>Ga0209251_1000573_pt1 | contig 32728 bp, 36 predicted proteins | sample SaaInlV_100m_DNA_6_FD_184665 | JGI IMG/M metagenome (GOLD analysis project Ga0209251, IMG submission 184665) | Marine microbial communities from expanding oxygen minimum zones in the Saanich Inlet - Saanich Inlet SI073_LV_10m_DNA (SPAdes) (version 2) | ecosystem: Environmental > Aquatic > Marine... | reverse complement strand
TCAAATCAAGAAATTGTTTCCTCAAATTTTTGAATTCAAGCGATTTAGTATCTATTGCTAGATTCTTACTTTTTAGAAGTCGTTCAATTTCCCCCTCAATATGTTCAAGCACACCACCATAATTATCTTCAATCTGAATTCTTAGCAGTAGTTCTTCATTCTCAGTTTCTTTGATTTTCTTTTCTACCTCTGACTTCACATATGTGTTGGTATCTGTTACTTCGTGTTGTGAATATCTAAGCGTTCTATCAATCTTACCTTTTAGAATTTCTTTTATCTGAGTAATAGTAATTTTAGCGATAGAACCCATTCGGATATCGTCAAAAATAGATTGAACTTGATGAAATAGAATCTTGGAGTATAAAAGAGATTCACTACGAATACCTTTTTTGAGAGAGATTTTGAACTGATTTCTACCGAAATATGGTCTTAGGTCTGTGGGAATTTTTATTAGGAGAAAGAATGAACTTGAATCGTTTTTTCTTACGATATAATCTCTATAATTCATTGTAAGGATACTTTTCTGAGCAACAAAGTTACCCCTAGAGTTACCCCTTACACCATAGATTCCCCAATAATGGGGGAAATCGCAAAAATCAAGTAGTTGAAAAGATTGAAGAAAAATCAAAAGCGTGGCGGAGAGGGAGGGATTCGAACCCCCGGTACGCATGACGTACAACAGATTTCGAGTCTGTCACCTTAAACCACTCGGACACCTCTCCGAATCGGAATTGAAACTGTACTAGAACGGTTTGACCTGCGCCAGATAAATCATCCCCGCTGAAACCATAAAAATGCCAATGTGAACCAGCAGTGCCTGAGGTTTCTGCAAATTTTTGTTTGAGATTTGACGACCGTTCAAGAACCCAAATACAATTAGAATCAGCAGAAGTATAATCTTAGCGTTCAGCCAGTTACCCGTAGTGGTGAGCCCCTCCTGAAGCAGTACCAGATAGGCTCCGGAAAAGACTGCTACAACCAGAATTGGGTAATAAATCAGCTGATGGACTCTGTGCTGAATCCACTGTACACCTACGATCTGCGCCATATCGCTTAAACGTAAGCGAAAAACTACTGTCAGTGACTGTACAAATAAAGTACCGATCACCAACATCACCGTTAATACATGCAGCGTTAAAATAAACACATACATTCATTGCCTCCTGTTAAAATGATCGCTTATATTATCATTGCAGCAAAATTCTTACAAGCTGTCAGCCACCCTTTTGCTGTACTCAAAATAAATACACAAGAAACTTTTGAGTTTTGAAAAAATTACGTAAGATAAACATTGAAAGTCCTGATAAAGTCCCCAAAAAAATCTTCATAATATAAAATATAAAGGTCTTTATGGTTAAAAAAAAGAATAAAAGATTTCCTAAAAAAGAATTAAATACATGGCTGAGAGCACACTCAAAGTGGAACCATCAGGAGTGGGCCAGCCTGATTGAGGACTTGTCTACTCAAGGTTTCCATGAATGGACAGACACAGAACAAGGGCGAAATGAAATTGGATTTTATTTGGAAACCAAACAACGCTGATACACAATGCAGGAAGTGATGCTGGATTATGAAGACGCGAGAGCGTTGGTTTTCGAAAACGTTATACCACTTGAAAAATGGCTGTGTCCTTTGGCTGAAGCTCAAGGACTGGCTCTTTCTGAAGACATTTTAGCTCCACATGGAATGCCTTTATTCGACAATTCCGCAGTCGACGGCTATGCTGTACAAGCAGCAGATCTGGCAGATGCTTCACGGGAAAATCCGGTACGCCTCGAAAAGCGGGGTTATATTTCCGCCGGAGATACCGGAGAAGAGCAGATCGTTTCCGGACAATGTGTACAGATTGCGACGGGCGCTCCGCTTCCTCCGGGTGCTGATACGACCGTGATGAAGGAAGATATTGAACTAGATGCTTCTCATGTGCGATTCTTTCAAGGGATTCCGAAAACGGAAAATGTCCGCTATTGCGGAGAAGATATTGCTGAAGGTCAAACTGTGATTGGGAGTGGAACTGTGATAGGTCCGGCGCAGATGGCGGTGCTGGCAACTTTTGGGTTTGCAGAGGTTCCGGTTCGGCGCGTACCGAAAATAAGCATCGTTTCCACCGGAAGTGAGCTGGTGGATGTAGAGCAAACTCCGCAAGCTGGTCAAATCAGAGAATCAAACCGTTATATGCTGGCAGGAATGGTTAAACAGGAATCCTGTAAACTGGTAAAAATGTCGATGGTTCCGGACATTCCCGAAATCCTGAAACAGGAATTTGAAGAAGCGCTGCAGGCAGATGTAGCATTGATTTCAGGTGGAATGTCTGTTGGTGATAAAGATTTTGCTAAACCCCTTTTAAAAGAAATGGGGGTTGAGGAAATTTTCTGGAAAATAAAATTCAAACCCGGAAAACCTCTTTTTTTCGGCCGGCGCGGTAAAACCCTGGTTTTTGGGTTGCCAGGAAATCCTGCTTCCAGTTATGTTTTGTTTGAAGAATTTGTGCGTCCCGCTTTACGGCAAATGATGGGACGCCGAATTCTGGAAGAAGGAATGGTCAAAGCAAGACTCGATGAAGCTATTTTGAAAACCCATAAACGCCTACATTTCATGCGCGGACAACTTTACGAGAAAAATGGAGAATACCATGTCCGACCCCTCGATTTCCAAGGTTCACACAGCATCGGTTCACTTGTTGAGGCAAATGGGCTGATCCGAGTGGAAGCAAATTCACCAAGTCTTCCAAAAGGTTGTCTCGTCTCTGTGCGGCCTCTGCTAAATGAAATTGGGTGAGATTATGACTGCTTCATCACTTTCCCTGGAGGAACTTGCGAATAAACTTAAAGTTGAATTTTCCGGAAATGGAGATTTGCAAATAACGCATGTTTGCGGACTTGACTCACTGCAGCCGGGAGGGCTTGCATATCTGACAAGTCCGGGCAATATAAAAAGTGTTCCGACACCAGCGGGAATGTCGAGACAAGTCACTACAACCGTGGATGAAATTAATTCGAGCCAGGTTGCTCTTGTCGTTTCGCCGGAAGTTCAGCATCCGGAACACAACCTGCTGATTTCCACTGATCCGCTAGCCACCCATGTGGCTGCCACAATACTACTGAATCCAGTCGAGCTAAATATTCCGGGGCTCACCAAAAAGTCGGCAATTCATCCCAGCGCGGTTATCAGCAAAAGTGCAAAACTTGGCAGGAATGTGATTGTCGGACCAAAAGTTGTGATTTATGATGGTGTGAGTATTGGCGAAAACACTATCCTGCACGCAGGAGTAGTGATCATGGGGCACGTTGTGATTGGTGTGGATTGTATCTTATATCCAAACGCAGTGGTGCAGGACAAATCGGAAATTGGTGACCGTGTTATTTTACAGTCCGGAGCAGTGATTGGTGCAGACGGTCACGGTTATTTTCAACGTGAAGGTACCAACCGAAAAATCCCGCAAGTTGGAAATGTGCGTCTTGAAGATGATGTCGAAATTGGCGCGTGCACGACAATCGACCGAGCGAGGTTTCGCACAACCATCATCAAGCAGGGCAGTAAACTCGACAATCAAGTCCAGATCGCGCATAATGTCAGTCTTGGTGAACATGCCCTGATCTCAGCACAATCAGCGGTTGGGGGTAGTGTAAAGACCGGCGATCATTTAATTATGGGCGGGCAGTCCGGAATCAGAGATAATGTAAACATCGGCAATAATGTTACTGCTGTTGCACGGGCAGTGATCACGGCAAACACGCAGGACAAAGAAGTCATCGGAGGAATGCCCGGAAGACCGGTTAGTCAGTGGAGGCAACTTCAGTCGCTCATTAACCGTCTGGCTGAACTCTTTGACCGTGTACGAAAACTGGAATCACGTCGGGATGTTGAGTAAAGGGGGGAAAGTGAGAGAATTAAAAATGAAAACAAATAGATCTGTTTTTATTTTTTCTCTGTGATCTCTGTGGCTCTGTGGTAACATTTATTACAATTCTGTACTCTAAACGAAATCTTCACAACTAAACCGGAAAAATTAATAATGCCAGTTTCAGTAACATTACTACAAGTACTCGCGACTATGCTACGGCTTTACAGCCTGATGCTGGTCGTTTATGCACTGCTTTCGTGGGTCATGCATGAGCAACATTATCCGCCTGCTATACGCTGGTTGCAGAGCATGGTGGAACCGGTACTTTCGCGTATCAGAAAAGTAATCCCGCCCATCGCCGGAATTGACATTTCGGTGATCGCAGCGCTACTGATCATTGAAATGATTCGTTCTTTTATACTTTACTAAATCATCTTCCCAAATCACGTTCCGCGTTTCTCGCTGCGGCAGAGCCCGGAAAACGTTTGATTACTTCCTCAAAATAATAAACCGCACGCTGTTCAAGATTTTGCTGAAGCTGAAGTTTTCCCAGCATATAAATCGAATCCGGAGTTTTATAACCCTGTGATGTAGGACGGTGCTCATAACGTGTCAAAACTTTGCGGAAAGACTCTTCCGCTTTTTTCCATTCATTGAGTTCAAAGTATGAGCGTCCTATCCAGTAAAAAGCGTTATCGCTGTCAAGGTTATCCGGAAATCTACTGGTGAAATTTTCGAAGACCAAAATTGCTTGAGGATGGTTTTTTTGAATGACCGCAGTCATGCCCTGATTGTAAATTTTCTTCACACCGGGATGCCGAATCAAAATAAACGGGTCCTGCGGAGGAACAAGATCCGGATCTGAAAAAGCGCTTTGTGAAGTGTCCGTACCTACCGAGGACAGTTGAACATTTACCAAACTCTCCGCAGATGTCAGTGCACGTACCCCCGGATCAGGTAAATCTTGCGGATCTTCCAAATCCTTCAGATTGACTGCTCCATTTTCAGCAAAACCTGGCTCCTCTTCAACATCCGCTTTTTCTTCTTTGAGATCCAAATTATTTATTTCTTCCAATTCTAGTGTTGCTGCTGAAACCGAAGGTTGCGGAGCCTCCGTTTCAGTATTTTTCAACAAGGAGTAATTTTCAATCGGCTGCAGATATTTCTGCTTAGATTTTTTAGACTTGTCCACATTTTGCTGAAGGGGTTGATTTTCCAGCACCTGTGAAATCATCGAGGCCGCGGATTCAGAAACCTTGCTTGACCTCAGAGATTCTTCAACAGAGCGCTCCAGCAAAACAAAATTCATCTCCCATTGCTCCTGCAGCAAAAGGAAATCATCATGCTGATTTTTTTGTTGTTTTTGGAGTTTATTCAACTGCTGCTGAAGTTTCTCAATTTTTATCTGTAACTGACTATTTTCTTCAGAAAGCAGAATTTGTTTTTGAGTAACACTTTCTGAACTGGGAAGAGGGGTGGTTGTTTCAGCAGTTTTTTGAGGATTGAACTTGGGAAAGACGCCATCCAGTTCAGCGCATCCTGAAAAGAAAAACGGAATTACCACCAAATAAATCAAACAATTTTTTTGTTTAAATCGAATGGTCGGCAGGATCATTCTTCTCTCATTGTGAGTTTCGCCAACAATTTACGCTCCCGTAATGTTTCTAGAACTTTTTGCATTTCATCGGCAAGTTCGGGCTGCTGATTCAAACGATAGGCTTCAATCAGTCGTTCCGCAACTTGAGCTGTACGTGGAAAACTGGGGTAATGTTTGAGCAAATATAAATAACGTCCGATTGCGGAATGATAGGATTCCTTGTCAAAATAGTAATTTGCAACGTGCAACTCGTGTTCGGCAAGGTCACTCAACGCATTGCTCTGGTAGGCCTGCACATCCTCTAAATAAGGACTTTGTGGAAAAAGCAGATAGAAACGTTGATATTCTCGAATGAGAGTTCGGTTAGGTTCCATGTTCCGGTCATAATCCCGAGACTTCGCAAATAAACCGTAAATGTTCCGTTCATAATTGAGTGCAATCAAACGGTTAAGTGTGTAGGGCGTGAGATGAGTACGTGGATTAAGCAAAAGGAAAAGTCTGTAGCTGCTTTCTGATTCTTCCCATTTATTCTGTAAGAAATACAAGTCACCCATTTTCAAATGAGAAAGTGTCGCCAACCTGGTACCGGAATGTTCCTCAATCAGGATTTCAAAATTCTTCAGTGCTTCAAGATAAAATTCATCCTCAAATGCGACCATTGCCTTTTGATACAATTCTGTGGCAGGAACCCGTACCTGAGTTGTGTCAGTACAACTTTGCAAAAGTCCAGAAAACAGCAGCAGCACGAAAATATGCAAATATTTAATTGTCATGTTTAAACTAAGAAAACTCTTCATTCAATTTTAATTCATGTAATTATGGTGGTCTCTAAAAAAGGACTAAATACCTCTCATCTCAAGCAAAGTGGAAAATCGTCTTTAAACGACAACACTACTTTAATTAAGATTGCATCAAATATGATTCATGTTTTACGTTTACGGTATCGTACCATGGTCACCTCGTTGCCTCGATCATTCCAAAAAACCTCATCCATAAAGTTCATGATCATTATCAATCCGCGGCCTTCAATACGCAGCAAATTGTCCGGATCAGTCGGATCCAATAAGTCTTCATGTGCAAATCCCTTTCCTTCGTCACGAACAACATATTTTGCCGAGTTTCGGCTGATGTCATACTGCAATATTAACTTACGGTTTTTATAAGGATCAATGTCACGTTTTTGCGCTGCGGTTTTGTAAAACAGTGCCCAGCTGTCCCTGCGCATTTCTGAACTCAATTCAAGGTTGCCATGAAAAATGGCATTCTCAATTGCTTCCTTGAGTAGCATGTTCATGCGGAACAGTTGTTCTTGTTTTAAAATACCGAAGCTTGGTAAATCCTGCGTCATGAAAGCGATTATCCGGTTCACTCCCTCAAAATCATTGCCGATTTCCAGGGTGCGTGTTTCCTGCAGCAAATGATCCAGCGCATAAGCACTGAAGTGAAAACCCTCCTGCAGTGAAACAACTCTGTCAAGTGTACGCTGAAGTTCAAGAGGATTAATAGGTTTGATAAGATAATCGCAGGCTCCGAGTTGCACCGCATTAAGTGCGTTTTCGCTATCACTGGGTGGACAAAGAATAACCAGCGGACGACGGCTGTTAGCAGATTTGACTTCCTTGAGCAACTCCAGACCACCAAGTTTAGGCATAGTCAGCGCACAGAAAATTCCATCGATTTCCTCTTTTTGAAAAATCTTTAGCGCTTCCTCGCCATCTCTCGCACAGAACACGGCATGTCCTGCTTTCACAAAAAAGTCTTGAAGAAAATCCATTACTTCAGCTGAGTCATCAGCAATTAGTAAATTCATTTGGACGTTTTTCGTTGGTTTAAAAGTCGTATTTTTCGAAGATAATCAACCGCGGAAATTCCGCAGACGCTTCAAGCCATCCCCTAGATCATCCTTTAAATCGTCAACATCCTCAAGTCCGATGTGTATGCGCAATAATGGACCTTCAAAACTCCACGGTACAGCTGTGCGGATTTTCTGCACATTTGCAGGAATGAGCAGACTTTCATAACCACCCCATGAATAACCCATTCCAAATAAACGCATACCATTCAGCATATCCGCTATAGCTTCTTCTGCGCACGGTTCGAGCTCAATTCCGAACAATCCGCTGGCACCAAGAAAATCACGTTTCCAAATCTCGTGTCCTTGTGCACCAGGCAGAGCAGGATACAGAACTTGCCGTACTTCCGGACGATTCTGCAGCCATTCCGCAATCGTGAGCGCGCTGGATTGATGATGACGTAAACGTACTGCCAATGTGCGGAAACCACGTTGAGCTAAATAAAGATCATCCGGCCCAGCGCACTGACCGAGTTGCCTCGTGCAGTCTTGCATTTCAGTCCAGGCCTCTTTGGTGGTTGTAACAGTCCCGAGCATCGCGTCAGCATGTCCGCAGATGTATTTAGTTCCGGCTTGGATCGAGACATCCACACCATATTCAAACGGCTTAAAAAACAAGGGTGAGGCCCATGTGTTGTCCATCAGCACTTTTGCGCCGTGAGCGTGCGCAACTTCTGCGATAGCCGGAATATCCTGTACCTCAAAAGTGTGGGATCCTGGTGATTCCGTAAAAACGACTGTTGTGTTTGGGCGCAGCAGCGAGCGAATGTCTGCACCTATTAACGGATCATAATACGTGGTTTCAACTCCAAACCGTTTCAAAATCCCATTGCAAAATCTACGAGTCGGCGCATAAACACTATCTGTCATCAGCAAATGATCACCTGCTTTCAAAAATGCCAACAAAGCTCCGGTCACGGCTCCCAGTCCTGTAGAATACGCCAGACAGCGGTGTCCGCCTTCCAGTTCCGCCACTGCATTTTCCAGAGCCCATGAGGTGGGTGTTCCTGTACAGCCATAAACCATTTCCTGCACCCCCGAATCTTCGAGATGATCCCGAGCGTTGAGTTGTTCTATGCTTTCCGCAAGCACAGTGGAAACGTGAAATACTGGTGGATTGACCATGCCGCCGTAGCGGTGAGGGTCACGTCCGGAAAGGATGATACGTGTGTCTTCACGCAGAGATGATAAATCAGGAAGTTTGCTCATTAGAGTCGATAGTACAGGTTGTGTCAATGCCGCCTCGGGTGCTGTAGCGGGTTTTGATCAGTAATTCTTCAGGTTCAAGCAGGGAGTATAAATCTTTAAAAATACGCGCTGTTACTCCTTCTTGGAAAATTCCGACATTACGGAAAGTCAGGAAATAATATTTTAGCGCTTTTAGTTCAAGTAGTTTTTGCCGGGGAATATAGTCAACCCAGACTATTCCTGTGTCAGGCAGTCCAGAAAAAGGGCAGACCGCGGCAAACTCGTTCATTTGATAGCTGACACGCTGCCGTGGACCAGCATAATCAAATGTTTCCAGAAAACTAGGCTGAATTGTACTTTCGTCCTCAAAATCAAAAACCCGACCTTCTGCATAATCAATACTGGAGGTATCCATAAAATTTCTCAATTAAGGGTTGCGTTATGTTAAAGAATAAGGATAATGTGAAGATTTAGGCAAGTAACTTTTCAGCATTGATAAAACGCTGCTCTGAGTAAAAAAATTACTGATGATAAAAAGGAAACTTGGTCTTATACTCACCGTGTCTTCAATATTTCTCTGGTTCATCGACAGATTTTCATCCATAATATCAGCTAATTTTAGCAGGATTTTGTGCGGAGATCTTTATTTACGGCCTGTTAATGGCATTCTCGGTGATCTTTCCTGTGGATTTAACGCGGACATGCATTTTACCGCTTTGATGTTTCTTGTTTTGATTACTGGAATTGCACTCATTATCATATCACTCGTTCGGAATGAAGTGCATTAAAAAAATTCTCAAGATCCTATGACTAAACTGGAACTAAAACAAGCTCTTGAAACCATTTTATTTGTCGCAACCCATCCTCTTGCCCCTAAACAACTGGCAGAAATCATTGGAAAAGTTGAGACAAAAGAGCTAAAGGAGATGGTCGCAGAGCTTAATCTGTCCTATGAAAAATCCAAGCGCGTTTTCCGGATAGACTCAGTTGCGGACGGTTTACAGATGCACACACTTCCGGAACATAAGAAATGGGCGCAGTCGCTTGAAACCGTCAAGACCATCAAACTTTCCCCTGCAGTCATGGAAACTTTAGCCATTATTGCCTACAAACAACCCATTACGAGAGCAGGTATTGAATTTATTAGGGGAGTTGATTCGTCCCACACTATCCGACGGTTAATGCAGCAGAAACTAGTTCGTATTGTTGGTCGTGAAATGCTTCCGGGACGTCCCGGTATTTATGGTACCACCAAAAATTTCCTCGAAATATTCGGCCTCACCAATCTCAAATTTCTGCCTACTTTAACTGAACTTGACATGGGCAAGCTGCCTGGAGAAAATCAACTCGAACTACCGCTTGAAGAAGATTCCGAATAGATTTTGCTAAAGAACGTACAACATAGTGCTTATAAGATTGGCAGTAATTTTACGAACTGCTTTACGTCAGCCATAGAGCAAGTCAAACCTGTCCGTCAGGAAAATATTTCCGTGTCAAGAACCATAATATCCAATAATATGCCGCCAACGTGACAAGAAAAATATACTCCACCGCAGGCATGGGTATAGCTGATATTTGCGCTTCAATTTTCTTTTTATATTTATTGTACAAAACTGTATCAGCAATTCTTGACTCCACCTCGCTCATAAGTCTGAACTTAAAAAAATAAGGTTTGACCCGCAGTACATGTAATGGTTCAATCACCGCATCCGGAACTTTTGTGCGTTTCAGTTGCCATAACCCTGGCCCTGTAATCTGGTGACTCTGCAGCGCCGGTGCCATGTATGTGCCCAGCAGTACAGTTGGTATAATAACAAGTACGATGGCTATTGTACCACGCCGGATATCACCCCAGTTAATAATGTCCATTATTCTCAATTGATGGATTGTGTGTATTTAAAGGATAAGATAATGTAGCATGATTGACACAATGATCAATCCAGATATTCGCATAAATTAATCAAAAAGGGATTTGCATGAGCAAACATCATAAACAAAAAAAAGAATCTAAAAAAGCTCATCGCAGGCAAAATGCCCGTAGGCTGGTTACCATTACCAGTGTCTTGATCCTGTTATTCGCAGGCTGGCTCTGGTATGAAAGTCTGGAAGAGGATAACAATCTGGCTGCTATCGGGCAGGGAGAAAACGTAGTGGTTCAAGTTCATGACCCAGGTTGACCTTCCTGCCGTGCACTCAAGCGAGTGGTCAACTCGCTCCAACCTGAATATGAAGGAAAAATACGGTTTCTAGTTGCAAATCTAAACTCCAGCGAAGGCCGTTGGTTTGCGGAATATCATAACGTCAGCAAAGTCACTCTGCTCTTTTTTAAACCTGACGGGACAAAAATAAGTTCTTTGAACGGAGAACAGGAAGCGGATTTTTTACGTCGTGTATTTGATCGGGTTTTTAAGCTGAAATAAGTGCAGCGGCTGAGGCAGGACACTCAAAGTTGGTAATCATAATCAATAATAAGCGGAGCGTGATCAGAAAAGCGCTCTGCTGTATAAATCGCTTCCGCGCTCGCCATTGCTGCAATTTTGGGAGTAGCAACCTGATAATCAAGTCTCCAGCCCACATTTTTCTCCCAGGCTCTTCCACGGTTTGACCACCATGTATACTGATCAGCAGTTTGATTTAATTTACGGAAGACATCAACATAACCGTACTCAGTAAATAATTTTGTCATCCATGCACGTTCTTCCGGTAAAAAACCTGAATTTTTCTTATTACTTTTCCAGTTTTTCAGGTCAATCTCCTTGTGCGCGATATTCCAGTCTCCACAGATGATGACCTCTCTTCCTGATTTATTTGCCTCCAGCAGCCATTTTTCAAAATATTCCAACACTTTGAATTTGAATTTTTGCCGGACATCACCGCTGCTTCCAGAAGGCAGATATAGTGAGACGATGCTTAATTTACCAAAATCCGCCTGAATAAAGCGGCCTTCCGTGTCCATTTCTGCCCAACCGATACCTCTTTGTATTCGGGCTGGTTTTTTCTTAAAATAAAGTCCTACTCCGGAATATCCCCTTTTTACAGCAAATTCAAACGCACTCTTTAAACCAGCAGGTGCAAGCATCACTTCACTTAACTGCTCAGGTTGTATCCTGGTTTCCTGTAGACAAACCACATCAGCTTCCTGAGCTTTAAGCCATGCAAAAAAACCTTTTGAATCAGCGGAACGGATGCCATTGAGATTTGCAGAAATTACACGCATAAAAGAAATTTGCTGTTTAAATGTATTTTTAGCACGTTCTGAAAAGTTTAGCTTTTGTAATCCTTACTAGATCCAGGATCCAGTTCAGTCATCAGCTTGAGGAAAATTCTAAAGAAATTATATATTTTTGATTCTCTGCGAATTTTGGAAAACCCTTCAGCACCATGAGGGATTTGTTGACCCTGACTCCGGAAACTTTTTTTGACAGGGCAAAAACTTCCTCCTTTATTTCTCCGCCTTTATATATATGCAGGACAGATTCTGCTTTCCTTAAGTCTGCGGTCCAGCGTACCAAATCGATTAGTGGTGCGACAGCCCTTGCGGTCAACTGTGGAAATTTTTGACGCCACGGACGCTGTTTGCCTAGTTCTTCTCCACGTCCAAGGACAGTTTGGGCATTTGGTAGTTTTAAGCTTTCGATCATTTGCTGCACAACTTCAATTTTTTTATGTCGTGAATCCAGCAGAGTCAGCTGTAAATCAGGACGCACAATCGCCAGCGGCATTCCGGGTAAACCTCCGCCTGTACCGAAATCACAAACGTCCGCATCAAGGCCGAATTTCCGGAAAATCAACAATGCGAGGCAAGGTAGGATTTGTTTTTCCCACAACAATTCCGTTTCTTTACGAGAAATTAAATTTACTTTTTGATTTACCTCCAACAGTAAAGCGGCCCATTTTTCGAGCAGCTTCCATTGGCTGTCTGAAATATCGAGTCCGTTCTCTAAGCATATTCGTCGGACATTTTCAGCAGTTAGGGGACTTTGATAATCACTCATTTTAGAGTGTTTGCTGGAAGGAGACTGGAGTGGCGCAAATTTCAGCAGAAAGGCTGATTGCAAACTGAATTGATTTCATCTAAATTAGTTTGAGACAGCATGCTTAGCTTCCACGGGGCTTTCCTGAGCTGAAGCCGCTGAGGTGTTCCCTGCTATTTTATCGCCAAATAAAGGATGTCGTGTGGAGTATTTACCGTCTTGTATTATAAACTGTAATCCGAGACGTTTTTCAAGATTAAAAAGCAGAGGTCCCTGAAGATTTACAGTCACATCTTCCATATTTTTGGCCATGGTGACAAGGGCAAAGACAGACAGATCCTTGATACTTTCTGCTTTCAGTTTTTTCAAATTATCCTTGGTCAATTCAAGTTCATAATTTGAAACAGAAACATGCGGTTCAATCATCACAAAAGCAAGCGCCTCGTTATCAACGGCCTGCAGCCAACGGAAAGGTGACGCTGCTTCATCTTCTCTGATCACAAAACGGCGGTCTTCGGAAAAACCTATTAAACCTGAAGGAAAATTTATTATCTGATCCTTTTCTATTTCAATCTCACCGAAACGGGAAGTTTGGATATGCATTATATTTGATTTGATTTAGAGTTTTCCTAAAAGATTCTTGAGTCCTGCTAAAGAAAGTGGCGACTCCTCTGCTGCACGCCTGTTTTCTTCCTGAATGCAAATATATACTTCTTCCCTGTGGATTATATAACTCCGGGGTGCTTCGATTCCAATACGCACTTGTTTACCTTTGACCTCTACCACCGTGATCTTTACATCATCCCCAATGGTTATGCTTTCTCCCGACTTCCGTGTCAGTATGAGCATAGTTGCCTACCTTTTAGACGATTGATTCCTGACTTAAAGGAACTAAATATGTTTCAAAAACTTTGCAGAATTAACGCAGAAAATCCGACAGTGTCGGCTGGATCAAACGTGCACCTGTACTTAGTGAAAGTTTGTTGTTAGCTTCCGCGACTTTCAGGTCCACCGTTGCTTCAGCAATATCGAGATCCTGTATATCCGAAAGCTGACTCTCCTTCTCAAACTGCTGGTTTTCCAATTTTGCCTGAGTTGCATAGAGCTCACGAATGGTGTTTCCCACATCTGCCTGCTGCTTCAGAACCTGATTTTGTGCTAATTCAAGTTCGTCTAAACGATTTGCAATCGCAGTGCCATCATTTGCCAGAAGGGCACGCTCCATGGCAGCAAGCAAAGAAAACGTATCCACTCCGTTTTCGCCTTCACCGAATAAGAGGTCCTGAGCGGTCACATTAACCGGAATGGCAAGCCCATTTGAAATCAGGGCTTCTTTTTTATGAATAGAGCCATTATAGGTAACTTCCGGATTCGGCTGATAGACAAGTTCAATCCCTTCAGGGAATAAAATCCCCAGTGAATCTATATCAAATTCTGCTGATTTCTCTGAATTAAAATCAAATTGTCTTGGGAGAACATTGCCCAGACGACCCTCCTGATCCGAAAATTTAAGCACAACCTGATCATTGGGTTTTCCATCCGGATTAAAAACGTGTGTTACCGGTCGTAAAGTTTGCTCTTTGCTCCATGTTCTACCATCGTCATCTGAAATTTTCACCCTGGCCTGTCCCCAGACTCCGCCTTTGGTGACTTTGATTCGATAATTGTTTGTGGAAAAACCCTCAAATTGTGCCCGAAATTGTTTCACATCCAGTAGCTCACGGATGTCTTTTTGCGTAATCTCTTTTTTCTCTACTTTAGCAGGTTGAAAGATACCGTTTTTTTTCAAAGCTGGAGAAAGGCTTTTAATTCCCGAAAACAAATATAGTTTACCCTCACGCGAGTTTCCTATGTCAAATAATGTTCTGCTGGCTGCAGAAAACTCACGGGCCACCATCTGTCTTGTTTCTTCGTTTGAATCGCTGCCGGACTGTGAAAGCGCCAGTGTACGGATCTGTCCCAACATTTCATTGACACCCGCAATTTCCAGTTCCGAGCGCTGCAGCCAACCGATGTTGTCCTCAACATTCCTGAGCAGTTGTTTCTGCGAAGTTATAGTAGTAACAATATCTTGTGATCTGGCCGCACCTATAGGATCATCGGACGTTTTGTTCAAACGCCGACCTGTAGCCATCTGGACTTGTAAGTCCTGAAGCTTGCCTGAAGATCTTTGTATGTTGTCAACTACGTGATCACGTTTTGTGACCTCAGTCACTCGCATTTAAAAGTACTCTTGGTTTGGGTTTAAGTTTTTCTTAACAGTTTCCAATTTAAAAATGATGAAGACGTAAAAGGTTAAACTGCGGACTTGTTTGTCATTCCCGCGAGAATGGAAATGAAAACTTTTTACAACGATATGATGAAGGTTTCATTTTATTTCTAATAATTTACATATTAATAACGGTTTCCATCATTTTATCAACAGTATTGATAAAACGTGCAGATGCTTCATAAGCTTTCTGGTACTGCATCATGTCCGTCAGTTCTTCATCCATGTTGACTGAACTGATTGAACTCCGAATTTCCTTAAACTGCTTTACCATACTTTCCTGTTGTGCCTGTTCAGTATTATTTCTTTGAATTTTAAGTCCCATGCCTGTGAGTACACCATTGTAATACTCGTCAAAAGTCATGGTCTCATCCCTCATGCTCGGCCTTGTCTGGAGTTTTGCAATTTCCAACGCGATTCTGTTATCTCCTGGAATAAGGTCTTTACCTGTAGAAATATTATTTGTATTCTTAAGAATATGTCCGCTTAACTGAATATCTTCTGCACCTTTAAGAGTATCAAAGAAACTGTTTAATCCAAGAACCTGAGCGAGGCTCGATTGATCTTCTCCAAAAATAAACTTGTAGTCAGTACCACTTTGCAAGAGCAGCGAACCGTCTCCTTCAATAGAAGCCTGCAGTAGTCCAGGATCGTTTACCGTTTGATTGAGACGCTTAACAATATCAGGCAGAGTGTCTTTTCCTGCCTGAACTTCTATCTCATAAGTTTCCAGTATTTCATTGTGAGGATCAACCAGATGAAGCTGAAAAATACCGTTTTTCAGGAAAGGCAGAGGCTGATTAAGTGCAGCTGAATTTAAACCGAAAGTACTTTTCATCATCTCTGTCGCGGAATTAATTCCTGTACCGGAAGCGTGAATTTTGTTAACCTTTCCCGCAAGATTGAAAGCTATTTCGTCAAGATTTTTCTGGTACTCTACGATTGTTTCATCACGCATTCTTAACATTTCGGCCATTTCACCTTCACGAAAAGTTCTGGTCAAATCACGACGGTTATCGTTTGTTGAAACACCGTCTATGTTAAGCATACCCAGCTCACCGCCCTTCAAATTTCCTTCAAGTTGATAGTGGTTATTGCCTTCAACCAGAGTCCAGTCACGACCGATGATAACCGTGGTACGTCCATTCGGATCTTCAAAAGAATTTACATCAACCAAATCCGACAATTCCTCAATTGCCTGATTTCTTGCATCACGCATATCGTTTGCTACACGCTGTCCACCTTCATAAGAATTAATCTGCCGATTCAACTCAGCTACTTTCCCACCTAACTCATTTACCTTGTTAACTGTCGCCACGAGACGTCCGTTAATTTCTTTACGCAAACCACTGAGTTGAGAATGCATACCGCGAAAACGACTAGCCAGTACATCACTTTGTACCTTTACCTGCATTCTCGCAGGTTCAGATTCGGGCTGATTAGAAAGTTGACTCCACGAATTCCAAAACTCGTTCAACGCTTTGTGTAAACCGTTGCCTTCTGTTTCACTAAAAATTATTTCTATTTTTTGCAGAAATTCTCCGCGTGACTTAAACATTCCGGAGCGTGGATTTTCCTGGAGAATTTTGCGCTGTACGAATTTGTCGTAAACCCGTGAGGTCGGCTGCGCGTCGGCACCGCCTCCTACGCCGGTTGGATCCTGTGCAGAAGTGCCTGAGCGTACCTGTTGGCGAGAGAAACCCTCTGTCTCTTGATTGGCAATGTTATGCCCAACTGTTTGCATTGCCCGCTGATTTATACTCAGGGCGCGTTGTCCCAAATTTAGGGAACTATTGAGCGAAGACATGGTAAAAAGGCAGAAATAATTAGGGTTCCTTAACGATCTTAGCGACTAAATGTCAGACTTCTGTGCGGGAAATTGTGCTCGTCGCTGTTTGTATTTTTCCTGCATCTGAATAAGTCGGAGGACCGTTCTGGAGTTGGCTCATGAACCGAATCGAAGACTCGACCGACTTTAAACGGCCTGATGCCTGAAGAGAGTTTTCATCCGCTATTTTGTGAATTTGGTTTATTAAACTCTTCAGTTTATCAAAACATTGCTGCAGCGGTAGTGAATATTCCTCCGTCACTCGGCTAATAATCACGCTCAGTGTCAGCTCTTTTGATCCCACATTCCAGGAATCTGCTAGCTGATCCACAAGCTGAATTCGCTCATTCTCAAGCCGGACAGAAGCACGTACGCAGCGTGACTTTTCACCCTGAAGTTTGAGCAGTTCTGAACCGCGTAACCGGCCAAAACCTTCGGATTCCTTCTGCAGCATAGCAATCAATTGCTCGTGCAGTTCGACTTCCTGTCGTAAAATATTTAGAAGTTCTTTCATAATTAAAAGGGCACCTTATAACGGCCTTTAACGTACACCATATTACTCATGGGCTTATGATTCAGACCGTATCTTCATTAAGAGCGTCTTCCAGCATTGCTTTGGCCAGTCGTTCTGAATCTACCTGAAATTCACCACTCTTGATTTTAGCTTTGAGTTCTGCAACGCGATCGGCACGTACTTCCGGTTCAGCGGAAATCCGATTTTTTATTTTATTCATCACAAAGGTCGAGTTCTTATCTGGAGCTTCCGCAGTACTCTGCGTGTCTCCGGAACGACCTGTGGTTTTTTGATTTTCTTTAGCAGTACCTCCCTTTACTCCATGAAATTCGGGGGGCTGCTGTCCTGTAATTTTCATATCCACCTGTTGATGTTAAATGTTCAATTCCCTAATTCCGCGAGAATGTCCGGTGTAAGCCGACAAGCATACCCGCAGACTCAGACGAGCGCAACAATAATTGTACGGTGCGCTGATCTGAGAAGACCCATAGGGCGTGTTAAATAACAAGCTTCCGGAAATTATTAACATTAACTTCCGAAAACAGCATAAATTGCCACTTCAGTCTTGGGCCTTAGCTAAGGTGATCTGCGGATCAGGAAGATCCTTGTTTTTTGCGTCCTGGATTTATCACAGAAATACCTTATTGCAGGTATCGGCCGTTTAATAGCAAAACTTTAGTGTTTTTTTATTTTTTATTCAACTTTGGTTTCAATTGCTGGTAAATCATTTCACCGAGTCCCAGACTTCCTGACTTGGCTGAAATCTGAGCATACTGTTCATCCAGCAAAGATTGAAAAACTTTTTCGCCTTCAGACTTAGGCAGCAGATCTGATTCAAAAGATGTTTTACGCATAGATTTTAACATCTGTTGAATAAAAATTGCTTCAAAATCGTTGGCTGATTCGCGCAGTTTGGCGTCATCAGAAACACCTTTTGTCTCAGGTATTTCCTTCAGTTGATTCGCCTGTAGAGTAAGTGCAGACAAAGGCAGCGGCATTGATAATTTCATCGTATCACCAGCTTTGCATGCAGTGCTCCTGCTGTTTTTACTGCTTTTAGCACCTCAATCAAATCTCTGCTTGAAGCACCTATTTTATTAAAACCATTCACAATATCCTTTAAGTCTGCACCACCTTTAAGCATAAAAACACCGGCAGCTAATACCTCACCTTCTGTTAAAGCACCTTCTTCACTTTGCTGGTTTGCAGTAGGAAGTTTAACCTGAATATTTAATCCGTTTTGCGAAATAGCAATAGGTGAAATTCTCACATTTCCTCCCATCACCACAGTTCCGGAACGTTCATCGAGTACAACTTTAGCAGTATGATCCGGAGAAATTTCCAAATTTTCGATAAAGGAAACCAGTTCCACAGTATTGCCTAAATAACTGTCCGGCACAGAAACTTCAACTGTACCTGCATCCTGGGCACGTGCACTGCGGAAACCTAAATTCTGATTGATCAATTTTGCTAAGCGAAAAGCAGTGGTGAAATCCGGCGAGTGCAAATTCATAAACAACCTAGCACGGCTGTTGAGATTCAAACTAATTTCCTTTTCAACAAGCGCTCCTCCAATAATCTGCCCGACTGAAGCGACCATCCTTGAGCCTATCGGCAATTTGGCCAATTCCTCCTCAGGCAAAGCAAGCGCACGGCTGACTCCTTTCGGAATACCTGCGATGGGTCCCTGCGCCAGAGCATAAACAAGTCTGTCCGGGCCACGCAAGGGTGCCATAATCAAAATTCCTCCGCGCAGGGAAACCGAGTCCCCAATTGTTGCAGCAGTTACGTCCAGACGTTGTCCTGATTTTGCGAACGGCGGTAACGTTGAAGTCAACCAGACCGCGGCGATACTTCGACCTAGGATGTCCTGACTCTTTAAACTTATTCCAATTCTCTCCAATGCGTTCACAATCGGCTTTCTGGAAAGCAGGCTTTCCTGTGAATCTCCTGTACCATCCAGACCAACAACTATTCCAAAACCAATCAATTCATTGTCGCGCGCACCCCGTAATGCAGCAACATCCTTCACACGCACAGCCCATAGCGGCGTCGAAAATACCAGTATCAGGAAAAAATGCAGCAGTACTGCGATTGAACGTGTGAAATGTGATGAGTTAATCATGATCAATAAAGATGATTGTTCTTTAAGCTTTTGATGTCCAGTTTGTAATACAAGTTCAATGCCAGATTGACGCAGTTCCGCCATTCACTATGAACGTACAAAATGCTTTAAATGCCACAACTTATTTGTAGAATAATTTTGTCCCTAAGACTGATTTGCGGAAAACTTGTCAGACGAAATCTCAACAGAGAACTTTTTGTGCTGGTCTGTTTTCTGCATATTCTCCGGGGAGTCTCAAAGAGCCGACTGGAAAATGGTCTTGAAAAAGCTACAGCTGACTCAGTTCAACTCTAAGTCTCAAAGTTTGAGATAAACTGAACAACGGACATAGTTTCCGTATCCTGGAAACAAACAAGTGGGGAAAATATGGAATTGGTTTTACTGATTTTTTGCATAACTTCTGTGATCATCACTTCGATCATTGTCGCCTTAGAGTTAAAAGTAGAAAAAACTCTTGCAATGCAGTCTTACAAAGGAGAGATAAAGACCACTAATTTTCATGGTCAGTATATTCTTGAAGAGGATGTAAAAACTAATGAACAACTGCGTTCGAGAGTATTCGAAACATTAGACCAACAATTGAATCAATTAGGTTATGTTTCCAAAGAACCGCAACTCCAGTTTATCAACAGCACCTTGAAAAGTGAACATACCGAACTCGAAGAACTCACTCCGACCGAACTCCAAACTGCATTTGTCGCGATACTAGATGCACGTGAATCCAGTGAAATTGCGGCCTGATGCTGAAGTTTAGCACGTAGCAACTCACACACTCACACCTATATTTTGCTCACGGTAACGTATCGAGCGTTTCACATATATTTGTGACATCACGTTGATATTTTCTATAATGCTTTCTTCATAAGTTTTGCGGACTTTTGCAGGTGAGCCTACAACCATCGAAAATGGCGGAACCACCATTCCTTCCAGCAAAACTGCTCCTGCGCCAACTATACTGCCGCGGCCGATTTTCACTCCATTCATCAAAATCGCACCCATACCGATCAGGCAATCGTCTTCTACCACACAACCATGCATGACGCAGTGGTGACCTACCGTTACCCGGTTTCCAATTATCAGTGGAAATCCTGGATCAGCGTGTCCCATGCTTAAATCCTGAAAACTTGTTTCGTCGCCTATGCTGATGTGTGCCATATCTCCGCGGAGAACTGCGTTAAACCAGACTGAGGAATATGCTCCAATCCGGACTTTACCAATCAGACTTGCGTCCGGAGCAATGAAAGTTGTCTCCGTAAATTCAGGTGTTGATTCATCGAGTGTGTATAAGGTCATGGTGTTTTTCAAAAAAGAGTTTAAGATTTAGTTATTATTATTAAAATAACGCTGGCTGTTTTAACTCACCAGTGACAAGCTGCTGCTTTGTCCGGACTGGATTCTGCTCAATTGACGTACCAGTTTTCTGAGACTGTTAAGATTATGAGCAGAAGCAAAAATGTCAATATAAGGTAACGCTGCCTGCATTCCGCGTGTTGTCGGTTCATATCCGGAACTTCCCTTAAGCGGATTGAGCCAAATTACATTTCGCGCGTGTTTGTTTAAAAAGTGCATACTGTTTTCCAGCAAATCCACTTCACCGGTATCCCAACCGTCACTGATGATCAGTACAACGGTTTGGGAATCCACCAGTTTAAGACCATACTGACTGACAAATTGTTCCAGAGAAGCACCGATTTTTGTGCCGCCCGACCAGTCCGGAACAGTTCCGGAAAGTTTTCCAAGTGCGCTGTATAGCTCTTCTTTACGCAAGGTTTCCGTAATGCGGTGCAGAGCAGTGCTGAAGACAAAAGTCTCGATCCTGCGGTAAACACTCTGAAATGCGTAAATGAACTGGATCAGGAAACGACTGTAAAGGTCCATCGATTTACTCACATCACAAAGCAGCACCAATTTCAATCGCTGGCGCCTGCGTTGATGTCGGGCTAAATCCAGAATCTCTCCTCCGTGGCGTAAACTCAAACGCATTGTGCGGCGTAAATCAATACTTCCACGGTGTTTTGAATTCATCGTCCGGCGACTGAAACGAGTTGCCAGAGACTTGCCTATTTCGTTAATCAACTGCATTACTTCCGTTAGCTCTTCTGCCTGGAAAGTACTGAAATCACGCTCAGAATCGGTTTCAAAAGGACTGTAACCGGCAGCTTCTTTTTCTTCTTCAGCAGTCTCAGCACCTCCCAGCCAATCACTGATTGAAACGAAAGCCTGTTTTTGGGGACGTTCGTCAATTACCACTGCGGCAGGTTCCTCTTTTTTAGCTTTGAAACGCTGTTGAAGATTTTCAGCACTTTCCCAGACGTACCAGTAGGAATGGAAGTGTTCATCAAAAGTCTCCTGTTCCTCAACACTCTTGGCCAAAGTTGTACGCAGTGCCATTTTGAAAGCAGCTTGATTTTCAAGTTCAACCTCTTCCAAAGCACGCAGGGCATCCATCTGTTCTCCCAAGCCAGTGCTCAGTCCGTGCTGTCGTAGATAACGGCAGAATCCAACCAGATTTGCGCTTAATTCACGACGCAGCGCAAGGTCATCAAACAAACTATCGTAAGTTTGAGTTTCAAGTACTGAAGCGGATTCGTTCAGGCTGGTGGATGTCATTAAGTTTTCTTGCGCTACAAATGATGAAACAGTAAAAAGTCATAAAAAGGTGTCATTTCGAGCAAAGCGAGAAATCTGTTTTTATGTTAAACACTGATTATTAAAATCTCTCTCTTTCTTTCGAGATGACAAATAACTAGTTTAATAGTTTTTACTAAGCCATCACAAATGTTGAGTAAATTTATGCTGTCCAGATTCCCACAGATATACCCGGCAATCAAGCTGTTTCCAGCTTCACTTTGATAATTCAAGTGTTGAAATAGCTAGCTCAAAAACAAATCAATTTGTGAGTTGAGAGTAGAGTGTGCTATTATTCCAATTCCTCTCTGCCTGCAGAAAGGTGTTTCCCAATCATCATTATTCAGGTTTTATTGACATCCTCTCCTTCTGCTAATTCATCCAAACAAAAGTCTGGTATAAATCGCATGACCAAAGGTCCAGTGGGACCTAACTTGATTCGTCTGGCAATTCCAATGATCTTTGGTCTGATCTCCATTCTGCTCATAAATTTAGTGGACACTTTTTACATCAGCCTGATCGGAGTTCGGGAATTGGTGGCCATCAGTTTTACTTTTCCGGTTACATTTACCTTGATGAGTTTTTCTTTTGGCATTGGAATTGGCGCCGCGTCAGTAATTTCACGTGCTATCGGTGAAGGAGATCACCATCGAGTACAGCGCCTCACTACAGACAGTCTGCTTTTGGTAGCTTTGATTATTCTGGTAGTAGCCGGATTGAGCTATCTTAACCTTGACGCAATTTTTAGGCTGATGGGAGCCACTGATGAATCGCTTCCACTGATTGAGGAATACATGATTCCATGGTTGATGGGTGTCGTTTTTGTGGTAATTCCGATAGTCGGAAACAGTGCGATCCGTGCTACCGGCGATACCAAAACACCAAGCATCATCATGGTAATTGCCGCGGTCGTGAATGCCGTACTGGATCCAATTTTAATTTTTGGCTATGGTCCATTTCCGGAAATGGGAATTGAGGGAGCAGCAATAGCCACTGTAATTTCTTATATCAGTATCATGATTGTGGGTTTATGGATGCTTGGAAAACGGGAACGGATGTTGACCGCAAACTGGCCGGGAATTGCTGAAATTCTAAGTTCATGGAAAGCACTGCTTTATATCGGAATTCCTGCGATGTTAACCCAGCTTTTATTTCCTGTCTCTAATGCAGTCTTAACCCGGATTGCGGCAGATCTTGGTGACGCGACGGTCGCGGCTTTTGGGGTGGGCTCACGGATAGAATCGTTGGCGATGATCGGCTCAATGGCGCTTTCATCGGTGATAATTCCATTCATAGGTCAAAATTACGGAGCAAAAAAATTCGACAGAATTAAGACCGCAAGCCGGTTTGTGCTACGCTTTGCACTAATTTGGGGCATTACTGTATGGGCATTTCTGGCGCTATTTTCCGGTGGTATTGCCTGGGCATTTTCAGATGATCTGGAAATACAAACTTTGATAAAGCAATTTTTCTGGATCGTACCTTTTGGCTTTGGCTTTCATGGAATTTCACAATTGGTCAGTGGCTCATGCAATGCGCTTCACCGGCCTTTTCATTCAACCATCATCAATATCATGCGGCTTTTTCTCTTCCTCATTCCACTGGTTTATCTGGGATCACAAATTTGGGGCACAACCGGATTTTTTATCGGTATCGCCCTGGGAAATCTGGCCACCGGTACAATCGCCTGGTATTGGTTCCGGAGTTCTATTTTGCCTGGTGCTTTAAGATAAACTCTTTGAAAAATATTGTCACTTGACACTATCCGGCAATGCCGTATAGTTAGACAATGTTCACTTTTATAGAGACATCCAGTTTTGAAAACTGGCTTCCAAAATATTTATCTGATGATGAATATGCTGAGCTACAGCAGTTTTTGCTGGCCCAACCGCTTGCAGGAAATTTAGTTTCAGGTTCAGGCGGAGTCCGATAATTGCGCTGGAAAATGCGAGGACGGGGAAAAAGCGGCGGTGTACGAGTCATTTACTATGTTCGTTTTGAACCGAATGAGTTTTGGATGTTGACGATTTATGCAAAAACTCGACAAGAGAATGTTCCGTCACATATTTTGAATAAATTGAAGGAGATATTTGAAAATGAATGAGAAAGAACGAGATGTCTGGCAGGAAGTGTTAGACGGTGTACAAGAAATTAAAGCTGGTGGAGGAAAGCGTTTAACTGTCAAAATTTCGCCTGCAATGGAAGCACGCTCAAAAATAGGCATGCCTCAAGCCCAGTTTGCAAAACTTCTTGGTGTTTCAAAACGTACTTTGCAGGATTGGGAACAGGGCCGCCGCAATCCATCAGGAGCAGCACAGTCGCTCTTGACATTGGCTCTCAAACGTCCTGATGTTTTAGAAGAAGTTCTTGGATAATCGTCTAGTTTAAGCTTTATACGACAAAGACATACCAAAGTGTCACCCAAGTCGTAGTTGACGGAACGTGCAGAATAACCGGGAGGTGACCAAAAGCGAACCTTGGTCGCTGACAAGTTTTCTCACTACGTAAACGATGACACTGCTTTAGGTTTTTTTATGAATGCAGCAATTTTATTCAACTGTCAAATCAAGCTGTGTTCCGGCAATAAGAAAAAACGTTTTGCGTATTTTACCTGCAACTTTTAAATAATATGCGCCCGCAGGAAGATGCATGACAATTCGGTTATCCTGTTCGCTATGGTAAGTTTTCCATGGACCACTTTCTTTGCGCAGACGAAATGCGGTCATACCGTCATTTTTCCAAGTCTGTGCTTTTTCAAGATTTATTTTAAGTGTTCCTGCCGGAATTGGCTCAGACCGTTTTTTCGTAGTCATTGCTAAACGTGAAGGTGCATGAGGGTTGCCGTACACAGTTACTCGTTTAATTTCCGCAAACATCCTGTTTTGAAATTCAACCTCTGCTAATCCTATAAAATCACGCAAGTCAAGCATGCGTGCTGTTGAAGTAATCCTTGTTAAAAATTCATCGGGATAACGTAAGTTGCGTGAAATTTTCCCTAAACTGACCGCTGCTGATTTTCCTTCGCAATTTGTTAATTTGATTTGCTGTTTATTGCCGCGGCGCTCAAAGGATTGATCAAAAACATCAATATGTAAATTATCAAAAATATTTCTAATTTCCAGAATGGATTGATAGTCATAGCGCTCCGTATCAAGTTCCGCGAAGTTTCCGGCCCTCACCAGCAAGTGCATATTTGTAAAATCACGTTTCAGGATAGCGGACTTGAGAAGTGCGTGATAAGCGGCCAGATCATTGGGAATTATGCTTAAAATTTGCAGGGCCAGCTTTTCCATTTCTGTAATATGCAGGCAGGTTTTATTACTTTTAAGCAGTTGATTGAGACGTTTCTGCTGTTGAAGATAATCCGTGGACAATTTATCGGTTTCAGGTACAGCATAAGTGCGTAACTCTTCTGCGGTCATCGGTTGTTTTTCTTTTTCACTCAAATCAGCTAAATCGATCACAGAAATTTCAGCATCGTTCAGAGCTGAATCAGCAGCTTGCGCCTCTGCTGAATTAGCCGCATCGCCGGATTCTGAGTCCTCTGCTGTATCCTGTAATTCAGGAATATCAGTTGGAAATTTGAGGATAAAAATGTCTTTTGTGAGGTTGCTTAAAGCAATTAATTTTCCGTCCGGACTCAGCGCCGCGGCAACCAGAGCAGTACTGTCACCATGCAGGATACGCAGCATTTTGCCGCTTTTTACTTCCCAGAGACGTACAGTTTTGTCTTTGGAAATTGAAATTAAAGCTTTTCCGTCTTTGGAAAACAGCACCTTTTTTACGATGAATCCGTGTCCTTCCAGTTTCCGGAAAGGGGTTTTTGAAATTTCATCATCAAGTTTCCATAAGAAAATTTGATTGTCCTGAGAACCACTTGCCAATATTTTCCCATCTGGACTAAAAGCCACAGTTGTAACTGCTTTTCTGTGCCCTTTCAGTTTTATGAGCGGTTCTCCCTGAGGATATTTCCAGAGAATAATTGAAAGATCACTACCTGCAGTGGCAAAGCTCTTACCGTCATGAGAAATTGCCGTAGTCAATATCTGTGAGGCATGCCCGCGGCCTGAACGGAGTAATTTTCCTGAATCCAAATTCCAGAGTGCCCACTGTTTGTCGGAACCAACGGAAAGCAGTACCGGATCCTGAGGATGAAAACTGAGCGCATTAACTTTACCTTGATGAAATTTCAGCTCACGGATAAGGCTGCCGTCTTTTGCATCCCAAATTATCACCGAACTGTCCGTACCGGCTGTGGCAAAATTTTGACTGGTGGGAACAAAACGAACGGCCTGCACCCTGTGGTTGCCCATCTCAAAATTTTCCGGAGTCTCTTTGCTTTCGAGCTTCCAGATACGTACGCTTTTATCCGCTGCAGAGCTGATCAGCCGTTTGCTGTCCGCAGAAAATTCCAGTGATTCGACTGTCCGTTCGTGTCCGCTCAATGTTTGCAGATGCAGGGATGCTCCATATTCCCAAATATGCACGCTGCCGTTTTCAAGTGCGCAAATTATACGCTGACCGTTGTTGTCAAATGCTACCTGAGTAAGTCCCGCTTCGAACTTATTTATATTGTACAGTTGTTCACCTTTTTCCAGACTCCATATTTCAAAATTACCGCCTGCTGTACCAACAGCAATTTCTTCCCGTTTTGGATGAATTTTCAGGTCTGTAACAGCATCTTCAAATTCTATAACTGAGAGTTGTTTTTTATTTTTCCAATCCCAGACAATCAGTTTTCCGTTCTGGGAGCCGGAAACAAAAACATCCCCACGTGCATTAAATTCTCCTGCAGTAACCGCATTTTTATGGGCTGGCAAAGTAGAAACCAGTTTCAGTTCCGGAACACTACGGAACTGCAAACTTCCATCCTCACCACCCACTGCAAGGATATTTTTCTGTGGATGGAAAGCTAGGCTTTTTATGCTGCCTTTGCTGATAAGTTTAGCGGATTTCAGCATTTCCTTATCCTGCATTTTCCACAAAATAACTGTTCCGTCCTGGCTTCCGGAAGCCAGAATTTCACCACTGATGTTCAGTGCAAGTTTGGAAACCGCACCGAGGTGACCGCGCAGAACTCCTTGTGCTGTGGTCAGTTGTGTGTCCCATATTCTAATCGTTTCATCCTGACCTCCGGTGACAACTAATTTTCCGCCAGGATGAAGAACCAGAGAAATCGCCTTTTGTTCCTGACTTGAAATCACACGCTGCCTTTTGCCGTTTTGAGTCCTGTATATTTCCAGAGAAGAATTTCCGGACAAGACCACTGCATGCTGATTGTCCGCAGAGAAAAAAGCGCCATAAACCGGTTTTTTGCCCAGCTTCATGCTTTGTGAGAGCAAATATATTTTTTTATGCTTTCCTGCTGCATTCTCCTGAGCCAGACTTGGAGAAGACCAGCAGACGCATATCAAAATCAACAGAAGATATCCGCAGCTATTCCGCGTAGATTTAGCGAAATTAACAAAAAGTATTTTCGCAAATTTTTCATACTGCATAGAATATTCGTAATTATTCATTTGTTTATCGTGCAAATAAGAACAGTTTATGGTAAAAAATACGATCGGCGCTTAGTCCTTAACGGTTACTTTCTGAGCGAGTTTTAAAAATATGGTTGACGGTTTAGGGCAGAATTCTGCGTGTTCAACACATAAAATCAAAAATAACGTCATTCTTTGTGTCGTAATATAATGAGCAAACAAAATACTGAGCAAAAAGAAAAGTCTGAGCGAGGAGACCATACAGGCGACGTACCGATGCCTCTGACTTCTCATTTAGGCGAATTACGCAAGCGTCTCGTACATACACTGATCGTCATAATTGTCGTTTTCGTGGGCGCAACTTCCATCGAGATGGAACTGGATCAACCGATTCTTTCTGCTTTCCGTGCCCCACTTGATGCGCGTAATATCCCACTGGTCTTTCTGGAGTTGACGGAACCGTTTTTCACTTATTTACGGATAGGCCTTTATGCTGCGCTTTTTTTATCATTTCCGTATTTACTTGGTCAAATCTGGTTGTTTGTCAGGCCAGCGCTTTTTTCAAAGGAACGCAAAGCCATCTGGCCTTTCATTTTGCTTTCATATCCACTTTTTGTCGGCGGAGGTCTTTTCGGCTATTTTGTTGTGATACCATACGGTTACGATTTCTTTTTAGGTTTTGAAAATAAATACACCTTGCCGTCCTTGAGCATGGCCAGTTATTTGTCGCTGACTATCCATCTTTTATTTGCTTTTGGGCTGATCTTTGAACTACCGACAGTCTCATTCATTCTGACCAGATTTGGCATAGTCAATGCGGACTGGTTGCGTAAAAATCGAAAATATTCACTGGTCGTAATTTTTATTGCAGCCGCGATACTGACACCGCCTGACGTTTTTACCCAGACTCTAATGGCCGGACCTCTCATCATCCTTTACGAAATCAGCATCCTTGTTTCACAAATGGCCGGCAGTATAAAAGAAGAGCCTGCGTCGGAAAAGGCAACTGTTCAGGATGCAAAATCTAAATCATAAAATCGCCTTTATTTATAGAGCAAACCAAGGGCCATCAAACACCAAAGGGGAGAAAGTCGCAAGTGAGAAGCGGAAAGTTTTCAGTATCTTGCTGCTTCATTTTGGCAGCAGCCCGGCGAGTTCATCCAGTGAGTTAACCTGAATGTCCGCCAGTTCAGGCCAGGCAAATTCTCCGCTTGGATCAACATGAACCGTTGCTGTTTCAGCGGCACGTCCAACTTGCAGATCATAAAGAAAATCTCCCACCATCAGTGCTTCGTTTGCAGTGACATTCCACTGTTTCAGCATTTTGTGTATACCTTTCGGGGACGGTTTTGGTTCCTCGCACCAGCGTCCGATAACAAATTCTTCACTGAAGTACTGTGCTAAACCGAGAGCTTCAAGCGTAAACCAGGCATTTTCTCTGGTATTCAAAGTGAGGATACCGAGACTGTAATTCTCGCGCTGCAGGGTTTCCAGCAAATTTTTTACTCCCTGCGCCGGTCTCGCGTTACGCGCAAGCTTTTCTTCTATCGCGTGCAGCTTGTTCTGTAATAGTACTGATTCGTTTTCCGGAAGAGACTTGATGGTTTTGATAATTGGCAGTCCTGCTTGAATTCCGAGTTCTTTTCGGATAGCAACAAAATCATGAACTGCCACAGTAAGCGTACCATCAAGATCAAAAATCCAGTGCTTGCGTTGCAAAAGAGAAGAATTAACTGACATAAAGACTGACTCTGAAATGAAATAAGAAAAGGCTAAAGTGTTGCATTCTACGGGCATCTCCTCAGGGAGAACAAGTCAAAAATATGAACCGCTGCTTTCCGCGGAAAATCTGAGTCGTCAAATTTCTACAAACTGGATCTGGAAAAATATCTCTCTTGATTTAGCATCCGGAGAGCGACTTGCTTTAACCGGAGCCTCCGGAAGCGGAAAAAGTCTGTTGCTACGTACTTTGGCCGGATTGGATGTGATAACTGCCGGACCTTCTGCTGAAAAAGGTGCGATAAGTTTTGCCGCTAAATCACTACAGGAATGGGAAATGCCTCAATACCGCAGCAAAGTCTGCTACATCCAGCAGCTTCCTGCTTTTTTTGAAGAAACAGTTGAAGAAAATTTGAAACGCATTTTTCGCCTGAAAGCACATCAACATCTACAATATGACCGTGAAAAAATTCTAAACTGGCTCAAAGAACTGGCGTTACCGTTAACGTCTTCAAACTCTTCTGGAATTGCAGATCCCTCCAGATTTTTAGAGCGTCCCGCAAAGGAACTTTCCGGAGGAGAAGCACAAATTGCCGGACTACTCAGGGTACTGCAGCTAGAACCGCAGGTGCTTTTGCTGGATGAACCTACCTCATCCCTCGACACAGAATTGACTAAACTCTTCGAAAAACTGCTCCTAAAATGGCAGACTGAAATCCCAGAAAAGCAGCAAAATTCTCCTATTTCAACAACTCAACGTGCCTGGATTTGGGTCAGTCATAATCCGGAACAATTACAGAGAATGTGCAGCAGAACTTTTCGCCTGGACAGAGATAATGGAAACTAATTATATTTTTCTCAGCAGCGGACAACTGCTTTTTGCGTCGCTACTGATGGCAGTCAATATTGGCCTGTCAATCGTTTTAAAACTTGGGTTGACAAAACAGTGGGGAATCGCCTCCTTGAGAATGGTGGGGCAGTTGCTGATGGTTGGATTTTTACTGGACTGGGTTTTTGCGCTCAACAATCCACTCTGGATTCTTGGGGTTGCATTTTTTATGGCGACAGTCGCCTCCATCACCGCGGTTGGACGTACAGGAAAACGCTTTAGTACAATTTACCTTAACAGTTTTATTTCAATCCTTGGTGCAGCTTTTTTTGTCATGTTTTTCGCACTTTCCGGAATTTTGCAAATTGATCCGTGGTATTCACCACAGTACCTTTTCCCTCTGCTGGGGATGGTTTTGGGTAACACATTGAATGGGATTTCACTGGCACTGGAACGTTTTATGGAAAGTTTGTCTGTGCGTCGTAAAGAAGTGGAAATGCTGCTCAGTCTTGGAGCAACATCATGGGAGGCCGCACATGAATTGATACGTGATGCCTTACGCACCAGCATGATTCCCACGCTGAATTCGATGATGGTGATGGGAATTGTGAGTTTACCTGGCATGATGACAGGTCAGATATTGGCAGGAGTCAGCCCCGGTGAAGCAGTACGTTATCAAATAATGATGATTTTCGTGATTGCAACCGCAGCTGCTTTAGGCGCAACTTTAATTGTTGTTTTGGCTTTCAGGGCATTATTCAATTCGAGTCATCAACTTCTGCTTGAACGTCTGCGGAATGTCACTTGAACATTTTAGCAAAAATTAAATTACAACTAGCTCATAAGAAATTGTCAGGCCCGTAGAAGCGTGAATCGATAAACGTGTATGTATCTGGAGGGAAGCCCAGCAATGCCAAATGAAGTACTCATTTCGACCCAAGGAGAAATTTTACTGACATTAATCCGCTCGCTTAGACCAAGTTTTCGCTTCCTCAGCAACGAGACTGTACTATGACTTATAACCTATTCAGCAAACAAATCCGTTAAATTTGCAGATTTAGAATCCGAGGCAGGACTTCAAAAGTTGCTTCAAGATTTCCCGGAGACTCACCATCAATATCCAAAATAACCTGTTCCGAACTCTGTGCGGTAAATTTACGTACCTTTTGAAAAAAGATCTCCTGAAGTTCTAAATGTGTTCCTTTGTAAATTTTAGGCAAATGCCAGAGAAATTTTGCCAGAGAAATTTCTTTCAGCATTAACAAATCCAGCAGACCGTCATCCAGTTCTGCTTCTGGAGCCGCGTGCATCGCACCTCCAAAATAACGACCGTTGGCCAATAAGCAGAGTCTTGTACGGATTTCCTCTTCTGGTCCGTCGTCTATGCGGTAGCGGATTGACTGGTTAGGGTGAGTGAAAACTGTTTTGATCGTGGCCCACAAAAACAGCATTGTCCCATCAAGATATTTACGCAGCCGTGAATTTTCAATGTAATGATCAACCGCCCCGCTGAGTCCGAAACTCGCGATGTTGTCAAAATAGCGGATTTGTTTTGTTTTATCCGCAGCAGTGTAACTGACTTTTCCTACATCAATTTGACGTATTGGAGCATCTTTCAGCTTTTCTACTGTAGTCTGCCACTTCGTTGATATCCCCAAGGAACGCTGAAAATCACAACCAGTTCCGGTCATCACAAAACTCAAGCTTGCCTGCGGATTAAACTGAACATCATTTTCAATAAATCCATTCAGCACTTCGTTGAGATGACCATCTCCTCCGACTGCCACTATTCTTGTTGTGCCTCCTTCAAGAGCCTTCCGCGTCAAAAGAATAGCGTCGCCCTGACAAGTCGTCTGTTCAGTTTGAAAAGTTCCGATGCTTTGTTTTAAAGCAACCGCAATTTCCGGCCAGATCTTTTCCGTTCGGCCGTTTCCCGCATATGGATTAATAATAACAGTGGTCTTCACAAAGCTCCTTAAAGAATTGCTACAAAAAACTTGCTACAGTAGAGATAGTTTTTTAGAGTGGTAACATTAACAACAATGAGCATATTAAACAAAAGGAAAAACTGAATGAAGATTAAGCTTATAATCAGTCTGCTCTGCGGAGTAACACTAATGATGCTGTCTGCCTGTGACTGGAACAAAACCGAACTAGCACAACAGCAGAATTATGCTTCCGGACCAGACGCGCCAGCCGCGCTCAGCGGAACTCTTCAGCGTAATCAGGATTATTTTAAAAAATCCGATGGTGACCTGCTGAAAAAAATGCGCTGATTTCAGCTTCCATTTACCAAATTTTCAAACCGGAACCGGATTTTTTCCACCCTTTTCCGGTTTACTTCATAGTCCGAATATCCCAAGCGGGACGCCGAGCGCAGATGAATCAGCGGCTCGGATTCCACAAAATAAAACTCAACATCATCAACAAAACGCAACCAGCGTGAGGTGAATTCGACATGCCAGTAATCTCCGTTTTGCGTGATTAGCCGCGCCTTTTCCAGGGACAGAATCACCTGACTAAGCCTCTCCTTTGCGACTTCTAAAGAGACATCATAACGTATAGGCTGAACCCGATGTTTTTCATCACTCTGCTGACTCAAAACGCAATTTGGACTTTCCGGACAAGGCGCAAGCAGCTTATTTTTCAGACCGAGCTTTTCCGGACGACTTCCCGAACATCCACTGATTCCAAACAGCATTATTATTCCTCCAACTATGATGGTTGGTTGTTTTAGAGCAAACTGAAATTTGTTCAACATTTTCATTATGGTGACTGTAAAATGTCCTGAATCCCTGTCGTTTCGAGCGAGGTGAGAATTCTTGTATAAACGAGCACTATAATTTCGTTAAGATTTATCACTATGCTCGAAATGACGAAG
>Ga0209251_1000568_pt1 | contig 32907 bp, 32 predicted proteins | sample SaaInlV_100m_DNA_6_FD_184665 | JGI IMG/M metagenome (GOLD analysis project Ga0209251, IMG submission 184665) | Marine microbial communities from expanding oxygen minimum zones in the Saanich Inlet - Saanich Inlet SI073_LV_10m_DNA (SPAdes) (version 2) | ecosystem: Environmental > Aquatic > Marine... | reverse complement strand
CATGACGCACGCCCCCAACGCTTCTCTGAACTCCGTTGGCGGCATCATCACCGAGCCAAACTCGGTGAACTACGTGAACCTTCGTCAGTGGCTGGGAGCAGCACAATTCGTGCTCGCTTTCTTCTTCCTGGTGGGTCACCTCTGGCATGCAGGCCGCGCCCGCGCCGCCGCAGCTGGTTTTGAAAAAGGCATCGATCGCAAAGCAGAACCCGTTCTCGGAATGCCGGATCTCGACTGATCAATCAGCCGATTTCCACGATCGTCCAACAAGCAACCCTCATCACATTGATGGGGGTTTTTTATTGGCCAGGTGAAATCACCCAAACGACCATCTCGCCAAAGCGCAACTCAAGTAAAACAATATCGTGAATATATCGTTACTATTTCGACTACATATCGATTCAATCTCGTGAATCGTTGCAATCCCTGCGATCTGGGAAGCATCGATTCGTAGCCTGAGTAGGCCGCTGTGATTGACGCCGCTGTGACGAACCCGGTGTCCGAGCCCGGATCCAACACCCCCGCAGTGGGAGTCAACACCCGGGTGATTCATCACGGTGAAAGCTTTGCTGGAGAGACCGGGTCGGTGATGCCCCCGATCTTTCCAACATCCACCTTCGCCCACGGCAACCCTGGCGGCTTTGATTACACCCGCTCAGGGAACCCAAACTTTCGAATTCTGGACGGAGTGCTGAGTGCACTCGAAGGTTGCGACCACACAACTGTGTTTGGTTCTGGCGTCAGCGCAATCACAGCGGTGGTGTCGCAACTCAAGCAAGGAGATCTGGTGTTGTGCGAGGAGAATCTCTACGGCTGCACCGTGCGGCTATTCGAACAGGTGTTTTCCAAGTTCGGGCTGCGAACGCAATGGGTGGACTTCACTGAAGCCAATGCCCTTGACGTCCTGCGCAGCAGCAAGCCAGCAATGGTTTGGATTGAAAGCCCAACCAATCCACTCCTCAAGGTGATCGATATCGAGGCCGTGTGCAGCGTGGCCCGTGAGTTCGACATCCCCGTTGTCGTCGACAACACCTTCGCGACTGCTCTCGTTCAACGACCGTTGGAGCTCGGCGCGACGCTGTCACTTACAAGCACCACGAAATACATCAACGGCCACTCCGATGCCCTTGGGGGTGCCGTCTCGACCAACGACGCTGGCTGGCATCAAAAAATGGTGTTTTCGCAAAAGGCTCTGGGATTACAACCCTCACCCTTCGACTCCTGGCTGATCACTCGCGGGATCAAAACGCTTCCACTGCGACTGAAGCAACAAATGGCGAATGCCGCCGCCTTAGCTGATCAATTGGCGTTGCATCCGAAGGTGGCGTGGGTGCGCTACCCCCACCGCAACGACCATCCTCAGCACGCTTTGGCCCAACGACAGATGAAGGGTGGAGGAGCAATCGTGACCGTGAGCTTCCAGGCCAGCCAAGAGGAAACCTATCGACTCTGCAAGCAGTTGAAGTGGTTCACCATGGCCGAAAGTCTTGGTGGCATTGAAAGCTTGATCTGCCACCCAGCCACCATGACCCATGCCGCCGTGTCGGCTGAGGTGAAGGCCAAACTCGGCATCGGCGACGGTTTAGTGCGCTTCTCGGTGGGCTGCGAAGACTTGGTGGATCTACAGGCCGACCTATCGCGAGCCTTGGAGCTGCTGGCGTGAGCGAGCGAAACCTGCTGAAGGAACCTTGCTGGCAGGGATCAGACCTCGGCCATCCTCTGCCCGATCACCCCCATGCCGTGTCGATGGCTCTCCCTCGATGGCGTGATGTGATCGCCTACGAAGAGCACGAAGCCACCTGCCGTGCAGCACTGCAAACGATTTATCCCCGCTTTGGACTGCACCCGTTCCTCCAAGAGCTAGCCAACCAAGTGCCCAGTGACGGTATGGGGGTGTGGCCCTTCGCTAGCAGGGCCGCTGCCGAAGCAGCCCAGAAGCATTGCCAAAGGAAATCGCCCCAGTCGAGCCTTCGTTTGCTGGATCAACACAAGATCAGCTGTTTATGCACGGATGCCGCGGCCAGCGCCCATGCCAAAGCCTTTTGGCAACACACAGGACTCGGAGCTTCATCGCGGCAGGCGGCCATAGCCCTTGGCCACGAGTTGGCACCAGCACCCCATCAAGGGGAGCAGGCTCGACAACGCGTTCGGCAACGGCTAGCCGAAATACACCATTGCTCTGAAGAGCACATCAGCCTTGTTCCAGCCGGTATGGCTGCACTCCACGCTGGATTAGAGGCCGTTCAAACCCTGCGACCTGGCCGACCCACCTTGCAGCTGGGCTTTCCCTATGTGGATGTCTTGAAACAACCTCAGGTGGTGTTCCATGGCAGTGAGTTACTCAGAACCACGAATCTGGGCGACATCGTCGCCACATTGGACCGGCTGGATCCCGCGGCGGTGATTGTGGAACTCCCCAGCAATCCGCTGTTGCGCTGTGTGGATTTACCGGCCGTCGCGGAACTCGCCCATGCCCGAGGGATCCCCCTCATCGCCGACGACACGATCGGAACTGGGATCAACCTCGAGGCACTCCCCTACGCAGACCTGGTTTTCACCTCGCTCACAAAAAGCTTTGCTGGACGCGGCAATGTGATGGCGGGATGTCTGCTGATCAGCCCCGACTCGCAGTGGAGGTCCACCCTGCTGGAGGCCATCGCACCAAGGGCGACTCTGAGTGACGCCGATGCCATTGCACTAGAACAAAACAGCCGCGACGTGAACGATCGGGTGCCACGTCTGGATGCCAATTGCTTGGCACTGGCCCAAAAGCTGGAGAAGCATCCAGCCGTGAAGCGTGTGCTGCACCCCAAAGATTGCAAGAACTTCCAGGCCCTAAAGAAGCGCGGCGCCGGAGATGGTTGTCTGCTGAGCTTCGAACTGCATGCAGGCGAACGCAATGCTCAACGGGTTTTCGATGCGCTAAGGATTTGCAAAGGACCAAGCCTGGGCACCTCCTTCAGCCTGGTGTGCCCATACACCCAACTGGCCCACTACGAGGAACTGGACTGGGCTGAAGCCTGTGGTGTTCCAGCTCATCTGCTCAGGGTTTCGGTTGGACTCGAACAACCAGATGAGCTCTGGAGCCGCTTCCGAGAAGCCCTATCCCATGCAACTAACCCAGGCAAAGTCTGAAAATGCCGTTAACAACTGAAGTTTTTACGCGTTTGATCACTAAGTTGACGACTTAGGGCCAATCCAAATACAGACGCGCTATGTCTCGCATTTACGACGACAACAGCCTCGCCATCGGCAACACCCCGCTGGTGAAACTGAATCACGTCACCAAAAACTGCAAAGCCACCGTTCTGGCGAAGATCGAAGGCCGCAATCCCGCTTACAGCGTGAAGTGCCGGATCGGCGCCAACATGATCTGGGACGCAGAAAAGAGCGGCAAACTCACAAAAGACAAGGTCATTGTTGAGCCCACATCGGGCAACACAGGGATCGCTTTGGCCTTCACCGCCGCGGCGCGTGGCTACAAGCTGATCCTCACCATGCCGGAGTCGATGTCGATCGAACGGCGACGTGTCATGGCTGTGATGGGAGCCGAAATCGTCTTAACCGAAGCTGCCAAAGGCATGCCCGGTGCGATTGCGAAAGCCAAGGAGATTGCCGACAGCAATCCCTCCAAATTTTTTATGCCTGGGCAATTCGATAACCCAGCCAATCCAGAGATCCATTTCAAGACCACCGGTCCTGAGATCTGGAACGATTGCGATGGTGCCATCGACGTGTTCGTGGCTGGCGTTGGCACCGGCGGAACGATCACCGGCGTGTCGCGTTACATCAAAAATGAGGCTGGTAAAGCGATTGAATCTGTCGCGGTTGAACCGAGCCACAGCCCAGTGATCACCCAAACCATGAATGGTGAAGCTGTGAAGCCTGGTCCCCACAAAATTCAGGGCATCGGTGCTGGCTTCATCCCCAAGAACCTCGACCTCTCAGTTGTCGACAAGGTCGAGCAGGTCACCAACGAAGAATCGATCGCCATGGCACTTCGTCTGGCCGAGGAAGAGGGTCTTTTAGTTGGGATCTCTTGTGGCGCTGCTGCCGCAGCCGCCATTCGCCTTGCAGAACAAGATGCCTATGCGGGCAAAACCATTGTTGTGGTTCTCCCCGACCTCGCTGAGCGTTACCTCTCCTCAGTGATGTTTGCCGAAGTGCCCACTGGAATCATCGAACAACCCGTCGCGGTTTAATTCAGCGCTGGCCCCTCAAGCCAAAGGCTCAGTTCGCCCTGCACAATGTGCGGGGCTTTTTTTTGGGCACCGTCAATTCGGGGTCACCCCTGGCAATACAGCGTCCGGAGAAATCCACATGGCATCGCCATAGGAAAAAAATCGGTACTCGTGATCAATCGCCTCGGCATACAGCGCCAGCAGCTTCTCCCGACCAATCAGGGCACTCACCAGCAGCAACAAGGAACTTTTCGGCAGATGGAAATTGGTCAATAAGCCCTGCACCACCGCAAAGCGATAGCCAGGCTGAATCACAAGGTTCACCGGACCGGTGAACGGTTTCAACACACCCCCTTGCAGCTGCGCAGCTCCCTCCAAAGCACGCACGCTGGTGGTGCCAACAGCGATCACACGGCCACGACACTGCTGAATGGCCTCCACCACTGACGCATTCACTTCAATCCATTCGCTGTGCAATTCCAGCTGGGTGAGATCTTCTGTCTCCACAGGGCGAAACGTACCCAGCCCCACATGCAGGGTGATCCTTGCCAATCCGACACCCTTGCCCTGCAAGGCAGCCAACAGTTCATCACTGAAATGAAGTCCTGCCGTTGGTGCCGCCACAGCACCCGGCCGATCCGCATAACGCGTTTGATAACGCTCGGCATCGCCAGGATCATGACGGTCGATGTAGGGCGGCAATGGCACTTCACCGCACTGATTGAGCAGGGCTTCGATCGATTCCGCATCCCTGCAATCCAAAGGAAACTGAACAATCCGCCCCCCACTGGCGGGATCCTCATGCAGCACCCGCAGAGTGATCGCTGTGCCATCAAGCGTGAGCAGATCGCCTGGACGCATCCGCTTGGCCGGGCGCGCCAAACAAAGCCATTGGCCATCACCACGGGGCTCTAGCACCAGCAATTCAGACACCCCACCACCAGAGCGGCGGACCTTGAGCCTTGCCTTGAGCACCCTGGTGTCGTTCACCACCAGCAAGTCACCAGGCCGCAGCTCCTCCAGCAGATCCCACACTTTCTGATGGCGCGCTGCCTGCACTCCATCGGTTTGGCCGGGGGCGATCAGCAGCCGCGCGTCATGGCGCGGCTCCACTGGAGCCTGAGCAATGCGCTCAGGCGGCAGGTGATACGCGTAACTGCTGAGCTGCTGATCGAGGGAATCCGGCACTCGGATCAGAGCGCCAAGCTCTCCGGACGGTTCTCAATCAAATCAGCCAGGGCCTTGAGGAAGGAAGCTCCATCGGCGCCGTAGACAACCCGATGATCAGCGGTGAGGTTCACCTGCATCTGACGTTTCACCGAAATGGAGCCATCCTTGCCAGCCACCACCATCGGACGGGATGCGGCCACGGCCAAAATCGCTCCAGTGCCTGGGGGAAGGATCGCATCGAAGCGGTCGACGCCAAACATGCCCAAATTGGAGAGGGTGAACGTTCCCGTGCTGTATTCCTCAGGCAAAAGCTGCTTACTACGGGATCGCTTCACAAGGTCGGCCCATTGGCGAGACATCTCATAGAGATCAGTGCGGTCGGCTTGACGCAAAACAGGCGTAATTAAGCCCCCGTCTTCCATCGCGACAGCGACAGCCACATTCACATCAGCGGGATAACTCATCCCAGCTGCGGTGGTTGCCGCATTCACCTGGGGGTGATGGGCCAGCGTCACGGCCACTGCCTTGGCCAAAAGGGCCGTCATCGTGACGCCCTTTGGCTTCACCTTTTTGTAAAACGCGTCCAATTTGTCGGTGGTGATCGTGTAACCAACGCGGAAGCAAGGCACAGCAAGGCTGGCTTCCATGTTGCGGTTCACAGCCCCCTGCAGGGTGTTGAACGCAACCGTCTCACCGGGACGGCCAAAGCTATTACCAGCCGGGGCAGCTGCTGCCGGTGCTGCGGCTGAGGTGACAGATCCTCCAGCCGCGGGAGCCGTCCCTTCCGCCACCCGCGGCACTGAAATGGGCTGCCCGGTGGCCTGTTCCACATCTTCGGCCTGGATTCGCCCGTGGGGGCCACTGCCACGAACCGTGGAGAGGTCGACACCCATTTGGGAGGCAAGCTTTTTGGCCCGGGGGCTGGCGACGATGCGACCGTCATTCACAACGGGGGCTGTCACCACAGGGGGCGCTGTCACCACAGGGGGGGCAGCGGGGGCTGGAGCGGGAGACGGCGTTGGTGCTTGGACCGCTGCTGGTGTAGGAGCTGGCGTGGGTGTGGGTGCAGGGGCTGCCGCGGCCGCTGGAGCTGCTGGAGCATTGGCTTTGGCGTCTGCAATCTCGGCCTCGGTTTCAACGATCAAACCGATGGTTTCTCCCACCGGTGCCGTGCTGCCAGCCGGCATCAGAACCGCGGCCAGAAAGCCATCCTGAAACGACTCAACGTCCATGTCGGCCTTATCCGACTCCACCACCAGAACTGATTCGCCGCGGGCGACCTTGTCACCAGGCTGTTTCAGCCACTCGACGATCTTGCCCTCCGTCATGGTGGAGCTAAGGGCAGGCATAAAGATGTCGTGGGTTGCCAAGACCGTCTCCGAGGGCTGATCAGGGCAGTTTACGAGTCAGCTGAAGACTGGGATCAACCTTCTTCAATTGACTGCACCACTCCATCGCGAACAACGATGGCAACTTGCATTTTTTGCACGAGGTTGTCGCCCACCTTGAGCTCACAGGTGCTCTCCAACTGACCCTGTTCGACAATCTGATCCATCTCCAGTTCGCGGACCTGAGCCTGCTGTTGCAACAGGTTGCGCTTTTGCTCTTCGAGCTCTGCGCGCTTGGCCGCCACCTGTTGCTGAATTTGTCCCACTTGATCCTGAACCCTTGGGTCCAGGGGATTCGCACTCTGACGACGAACCTGATCCACGACCTCCTGACCCTCCTGTTCCAGCTGCGCCAGCTGCTGGTCGGCTGTCGCGATGCCATTGCTGAGCTCACGCTCGGCTTCCTCTTTCCAGGTCGGGGTCACGACGGCGCGCACCGTGATCGGACGCTTGATGTTTAAGAACGTGCCGTCGGACATGGACTTCGAAGATTTGGTCTAAGCGTCACAGGCGTTCATGCTTCGGTCAATCACCGGAGAACCGCCCCTAACGGCTGTATAGCCCCCGGATCAGGGTGTTGTCCCGGGCGGTGATTCGGTCGCGACGTTGCTTCAAGGTTTGGGTGAGTAAGCCGTTGTCGATGGTGAAGGGATCCACCAAAACCACCCCCGCCAGCCGTTCATCTCCGCGAGCGCCAACACGCTGCTTCAACAGTCGATTGCATTCCTGCATCAGCAGTCGGAGCAGCGCCTGATCACCTGGCTTTCCACCGAGGTCGTTCGCAAGGCTGAGTCCTTGCTGACCAGCCCAAACAACAATCACATCGGCCCGAGGCACGATTAACGCTGCCAATTGGCGCTCGTCCTGCCCCACCAGCATCACCTGCTCGATCAGTGGACTCGCCACCAGGACTTCCTCCAACGGTCCGGGCTCAATGTTTTCGCCACTGCTTAAGACGATCGTGTCCTTCGCACGGCCCGTTAAAGCCACCGAGCCATCCGCCAGGAGCATTCCGAGATCACCCGTATCAAACCAGCCATCAGCGTCAAGAACTTTGGCTGTGGCATCGGGTTTGCCCCAATAACCCGCCATCACCTGCGGTCCGCGCACCAGAACGCGTCCCCTCTGGCGACACCCCAGCAACGTTCCAGATTCAGGATCCACAATCCGGAATTCCGTGCCTGGCAACGGCAAACCCGAACTGCCGCGAATGTTGTGCCAAGGGCGCCGACAACTAATCACCGGACTGGTTTCAGTGAGGCCATAGCCCACCAAAAGTTCAATGCCCACCGCTTCAAAAAACGCATCGATGTGGGGGGCAATCGCTCCTCCTCCACTGATGGGATAAGCAAGCTGCCCGCCGCTCAGCTGACGGCGCACCTTGGGCCACAACAAGGCCGATGCCAAAGCATGTAGCGGCCAGCGGAGAAGGGCCACCCCAGCGGCCTGGAATCGTCCTGCCCAGGGCACAGGCTCCAACATCAAGTTGCTCGCCCGACGCAGGGCTTGTCGCTGAGCAGAACTGTTGCTGAGGGCAGCTCGAAGCAAGCGTTGTCGGGAAGGCGGAAACGTTTTCACCACATCCTCGAAGCCGGCCTGCACCGACTCCCACAACCGTGGCACGGTGGCCATCGCAATCGGTTGCACCCTGGGCAGATCCTTTTTGAGTTGCTTAATCGTGGTGTAGGTCTGTGTGCAGGCACACGACAGAAAGAAGTAACTGGCACTGCGCTCATAGGCATGCCAAATCGGCAAAACGCTCAGCACCGGATCCCCTGGCTTGGGATAGGCCACACAGGCCAAGGAGCGAATTTGGTGCAACAAATTGGCGTGCGTGAGCGGCACCCCCTTCGGCTGACCGGTCGTACCTGAGGTGTACAAAATCGTGGCCACCTGGTTTGCTGCGATCTTCCCGTCTCCATCAAGGTTTTGCGTACGCGTCACCGGAGAGAGGCCAGCCGCAGACGACAGCAGCGTGTCCCAACCGGTGAGTCCATCCACCGGATCACCCTCCAGCTGCACCACCACCTTCAAGCGCGTTCGCTGCGCCGGCGTCAATGCCAAGCGGCGCCACAGATCAGCGTTCTGGACCACAAGGGCTGTGGCCTTTGAATCCTCAAGGATGTAACGGAGCTCCTCAACAGGGGCAGACGCACCCCGAACAGCATCAGCGGCACCACAACGCATCAGGGCTTGGTCGGCCACCAACCAGCGGGGACTGTTCTCAGAAAACAACGCCACAACGTCACCCTTTCGAACACCCTTGGCGTCAAACGCGGCAGCAGCCGTCGCGATGCGTTCGGCCAATTCACCAAAACTGAACTGTTCTGGATGGGTGGCGTGGGGAGCATCGAGGGCGGTGATCGTTCCATACCGATCCGCCAACCATGGCCACATGGAATCCACCCGGGTGAAGCTCTGGGTATGGCCATGACGTTGCAGCGACGTCGTTTCCCGAGCGGTAGGGGTCCAGCTGGCCGTCATCCGAGACGTTGCATCGATCAGCACAGGCGTATCACGCCTGCGGGGTCCACGCCAGGTGGAAGCGGGCAGCGAGGGACTGGCGCAGCAAAGGCTGCACATCGCTCACCCTCAGCCCAGGCACCCAATCGCACAGTCGACCGACCTGATGGCCAACCAATCCACAGGGTGTGATTTCGGCAAAACCCTGGAGTTCGCAATCCACATTGAGAGCCAACCCATGTTGCGTAATCCAACGGCGACAGCCCACACCAATCGCCGCCACCTTGCACCGTCCCACCCACACACCCGTAAGGCCCGGCAAGCATTCGCCCTGGAGGCCTAAATCACGCAACACATCAATCACCACCAGTTCCAACTGCCGCAAATACCAGTGGAGATCTGGTGTATGCCGTTGCAAATCCAAAACGGGATATGCCACCAACTGACCCGGCAAATGATGGGTCACCTCCCCGCCTCGATCAATGCGATGCAACGGGGCTGGTGGTTCGTTGGGGTCGAAATGCAGGTGTTGGGCACTGGCACCACGCCCGAGGGTGTAACAGGCGGGGTGCTGCAGAATCCAAACCGCTTCGGGGGAGGACGGCTCCTCAAACAGGCGTTGCTGCCAGAGCTGCTGATCCCGCCAAGCCCGCTCAAACGGGATCAGCACGGACGGCTCAAAAAGAAATGCACCCGCGGGGTGTTCCGAAGAGCGACGCGTTACTAGCTTGCCGATATCCACCGGCACAGGTGCAAAGGATGAAGGTGCTGATCCATGGTCGCAACCTCGAGATCACTCCGGCGCTGCGGGAGTACACCAACACAAAACTGGAACGGGCCACGTCCCATTTCGGTGATGCCATCCGCGAAGCCGATGTTCACTTGTCTGTGGCGAGGAACCCACGGGTCCCCCAGCAAACCGCAGAGGTGACGGTGTTTGCAAACGGCACGGTGATTCGTGCCCAAGAACGCAGCGAAAACCTTTACGCCAGCATTGATTTAGTTGTCGGCAAGCTGGCGCGACAGCTGCGCAAATGGAAAGAGCGTCATGCGGATCACCACCACAGCCACGGCCACAGCGCCAGCCTGACGCCCAGCACCGAGAAAGTCAGCGATGAGAGCGCTGTTGAGGGCTCTCTCGTTGACGGGAAAGAAGCACAGCTTCCCGAGCCAGGCGTGCGACGCAAATACTTTTCAATGCCACCGATGACGCTGGATGACGCTCGGCATCAACTGGACGTGATCGACCACGATTTCTATCTTTTTAGGGACAGTAAAACCGGCGATTTGCAGGTGATTTATCGCCGAAACCACGGCGGTTATGGCGTGATCCAAGCGAGGGAGTAACGAACTTCGCGGAATCAACAGAGAGCACAACCAACTGAGCCCTGTCATGGCCGCAATCCCCAAGGACCTTCCGGACCTACCCCCTCTTCTGGATCAGGCCATCCTCGATCCCTTGCTGAACGACGAACAACTCCATGAGTTGTGCGATGCCAGCCGCCAGGAAAATGTTCGAGCCATCTGCACCAGCCTGCAGCTGTTGCCAGTGCTGCGTCAGCGGTTAGGAGCATCAGAAGGGGGGCCGAAATTGATAGCAGCGATCGGATTTCCATTCGGTGCCCTGCCCGCTGAACTCAAACAGGCCGAGGCTGAATGGGCCGCATCCCAGGGCGCCGAAGAGCTGGATGTTGTGCCTGATTTCCGAGCACTTGCCAACGGAAGTATCACCAGCTTTGCCGATGAGCTAGGCGCGCTCTGTGGTCTGGGATTGCCGCTGAGGGTGGTCCTCGACATGGCCCGTTTGACGGAGGATCAACTCGCCCTCGCGGTGGAAGCGGCCATCGATGCCGGTGCCACGGGCGTCCAAACCGGCAATGGCTTCGGACCGGCCTGTCATCCGGAGCAGGTGAAGCAACTGATGGGGCTCTGCCGCAAACGCTGCGGCATCAAAGCCGCCGGTGGGATTCACAGCATCGATCGCGTTGCAGAATTAGTCGAAGCCGGTGCCGACCTGCTGGGGACCAGCAGTGCGCCCCAATTGCTTCAATCCCTCCGCCAACCGATGGGTTAGATGGCGGACCGACGCTTGGAGGGTTTAGCCCTAAAGGTGGGACCGCTTGGGGAACACGACCGTCTGCTGAGCCTGCTCAGTGATGCAGAGGGACTAACCCGATTTGCCGTACCTGGCGCACGACGTCCCAAAAGCAGCTTGGCAGCCGCCGCCCCACTCACCCTGCTGGAACTTCAGGTGGGGGGGCGCAGTGGTCTGGGCCGGGTTCGCCAATTAAGAGTGCTGCGCAGTTTTTCAAGGCTGGGGCAACGTTTGGAAACCCTGTCTGCCGCTCAAGCCCTTTGCGACCTTTGCCTGCAATTGGCAGCTGACGACCCCGTGAATGGCCTGCTGAGCACCGTTCTGCTCCATTTGGAACGCTTGGAAAGCCATGCCGACGATGCTGATCTTGTTTTGGCAGGCACCGTTCAAGCCTCGATTCACCTGCTCACCCTGGGCGGCTACGGCCTACCCATGCAAAGTTGCTGTCTAAGTGGTGCACCGCTGGACGCACCCCTAGGCCAGTGGGACTGGCGCTGCAGCCTGTTGCCAGAGGACGGATTCGCCATCCATTCCCAACCGAATTCCGCCATCGAGCTCAACCCGTCGGAACTGGCCCTTCTACAGCGACTCGTACGAGCCGATTTGCCACGGCGGCAGGATGGGGAACTGATGGGGCCCCAGCGGGTTTGGCTGCGATTACTACGGGTCGTTGAACTTTGGGTGCGCACCCATTTAGCCCACCGCAGTCGAGCGCTCGCCATGCTGCGCGAAACACTGATCACGCCGGCATAAGCCATCATGGCCGCGACGCATTGACTCCTTGAGCGGCCCAAGCCTGTCCACCCCAGAACCCGCCCTGCCCACCAGCAGCAACCCGGAAGGCAAGCGCGGGATCCAAGCCGTGATGGCCTTGGGCGATTTTCGCAAACTCTGGCTGGGTCAAATTTTTTCCCAGCTTGCGGACAAGTTCTACATCGTGTTGATGGTCTTTTTGATCGATCAACACCTTCTGGTGATGGGTGGCGGCGGCACCGGGGTTCTGGCGGATATGGCCTCTGATTACGGGCTCGATATCAGCACCCGCACCAAGGTGATCACCCTGTTGGCCACAGGCATTTTTGTTGCCAACACCATCCCCGCCATGGTTCTTGGAACTCTGGCGGGCGTTTGGGCCGACCGATGGCCCAAACGGCGGGTGATGGTGGCATCGAATGCACTACGAGCCCTGCTGGTGGTGTTCGCCCCCCTCTTTCTTCTGCCTGGGCCCCTTTGGCTTGGCCTGCCATGGGGGTACTGGGGATTGGTGGGAATGACGTTCTTTGAATCGATCCTGACCCAGTTCTTTGCTCCCTCTGAGCAAGCAGCGATTCCAGTGTTGGTCCCGAACCAACACCTTCTTGCAGCCAATTCCCTCTATCAAGCCACCAGCATGGGGGCAACGATTCTGGGATTCGCCCTGGGGGAACCCATTCTGCGCGCTCTGCATCATCTTTTTGCCTTTGCAGGTATCGATGGCGGTGAATTTGTTCTGCTTCCGCTTTGCTATGGCCTCGCAGCACTGAGCTTGGCGCGGTTGTCCCTGCGAGAGACACCAAAACCACCCCCAACCACGTCTGTTTGGGCCGAGATTGGTGAGGGGCTACAGGTGTTGCGTGAGGTGCCCTCCGTTCGCGGAGCGATGCTGCACTTGGTACTTCTTTACAGCCTGCTGGCAGCCCTTTACGTGCTGGCGCTCCAGCTCGCCGCCCTGATCTCCAGCCTCGGACCGTCCGGTTTCGGTGCGCTCCTGGCCATGAGCGGAGTGGGCCTTGCGATCGGTGCCATCGTGATTGCGCAAATGGGTCATCAATTCAGCCGACGACGCCTCACCGCCTCAGGTCTTGGCACGATCACCTTCACGCTGGTGCTCCTGAGCCAACTGCGCGGATCCCTGATCTTCACCTTGGCCCTGTGCGGGATCTTGGGAGTTGGGGCCGCGCTGGTGGCCATTCCCGCCCAAACCACGATTCAAGAGGAAACCCCAGAAGCAGAGCGCGGCCGCGTCTTCGGGTTACAGAACAACCTGATCAATATCTCCTTGAGTCTTCCCCTGGTGCTGGCGGGCACTCTCGTCAGCAGTCTTGGCCTAAAACCAGTGTTGTTACTTCTTGCCGGGCTCGCCTTAATCGCGGCATTACTCGAGAAGCCATGGCAACGCTGCTAACTTTTGCTGTCGCCTGAGGAGGTCCACCCCGGTTGGTGCAAATTGCATGGCTTGGTAAGAAGTCGCCCTTCTGCGGGAACGTGTCCTACGGGCTGAGCACCACTGAGGCGCTCCGTCAGCGCGGCCATCAAACTCATTTCATTCATTTCGACACCCCACTCAGTCCTGAGCGGGGTGCGGCAGCTCTACTGGGAACTGATCCAGATGTGAGCCTGCCGTACTTGGTGAAATCCCAGGTGTACACAATTCCCTCCCTGGGCGCACAACGGGAACTTCGGGACTCTCTGGAGCGGATCAAACCCGATTTGGTTCACGCCAGTCTCACGTTGTCCCCCCTTGACTTTCGTCTTCCAGAGCTGTGCCAGCAATTGGGGGTTCCTTTAGTAGCAACCTTCCATCCCGCCTTTGATGCCGATGCTGGATTACGCAATCTGTCCGCCGGCACCCAACAGCTTTCTTACCAGCTCTATGCACCCTTCCTAGCCCGCTACGACAGGGTGATCGTGTTCTCGAAACTCCAGGCAGATGTGTTGATCAAGCTTGGGGTCCCGGCAAAAACACTCGCCGTGATCCCCAACGGTGTTGACACCGATCGCTGGTGTCCTGCCAGTCAGAGCACGGTTTCACTTTTGCAAAAAACCGTGCGTCAACGGCTTGGAAACGAGCGCATTTTTCTCTACATGGGGCGGCTAGCCACCGAGAAAAATGTTGAAGCCCTATTGAGGGCATGGCGCTTGGTCTCGCCCGAAGGCTGTCGGTTGGTGGTGGTAGGTGACGGCCACCTCACCAGCAGTTTGCAGAACCAATTCAGTGATCCACAGATCCTCTGGTGGGGTTACGAACCCGATTTAGAAACGCGGATCGCACTGCTGCAGTGCGCTGAGGTGTTTTTACTGCCAAGCCTCGTCGAAGGCTTATCCCTCGCCTTGCTTGAGGCGATGGCAACTGGAACGGCATGCGTCGCCACCGATGCTGGAGCCGATGGCGAGGTCTTAGCCGGAGGGGCCGGGATTGTGATGAGTACCCAGGGGGTGACCACCCAACTCCGCACATTGCTGCCTGTGCTGCGAGATCAGCCCGTTCTGACGGCAGAACTCGGACGTCGAGCCCGTGAACGAGCGATTGAGCGCTACACCATCGGTTGCAACATCGACGCGATGGAGAAGCTGTATCGCGATTTACTCGACGACTTCAGGGTCGCCGCCTAGTCATTCGATGCATCGCCAGTCCAACCCTGGGCAATCTCTAACAATCGCTGGAGTGATTGCGGCATAGGCGACGTAGTCGGGATGCAGCTGGCGCAAAGCCAACTCTTCAAAACGAGCCTTGCCGCGCAACACCATCGCCAAAACAAGGAACAATCCGAGATGAAACAGGCTGCCAGTGGCCACAACCACCCCGAGGGAACAAAGCAACACCGCCTGATACATCGGATGTCGGCAATGGCCATACACCCCAGTGCGAATCAGCTGATTGTGCTGCTTTGGCACCGGTAGGGGCGACAGGCTTGCTCCAAGCGAAAGCAAGGCCTGAACCGCCCGAATGAGCCCAAAAGCCAACAGCAGCAGACCAAAACCAAACAACAGGCGCGGCCAGCTCACGAGTCCCCAGAACGCTGGAACCGGCCACACGGGCAGAAGATGAGCTGCAATCAATGCCAACTGAGCGCCCAGCCACCATTCGCCACGGCGATTGTCCAACCAACCCGCCCAACTCAAACCCCAGCCGGAAAACATCGGAACACGTCCACCCCTAAGCGGAGATTACGCATCAACCCCACGATCAAGGCCACCTGGGCTTGATTTAGAGCTCATTGCGAAGCAAGGCTTGCGCCTCTTGCTCATGCTTTGGATCCAGGCCGCAATCCGTACCGAGCAGCCCTTGGAACTGGGGACTCACCGCCTCCACCAGAGGGTTCTTCAAAACGACCGGATCAATCCCCAAATCCCGAAGAGAGATGTTGAGTGCATGCACAGCTTCAGACGAACTCAACGTTCCCTGGCGGACTAAACAAAGGCTGTGGGCTTGGGCCATCGCGGCATAAGCACGGATGCGTTGCGCCAAGATCACCGTCGCGACGCGACGCTGAACCACCGGGGATAAGGCGTTTTGCTCCGTCCGGCCAGGCAACACAATCACAGCCGTAGCCGTCACCGATGCAGTGAACCAAGCCGCGGCCATCAAACCCACAGAAACGGCAGAACGGAGCCTCCCCATCTCGAAACCCTTCTGCATCAATCCAACGTGGGGAAGCGCTCAGAAATTGTGTTCCCCGTAAATGTTGCCACCCAACCCACCGCGTTGTTGAACCAGCGCACAGCACAGAACGCTGGCTGGCCTCCCATATCAAACCAATGCTTCGTTCCAGCCGGAACCCGAATCAAATCCCCCCGTTCACAGAGGGTGAGCAGCACTTCTGCACCGAGGTGCAGGCAGAACAAACCCCGTCCTTCCACAAAAAATCGCACTTCATCTTCCGCATGGGTGTGTTCCGCCAGAAATTTGCTGCGCAGGGCAACCCGCTCGGGGTGATCGGGGGTCATCCGAATCGCATCAACCGTGGCGTAGCCGCCGTCCCGCTTCACGCGGTCAATCTCGTTGGCATAGGCCTTCAAAATCCACGACTGATCTGCTGCAAGTGGCAACTCCTGCAGTGCAGGCCACTGCTCAAAGCCGATCCCACGCTGCGCGAGTTCAGCTTGAATCTCAGCGGGAGTTTCCGTCACCAACAGCGGCGTTGGCGAGCTCTGATCCATCGACGTCGATCCATCTGGAAAGATGCTGAGACGACTCATCGCCTGGCTCCCGGGCGTTCCACTGCTGACCATCATCGATCCCAAGTCCCCAGGGTCGCTCACGCTTGTGGGGGTCGGCCCCGGCAATCCGTCCCTGTTGACCCTGGCCGCCGTCCATGCCATCGAAACCAGCGACGTGATCGCTTACCCCGTGGCTCGTCTGGCCGCTCAAAGCATGGCCGCCCGCATTGCTGCCCAGTGGATCCGCGACGACCACACGTGTTTGCCCCTGCTCTTCCCGATGGTGGATGGAGCTGAACCCAGGCGCGCGGCATGGCACGCCGCAGCCCAAACCCTCCAGAAGCTTGTCACCGAGGGACAACAAGTTGTTCTGCTGTGCGAAGGCGATGCCTCCCTCTTCGCCACATGCAGCTATGTGCTGATGGCCTTGCAACAGCAATGGCCCGACTGTCCCTGCCATGTGATCCCTGGCGTCTCATCGGTTTCAGCAGCGGCGGCCGCTGGTCTTTGGCCACTGGCGTTACAGCAAGATCAACTGCTGCTGCGCCCCTGTCCGGAAAGTCCCGCCGAATTGACGATCGAGCTTGATGAAGCGAAGGAGAAGGGGCGCGTCTTGGCCCTCCTCAAGTTGGGCCATCGCTGGGAGTGGGTCCAACCCCTACTAGATGAACGAAAGTTGCTTGAGAAAGCTCTATTCGCCGAAAAAGTGGGATGGCCAGACCAGCAGATCCAAACTGCTGACACCGTTGCCGCCAGCCAAAGGCCCTACTTTTCTCTGCTGTTGATTCGTCAGGCTTGGCCCGACGTCCTCCCTTAAGCCATCAGCCCAGTTGACGGCTTCGCTCCGCAGCCGCCATCACCGCCTCGATTAAGGCTGAGCGCAAGCCTGCTTGCTCCAACTGTCGAAGGCCAGCAATGGTGGTACCACCGGGGGAAGCCACCATGTCTTTGAGTTCGCCAGGATGCAATTCCCGTTGATCCAGAAGCGCCGCCGTTCCCGCCAGAGTGCGATGGGCTAACCGCTGGGCCAAATCCCTCGGCAAACCCGCCAACACAGCCCCATCAGCCATGGCTTCCGCCACCAAGGCAATGAAAGCTGGGCCGGATGAGGTGAGCGCTAGAAAAGCATCGAGCTTGGATTCGGGAAGTTCAAGAACTTCCCCGACATCACCAAACAAGTCATAAACCTGACGTCGCTGCTCAGCATTCACACCATCGCCCCAAGCCAGAGCCGTCAGGCCAGCTCCCACCAATGCAGGCGTATTGGGCACAGCCCGCACACAGCAGTGCCCCGGGAACAACCGTTGCAGCCGGTCGAGGGACACCCCTGCCAAAACAGAAATCAACAGGGGGCGACCCTGCGCAGGTGCACTGGATTGAGCAACCGCATCAAGCTGCTGGGGCTTTACAGCCAGAAGCTGCAACGGCGCCGTCCAAACGTCGATGGCACGTGAGTCCGCTGCAGCCACAATCTGAACGCCTTGAGGCAGTTCTGTACGACGAAGCGTTGCCGTCGTCTCGGACCCCACCACAGCCAAGAGCTGGTGAGGATCGACATGCCCCTTGGCCAGCAGTGGAACGACAAGAGCCTGGGCCATACGACCCAGGCCGATCACTCCAAATGCAGGCTGGATGTTGTTCGTCGGCACAGAAAAATTCAGAGAGCTGCGGCGCCCCAGGCAGGAGACGGTGCCGAGGCGGATTCCGACGGCTCTGCCACATCAATCTCCCGACTCACAACAGTGGGAGCAGACGTTTCGTCCTGGCTGGCATTGGTCACCGTGACGCAGCTCGGTGCGAACAGAAAAATGCTCTCACCAACGCGTTCTTGATGGCCATCGATGGCAAATGTGCCACCCGCCACAAAATCAACGGCTCGCTGGGCTTGGTCTGGCTCCATCATTGTGAGATTCAGGATCACCGTCTTGCGCTCGCGCAACGCTTGAATCGCCCGGGGCATCTCATCGAAGCTGCGGGGCTCCATCAGGTTCACCTCTGCCGCTGCAGTACTGATCCCTGGCATGCCAATCACGTTGGACCCTGGCAGGTCTCCACCCAAGTCGAAGGGGTTGCTGTCCCCCAGGGTGGCTAGCGCGCCACCGTCAGCCTGCGTGGCACGTTGGTCCTGATCCTGTTGCTCATCTTCGTAGGCGAAATCATCGAGTTCACCATCGAGATAGTCGTCACCAGCGACAACGGCACGAAGGCGGGAGATCAGCGACACCTTAAAAATCCTCTCGGGCTGAAACTTGGTTGAACAACCATGTCCCTGGATACCGTTTCAGCCGCGACCGGGCAAGTCAGCCCGCACCAGGTTTTGGCACATCCCGTTGGCCAAACACGGCAGATCCCAAACGCAACCACGTACTTCCAGCCGCAACGGCCTCCGTCCAATCCCCTGACATTCCCATGGAGCAGTCCGGCAATCCCAATTGATCAGCTAAGGATCGGCACTCAAGAAACAAGGTTTGACGCTCCTCTCCCTCTAGGCCGAGCGGAGCCATGGTCATCAACCCCATGAGCCGCAACGACGGCAGTGCGCGCAACTGGGGCCAAGCCGAAAGCAGCTCAGACGGCTCCATTCCTCCCTTCGTTGGATCCTCGCGGAACCTCACCTGGAGCAACACATCAGGACAGCACCCCTCCTCAACAGCAATCCTCGAAACCCGCTCAGCCAGAGCGAAGGAATCAACCGAATGGATCACAGAAAACGCCTTCACAACGCCACGCACCTTGTTGCGTTGCAAGCGACCTATGAAATGCCACTGCAGGGTTAGGTCCGAGAGCAAGGCCTGCTTTTCAACCGCTTCCTGCAACCGACTTTCGCCAAAGGCCTGTTGCCCCAATGAAGCAACAGCACGAATCGACGCAGCAGGGTGGCCCTTACTCACCGCCAACAAACGGGCCCTCGGGGGCAGCTCCCCCGTCACAGTTGTCCAGCGATCAGCCAGAGAATCGGTCAATGGATCAGATGAAAGTTTGATCAAAGAGTTGGCGCCAACTCACCAAATCGTCCGAACCATCCCGCCGACACCGGCTGATATTCACCTCGGCATGATGGCGGGCATCCCCATAGGGAATGACTTCGAACTGCGCTCCACGCGGTTGAAGGGTGACCAGGAAGAACATGCGCTGGGCATACAAGGTGGCGTATACATCACGCCCTTCACCCGCCGGAGCGACCCGATAGAGCATCCCAAAGGTGGGATGGTTGAGGTAGCGCTCGGAAGCCATCGCTACAAAGCCAAGTTAAAGAGCACCGTACTGACCACGCAGACCCACCACCATTAGCAGGCCCAGAAGGGCGAGGGCATTGAGAAGGGGTGCAGGCCGCTCCGCTGGCAACCGAAACCGCGATGGACCCAAAATCCGCCCACCTCTGGCCACCAAGGCATCAGCGCCTTGTTCCGCACGCAACAAAATATTGGCAAGAAGGCGCTCACCCACTGCAAGAACAATCCCAAAGCCAGCTTTGAAGCCCAAGGTGCGCAAATTCACGGCTCGGCTTGCCATCGAACGAAGCAGGTTTTGAAGCTCCTCTTGAACGAGTGGCAAAAAGCGCAGCGCCAATAGCAACTGAAATCCCAGCCTCTCCACCGGAAGTCCAAAGACGGCAAGGGGTGTGAGGTACCAGCTCAGCCCCCACACGAGATCTTCTGGAGTGGTGGTGATGAGCACAAGGTTGACGCTATGGATCACGGTAAAAATCAAGGTCGACGTGCGTAATCCCAGCTGAGCTGAGGCGCGATCCACCACAAGCGGACCAAGGCTGAAGTTGCCCCATTGCAGCGGTCCAAGCCTGATCAAATCCCAGCTGGGACCGTCGGTCGTGGCATCGGGCAATTCGAGGGGGTTTCGAAGGGAAAACGCCGCTGGAGGATCCACCGCAGGGAGCAGCATGGACAGCAAACCAACGGCAAGGGCCAGCAGCACCAGCACTACCAGCGATCGCCACCAGAGCTTGCGGGGCAAGCCGCTCAGGGCTGTGATCACGAACAAACTCAGCACGAGCCCAACACGCCACCAAGGACCGGCCAAGACGGGTGTCAGCAGGAAAACAAGGGACCACGCCAGCTTCAAACGGGGGTCTAGACGCCGAAGCCAGCCTTCAGAGCCATCGACGTACTGCCCCATCGGGATCTGACGCAACCAGTCCATCGCTCAACCCCTGCGGTTCTGTTGACGGGCCAACTCTTTTTCAGCATCGCGTTGCTGCTTGCCTCGCCAAAACAACTTCAACGGCGTTCCGTCAAAGCCAAGGCCTTCACGAATGTGCCGCTCCACATAACGGCGGTAGGTGTCTCCGAATAATTTTGGATCGTTCACGAACAAGGTGAAGCTGGGAGGCCGACTGGCCACCTGCGTGCCGTAGTACAGCTTTCCCTGCCTGCCGCCGCGCGTGGTGGGTGGTGAGCGCCAACTCAAGGCCTCTTTCAGCACCTCATTCACCACAGAGGTGGTGACACGACGGCGATGCTGCTCCACCGCCAAGGCAGCCAGAGCAAAGATGCTCTCTACCCGTTGTCCAGTAAGCGCCGATGTAAACAGCATCGGAGCCCAGTCGAGGAAATAAAGCTTGGCCCTCAACTCTTTTTCCGTCGCCGACATGGTGTGGCTGTCTTTTTCAACGGCATCCCACTTATTGACCACCACCACACAAGCCCGACCGTCTTCCTCGATCCGTCCGGCCAAACGCTGATCTTGTTCTGTGACCCCATCGAGGGCATCAATCACCAACACACAAACATCACTGCGTTCAATCGCCTTAAAACTGCGATTAATTCCAAAATATTCAGGGCCGTAATTCACACTGCGACGGCGTCGGATGCCCGCTGTATCAACAAGCCGCCAGGGGCGATTTTCCCGCACAATATTGGTATCAATGGTGTCGCGCGTTGTGCCTCGGATCGGGCTCACAATGGCGCGCTGCTCACCACAAATGGCATTTAGAAGGCTTGATTTACCAACATTGGGGCGTCCAATAATCGACATCTGAATCGGCTCTTCTTCATCACCTTCCTGATCCTTAGGTGGCAAAAAAGTGAGGACTTGATCCAAGACCTCGGCGGTGCCTGCTCCATGGATCGCTGAAATGGGATAAGGCTCCCCAAGTCCCAGCGACCAAAACTCAGCCGCCATGGCGAGTCCCTGCTCGACGGACTCACACTTGTTGACGGCCAACAATGTGGGACAACGCTGCTGACGTAAAAATTCCGCAATGGATTCATCGGCCGCGGTGAGTCCTTGTTTTCCATCAACAATCACCAAGGCGACGCTGGCTTCATCCAAGGCCAATGCCGCTTGCTCACGAATCTCAGGAAGAAACTCGCTGTCGTCGTCAAACACCAACCCACCGGTGTCCACCACCTTGAACTCACGGTCTCCCCAGTAACCGTCTTGGTAGGTGCGATCCCTAGTCACCCCGGGCTGGTCGTGCACGATCGCCTCACGACTTCGGCAGAGCCTGTTCACCAGGGTGGACTTGCCAACATTGGGGCGTCCAATAATTGCGACGACAGGACGCGCCAAGGAGCTTGATTCAGATCAATCTTCGACCCTACAGACCCATGGAATCTTGATTCTGTAGCGGTTTTGATCTCATGAAATCAGGAGATCTCCCGGATGCCCTTTTACGGGATCACTAGGGACAGGCATCTCCTGGGCCAGAGGACCTTGATCAGGCAAAGGCTCCCCTCGCTGGGCGAGCCATGCCAGCAACCAACTCACGGCAGTAGCGCGGCGGGTGCGCCGGGGGTACAACCCACCGATCTTGTAGCCGGCAAAACCCAGCTGCTCCTTTAAAAGCTGCTTGAGAGGCTTAGGAATCGAGCGGGTTAAACGAACAGATGCTGGGCGCTGAGCAATCAATTCAGGACCAAGGGGAAACGCATCAGACCACTCTTTGGATGTGGTGGGACCGGCGTGCCATTGATCACCAACGGGTACGTATCCCAGCCGCGTCCAAATGCATTCGCAAACGAAACGATCGGTGCAACGATCCTCAAGAATCTGTTGCAGTAGTGCGCGACTCACAGGCCAAAGATCACCCATGGCTGATGAAACTGAGCGGAGTGGTCTTGATCATCCCCAACCTTTGAACCAAAGCCTGCAAACACCCATTCATCTTCCGGGCAATGGCACCTGCCGTCAGCTTCATTCGCGGGTCCTGCAATCGCCTTTAGCGGGCGTAACCGACAAGATTTTTCGTGGGTTAGTGCGGCGATGGTCTCGGGATTCCTTGCTGTTCACAGAAATGGTGAACGCCACAAGCCTGGAGCTCGGCCACGGTTACGGAAAAATGGACGACCTCAAGGCCGAGGAAGGCCCCATCGCGGTTCAACTCTTCGATCACCGCCCTCACGCGATGGCCCACGCAGCACGCCGTGCCGAACAGGCTGGGGCCTTTCTTATCGACATCAACATGGGATGTCCAGTCCGAAAAATCGCGAAGAAAGGCGGAGGTTCAGGACTCATCCGTGACCCGGATCTCGCCACTCAGATTTTGGAGGCGGTCGTTGACGCTGTATCGATTCCGGTCACCGTAAAAACTCGCCTCGGTTGGTGTGGGAGCAGTTCGGACCCGATCACTTGGTGCCGACAACTTCAAAATGCTGGCGCCCAAATGTTGACCTTGCATGGACGAACCCGGGAACAGGGTTTCAAAGGCCAAGCGAATTGGAATGCGATCGCGGAAGTCAAGCAAGCCTTAACGATTCCCGTGATTGCCAATGGAGATATCAACAGCCCCACCGATGCACTTCGGTGTTTAGAGATCACAGGAGCCGATGGCGTGATGGTGGGTCGCGGAACCATGGGGTCACCCTGGCTGGTGGGACAAATTGAAGCCGCATTCATGAATCGACCGATTCCTGCAACACCAGACAGTGGTGCCAGACTTCACTTAGCCAAAGAACAGTTACACGATTTGGTGTCATCCAGAGGATCCCACGGCCTCCTCATTGCACGAAAACATATGAGCTGGACATGCACTGGGTTCCCAGGAGCACCACAACTCCGCCATTCCTTAATGCGCGCAACAACACCAGACGATGCCTACCAATTAATCGATAACGCCATCAACTCCTTACGCACAGTCGGGATCGCACAAGAAGCAAAATAAGTAGAGTCGATTTATTGATCGAGACCTAACAGCCCAAACCAATCACAATCACCTTGAACTCCCTACACCATCCTTCAGACCAGCCCGAGCTTGGACAACAGCTGAAAGACGCCAAACAAACAATCAATAAATTAAAAGATAGTTTAAACGCAAAAGAAAATGAAATCCAATCGCTCCAAAATAAACTCAATAGCGCACACGAAGAACTCATCAATACGCAGAATGAACTTGAGTACCACTATCAAAAATCCCAAAACAAAGCCTTACTGATCGACAGTTATCAACACCAACAACATCGCGCCAAGGCATTAATTGCTTCCCTGCTTCAGCAGCTCAATCCACCAAGCCGTAACCAAAACCTGGAACCGCCTCGGGACTGCCAGACATCTCCTTAATCTGCCAACCCGAACGTTTCACCTCCAGCGAGATCAAACGTTCAAGAGCATGGGCAAATGTTCCATCAAACTGGCCACCTTCAAGTTCAAAGTCGTCCAACGAAAAGCCTTGATCGAGCAATGAGCGGAAAGCCTCAACGCGGCCAGCAAACATGCTGCCAGCCACAAATGTTTGCATCAGTGCCCAGCGCCCATTGATCTCAGAATGACTCAATAAATAATGCAAGTGAGTCTTATTTTTAAACAAAGCAATTGCCAGGGGCAGAAGGGTTCCTGATGGGCACAAACATCCCAAATCCTCATCATCCAAGAATTGATATCTAATCGCCTCCAGTCCAGCAGCACTCAACAGCGACTCAATCAAATGTCGCGACCACTTATCGAGCCCGTCGATACCAAACTGAAGCGACTTTTTAGTATGTAGCTTCACAAAAAAATGATGACCAGCGGCAGCCACGGCCGGCAGCAAATGCAGCAAAAATGGCGCCACATCTCGCCCACGATTCTCCACACCAAACAAGCGAACACACGCAAAATCGAGATCACGAAGCTTCTTTTCAACCTGATCTATCTGATCCGTTGAAGTGCTGACATAAAGATCAAGCTGAGTGCCAACCATTCCCGCACAAAAGCTCGGTAATTTCAAAAGAATGTCGTCTAGAACATCGGGATAAAAACCATGAATCATGAGGGCCAGATGACCTGGAGATGACTCTCCCCAACTACGTTCATCAGTAGATGGGATTTGCGTCACATTCCAACGCTCAGGCTCAACACTTTTCTCCTTCAAAGATGAAGGCATCATCAAGCGACAGTGTCCCGACCAATCTTGTATGCATACAGGGGCATCAATCGCCCCATCATTCGCCAACTCACTCCAGGCCGATGCTTGCTCGAGCCATTCCCGATAAAGCTCATTCGGCGAATCACTCGAAACCTTTTCAAGGTCTTGATCCATCGCCCAAACCCCAGGAACTTCTAAGCCTGAGCCGGCCAAACGATGATGAGCCAGCTTTAAATTTCGGATATAAATCATTTGATCGATCGATGAGTCCAACCACCCATCAACATCCAGACCATTCTCTTCAATTCCACTGATGGGTCGAAGATCACTACTGAGAATCAACAATTGATCATGCAATTTGCGGAAGCGTTGAAGAGCAAATTTTAATGAGCTCAAATTTTTCAAGCCACGCAATACGATGACGGGCCGGCCTAAAAGATGCAGAACATGCTCTGAGCACCAAGCCTCTTGAAGCGATGCCAGCAAATTTCGCTCCGCTTGAGGAGAGAGCGGATCACTGCAATTTAATTCCCATGCCCAGGGGAGATCGGGTGCAGCAGGAGGATTCAGAAAAGAACTAGGCGTGCCCTGGCCATCCACATCAATGGAAAGGAGCCAACCCTGGATGGAAAAAGATCTCGCCTGCGCCTCGAGATCACCCCTCTGCCAAGCAGGATAAAAAGCCGGATCTAAGCGACAAAACCAACGCGCCATTAAAGCTCCCTGCTCATTGGCCTGAAATGAGTGCAGCGGTTTGCATCTTCTCGGCTTCCCCTAAAAACAATTCAAAGGCCTGAAGCGCAGGGTTCTTCTCCCCCCGTTCAACCAAAAGCTGCTGCAAAGTCTCTTCATAAACCACACAAGAATGATTCTGCAGCAACGCCTTCACTAACAAGTCTTGAGCTGCATCCAGATCTCCCTTTGCTTTCAATCGAACGGCAGCCCGCACGACAAGCTCGACTTCAACATCACCAGACAGAGCATCCAACATTTGTTCCATGGCAGCAAGAGCGTGTTGTTCATGAACAGAATCCTTGAAATGATTTAAAAGATTCTGGGAATCAACAAATTTTTCAAGTTCAATCAGAGCATTGGCTTTTGCAATAACAAGCCATGGGGATTCAAACCCACTCTCTAATGCTTTATCAACAAGTTGGATCAATGGCTGGGCATAACCACGTTTACGGAGTAGCTCACACTCTTTCAAAACTCCTTTCTCTAGCGCATCCAACGTTTCAAGATCTCGATTAAAATATTGAACATTCCATCCCTGCGATCGGCAAATCAACTGCAAGGCACCAACCAATTGATTGATTAAAATTGCATTGTATTTCTTGGGATCCGATTGAGACAATTTTTTCCATATAGATATCGCTTCAATATGACGATTTAACTGCACAAATATGCGAGCACGGTTATCCAGAAGCATGTCATTCTCGATTCCTTCGGCCTGTGCAAGATCAAGAATAGCGAGCGCTTCATGTGCATCTCCTAGCCGTGAAAAATACACGACACGATTCAAGACATAGCGACATTTTTGCTGGAAAACCAATCGCTTGGACTTCTCCTGCAACTCCAAATCACCACATTCAGAAAGAAACTCCCAAATCTGAATGGCTTCGTTCTCACGATTCAATTGGGCAAGGGCTCTGGCTCGGTTATCCAACAAATAATTGCTGGACATCCCTTCTGCGAGGGAACGATCAACAAGCGCCAAAGACGCTTGAACATCCCCAGCCTGACGGAGGGCAATGACCTCACGAAGCACGTCCATCAGATGGGGATCGCGTTCGGTTAGCGAAGATTCACTTGCACAATCCGATGATTCGTTGCACTCAGCAGCGGCGCAGTCAACACTCGATCGGGATCGTGCCCAAGGGAATCGTCCCAGCAACCAATCTCGACGTGCGGCCATCTCCAACGCTGTTCCCTTTTGAGACTTTATGCGGGAAGTCAGCGGACGCTCCCGCCCCTCTCTGGTGCGTCGGCTTGACTAGGTGCAGCCCAAGGCGAATGGTGTCAAGCCAAAGTCTTTCAGATCGGTCGCTCACGCAGGCTCTACGACAAGTCGTTGAGCGGGGATTTGGCTTGGAAGACTTACAGCCAGCCTTGGCGGAGCGAAATCCAGGCCTCCCAGTGGCCTGCCTCGATCCTCGCCTGATCCCGATTCCTTTACTGGTGAGCCCCCAGAGCTGGGCACCACAAGACAGCGGCATCGATGAAAAAGCCCTCCTTCAAGCCCATCCAGATCTCATCGGCGCCACAACGCTTGTGAGCTCTGGGCGACTCACCCAGATCGTCCATGGAGAGGCATGCCTGTACGCAGACCTACCTCCCATCCACTTACAGGCCTACCTCGATGGTCTCCGTCCAGCCGCGAAAAAAGAACTTCAACGCCAAAAAGCCTGCGCCCTTGAGCACCTAGCCACCCTCGGCTGGAAACGGTTCCGCCATCGGCGTGCTCTTGGGAAAGATCTCGACCGCTATCAACCGGAACCTGATGCAGCCATACAAACCGCTCACTCACCAAACAATCCATTGCCACTGGTGTTGGTGGTTTTAGAAACGGAGCCTCGACCAGCCAACAACGCTGCCAGCACTCTTGACAGCAACACCACTGACGGAAACACCGTTGGCTGGAATCACATCATCCATGGACATCTCGACGATCTCAACTCGGTGTGGTCGGCACTGCCTTCCTCCAGCGAGGCTCTGGTGAGCTTTTGCCATTGCGATGACCGCCTGGCACCACAAGCACCACTACTGCTGAGTCGAGCCGCAGAAGCTTCACCCAAGGCTGAGTTGTTCAGCTCTGATGAAACATTGCAGTGGAGTGCCGATCCGACACAGCCCCCTGGCAACCGTCAAAACCACGTATCCGCCCTGCCTTGGCGCCTACTCACCCGAGGGTGTATCGGTGGGCTAGTGACGCTTCGACTCAGTCGATTGCGCCAATTAGACCTCCCAAATCGACGCCTATGTCTTCACAATCTGATCCTTGATCTCAGCCTTCAAGTCAGTGCACAACGCCACACATGTGAGCATTTAAGCCAGGCTCTACTGAGCCGAAAAATCACCACGAATCCCGCCGTTCCAGAAGTGGCATCCCCCAAAGATCGTCTGGTTTTCAGTGCCGCACAATGTCAAGAATCTCTGAGTATTTGTCGAGAACGCGGAGCTCATTTTCTGACGACTGGCGGGGTGATTACGGCCCATCCCAAATGGTCTGGATGCCATCAAGTGCATTGGACTCCCCCAGAGAACACATTTGTTTCAATTCTGATTCCCTTTCGCGATAGCGCAGCACTCACCAAAGTTTGCGTGGAGTCGATTCGCCGTTGTGCTGGAGATATTCCCTTTGAACTGATCTTGATCGACAACGGCAGCACGAGTCCAGACACTTTGACTTGGCTCAATCAACAGCGCGTTCTGAGCGATGTCACAGTGCTGCGTTTGGATTGCGACTTTAATTACGCACAGATTCATAATTTTGCACGTCCTTATTGCCAGGGCACACATCTCTTACTTCTAAATAACGATATCGAAGTCCGCTCAGAAAATATTCTTCAAAAACTCCTCGATCCTTTTGCAGTGAGCCACACAGTGGCCGTTGGTGCTCGACTGCGTTACCCCAACAACAGCATCCAACATCATGGGGTCGTGCTCATCAAAGGGGAACGACGCTGTGTATTGGAGCCGGGCAAACACCTGTCTGAACTCAACACCATTGATATGTTCACTCCCTTGGGAGTGCAAGAAGAGTGGATTGCAGCCACTGCTGCCTGTTTGATGCTTAGAACCGCTGATTTTGATCAAATTGGTGGGTTCGATGAACAACTCGCAGTGGTCTTCAACGATGTAGATCTATGCCTGCGATTGCGACAACTGGAAGGCTCTGTTGTTGTCACGCCGTTTGTTGACATCATTCACCATGAATCAGTGAGTCGCGGCAAAGATCAATCAGGAGAGGCCCTAGCCCGACATCAACGCGAGTCGGGTTATTTGCGACATAAACACGCCGGACTCTTTGAAACTGGAGATCCACTGTTTAGTCACAACATCCATCCCCACAGCAACCGCTTCCAACCCAAAGATCCTGCACCCCAGTCGTCTGGCCGTGTGAAGCCTCAGCAGATCAGCCACTGGAAGCAACGGGGCTGGAAACCAAATAACAAAAAGCCCTTGATTGTGATGGCTCATTTTGATCCAACCAACCGTTTACGCCCAGATCTGCTCAAACTTTTGGAGAGTTACGCACAATTTGGAGATGTCGTTTTGGTCTCGGCTTCGCCAGGTCTCCGATGGCACTGGAACACCTTGCGAAAGCTCAAGCGATGTTGCCGCGCCATTCTAATTCGCCGCAATGAAGGATATGACTTTGGCAGCTGGATGGCAGCCCTGCATTGGCTTAAAAGAGATATTGACAACATCGATCAACTCATTCTCACAAATGACAGTTTTTGGGGGCCAATCACACCCCTCGACGATTTATTTCAACGACTAAAAGCAAGCAGTGCAGACGTCATTGGACTCACCGACGACCAAATGTATGCACCCCATCTTCAATCTGCTTTTCTTGCATTTCAAAAACCAGTAATTCAAAGTGATGCATTTCAAAGCTTTTGGAATCAACTGGAATCATGGCCTCGCAAACGTGATTTGATCAAAAAATACGAAGTTGGTCTACCAGTTTGCCTACAAAAAGCCGGGTTTAAAACAGAAAGTCTTTACACAAAATATGCCAATGGTAATATTTTGCATACAGCCTGGAAAGAGTTAATTGAAGCAAAAAACTTTCCCTTTCTGAAAGTTTCACTGCTTCGGGATAATCCGATGCATCAAGAGATTGATGCCTGGGAGCAGGTGATCTCGGAACGGAATCCCGTCTTGGCCGCTCAAATCCGATCACAACTCCAACAGCCAAAATCCTGACCCCTCAAAGAGGCAAAACCCAAGATTCGAAGGCCATTCTCAAGGAAACGAACGATCTCTCATGCTGTAATAAGCCGAGGTTGGGACTGGCAACAGCAGGATGGGAACGGCACCGAAGCGGAAGGGAATCATCCTGGCCGGTGGCAGCGGCACGCGCCTACATCCCATCACCCAAGCAGTGAGCAAACAGCTCCTGCCCGTCTACGACAAACCAATGATTTATTACCCCCTCAGCACCTTGATGCTGGCGGGGATCAGGGACGTTCTGATCATCACAACCCCCCATGATCGGGATGCGTTCGAGCGGTTGCTTGGAGATGGCTCTGCCTGGGGCATGGCAATCCAATACGCCACACAAGCCAGTCCAGACGGACTCGCCCAGGCCTTTCTGATCGGAGCCGACTTCCTCGATGGAGCACCCGCAGCCCTTGTTTTAGGAGACAACCTCTTCCACGGGCACGACCTCATTCCCCAGCTGATGAACAGCAATGAACAACACCAGGGAGCCACGGTTTTTGCCTACCCCGTTAGCGATCCCGAGCGCTATGGAGTGGCTGAATTTGACGCTCAAGGGAAGGTCTTAAGCCTGGAGGAAAAGCCCACCCATCCCAAAAGTCGTTACGCCGTTACTGGCCTCTACTTTTACGACCACACCGTGGTGGAGCGTGCCCGAAAAGTCGAACCCTCTCCCCGTGGTGAACTCGAGATCACCGATCTCAACGCGATGTATCTGAAGGAAGGGCAGCTTCGAGTTGAACTAATGGGACGAGGAATGGCCTGGCTCGACACGGGCACATGCGACTCGCTCAACGATGCGGCCAGCTACATCCGCACCCTCGAACATCGACAGGGATTGAAAGTGGGTTGTCCTGAAGAGGTGGCCTGGAGACAGGGTTGGATCGACAACGAACAGCTCAATCGGCTCGCCCAACCGCTGAAAAAAAGCGGCTATGGAACCTATCTTCTGCAAATGCTCGAGGAAAGTGTGAGTGATCATGCTGCTCTGCAAACCAGCCTGGAGGTGAGCGCATGAATGTTGAAACCCTGCAAACTTCGCAAGGAACCACCATTTCGGGCCCGCTGCTCATTACACCCAGGGCCTTTGGCGACGACCGTGGCTGGTTTTTTGAAAGCTGGAACCAAAAACGCTTCAACGAAGCGGTCGGACAATCCGTGGAGTTTTCCCAAGACAATCATTCAAGATCAATTCAAGGGGTTTTAAGAGGGTTGCACTATCAATTAGCCCCTGAACCACAAGCCAAGCTTGTTCGTTCCAGTGTGGGATCTATTTTTGATGTAGCAGTCGATATTCGACAAACGTCGCCCACATGTGGTCAATGGGTTGGTGCTGTCTTAAGCGCTGAAAACAAAGCCCAGCTTTGGATCCCAGAGGGGTTTGCCCATGGTTTCCTTACCCTAAGTGCCGTCGCAGAAGTGCAGTACAAAGCTCGTGGTTTTTGGAATAAAGCGTGTGAACGTGCCATTCGATGGGACGATCCAAGCTTGGCGATTGATTGGCCACAAGCGGAATTAAATGGCACCGCCATCAGCCTGTCTGACAAAGACGCTGAAGCCCCTAACTTCCTCTCGGCAAAGGCATCAGGAGACCTGTTCCCATGAAGATTTTGCTCACCGGAACGGGAGGGCAACTGGGCCAAGCCTTACTGGATTCAAAGCCTGACGCGGTTGAACTCATCTCCACAACCCGTCAGGAGCTGGACCTCTCCAACGCGGAAGCCTGCCGATTGGCTGTCCAAAAGTATCAACCCGACTGGGTTCTGAACGCAGGGGCCTACACAGCTGTCGATCAAGCGGAGTCCGAACCCGAGTTAGCCCGTGCCATCAATGCCGGAGCACCTGAAGCCTTTGCACAAGAACTCGATCGCCAGGGTGGCCGACTCCTACAGGTGAGCACCGATTTTGTCTTTGATGGACAACAGGGTTCTCCATACCGTGTCGATCAACCCACGACGCCGCTTGGTGTGTACGGAACAAGTAAGGCCGCAGGTGAGGAAGCCATCCACAGAATCTTCGGAGCCAACAACCCGCAAGGGGTCATCCTTCGCACAAGCTGGGTTATGGGCCCAGTCGGTCGCAATTTTGCCCGCACGATGCTGCGTCTTCACCGCGAACGTGACCAACTGGGTGTTGTTGCTGATCAAGTGGGATGCCCTAGCAGCACCTTAAATTTGGCCACTGCATGTTGGACAACGATCACACTTGGGTCGCAAACAAACCTGCCACAGATCCTGCATTGGAGTGATGCAGGAGCCGCAAGTTGGTACGACGTGGCCGTGGCCATCGGTGAACTCGGCCAATCACTTGGCTTGGTCGACGCACCGGCCAAGGTAAATCCGATCACCACAGAAGATTATCCAACCCCTGCCTCTCGCCCGAACTATTCACTTCTCGATTGCACGACCACACGAGCGGCCTTGCAGCTTGATGGACAACATTGGCAAGAAGCCTTGAAACAGCTTCTGCTTCGAGTCCAAGCTGACTAAAACCGGATCACTGCCAGTCTTTTTTCACCGCTGATTTAATCCTGATTCAATGGCCAAGTCCATGCCAACCACTGCAGAACTGCTCGGAACGCGTCAACGCATCCTGGTCACTGGCGGTGCAGGGTTCATCGGCGGTGCCGTCGTTCGACGGCTGCTACGGGAGAGCGACGCGGTGGTGTTCAACCTCGACAAGATGGGATATGCGAGCGACCTCACATCGATCGAAGAGGTGATCAAAGAGCTGGGTGTTGAGCATCAACAGCGTCATCAATTACAGCCAATTGATCTCTGCGATGCAGATGCCGTTGAAAAAGCCGTCCAGCAGGCCAATCCAGACCTTGTGATGCACTTGGCAGCAGAAAGCCATGTGGACCGCTCCATTTCTGGGCCGGGTGTGTTTATCGAAAGCAACGTGACCGGCACATACAACCTTCTCCAATCCGTCCGATCACATTTTGAGCAACTCCCGCCAGAACGACGCGAGCAATTCAGATTGCATCACATCAGTACAGATGAAGTGTTTGGCTCCCTTGGTCGGGAGGGACGTTTTTCAGAAACAACGCCTTACGACCCTCGTAGTCCCTATTCAGCTAGCAAAGCAGCAAGCGATCATTTGGTGCAAGCGTGGCACCACACCTTCGGACTTCCCGTCGTTCTCACCAACTGCTCCAATAACTATGGGCCGTGGCAATTCCCAGAAAAATTAATTCCCGTGGTTGCTCTAAAAGCAGCCGCTGGCGATTCCATACCCCTTTATGGAGATGGATTAAACATCCGCGACTGGCTCTATGTTGAAGACCATGTGGATGCATTACTACTAGCAGCCTGTCGAGGAACATCTGGACGCAGCTATTGCGTTGGTGGCCATGGTGAAAAAACGAATCAAGAGGTGGTCAATGCAATCTGCCATCAGTTCGATCAAGAACGACCGGAATCAGCGCCACACGCGAAGTTG
>Ga0209251_1000555_pt1 | contig 33306 bp, 31 predicted proteins | sample SaaInlV_100m_DNA_6_FD_184665 | JGI IMG/M metagenome (GOLD analysis project Ga0209251, IMG submission 184665) | Marine microbial communities from expanding oxygen minimum zones in the Saanich Inlet - Saanich Inlet SI073_LV_10m_DNA (SPAdes) (version 2) | ecosystem: Environmental > Aquatic > Marine... | reverse complement strand
AGAAGCAGTGAGCGAACGTCATTGGCTACCGTATCGGCATGCAAAAAAGAGGTGCTGTAGATATTGCGGATGTTGCGGTTCTTGTCGATTAAAAACACTCGCAAAATATGTGACATGGTGCCCGTGTAATCGCCGTTATCATCGTAGTCTCGAATGACCCATTGACCATAGGCACTCAAAATGGGGTCAAGTGCCTCTGGGCCCGATGTCGTCAGGAATTGCCAGTCGAAATTGTCGGTTCGAAACTGCGAGCCATAGGCATCGATGACGTCGGGGGTGTCAAAAACAGGATCGAAGCTGAAGCTGACGAGACGCGCTTTGTCTGCGGTGTCTGGGTCTGCCTGCAGTGCATCCTGAACGCTTCTCATTACATAGGTCGCAAGCGGGCACCCATTCACATCATCGCAGGTCGTAAAAATGAAACTCAGTACGGTGGGTTTATCACCAAGGTAGTCGTATAGGGGGGTAGCGCGTCCCTGACTGTCCAGCACTTGGCCATCGCCGGCCACGCCCATCGCTGGCAGCCCATAGGTTCCCGGTCCCGGAGGGGTAAAGGAGAGCGGCGCGTAGCCCGGCGCCATGACGACGGGCTCCTTGTGATGATGTGGGGCACTGAGCACAGCCGCACTCAACACCCACAGCAGCAGGATAACGTTACCGCGCATCACAATGTCAGTGTGCGGTCGGTGAAGCCAATCCTGAAGGAGACTGCGCGCTAGCGCCGCCATAAAGCGCATGAGCGCCAAAACGCATTTGATGCGGCGCCCCTAAGCCCAGCTCAATGAAATCGAGATTGAACTCCGGCGTGAGGGTTTCACCATCCCAGTTATAGAGCTTAAAGTACTGCAAATCATTGCCCTCGGATGCGGTCGTCTTATCCCAACTAGCAAGCAGAGAGGAGGTAAAATAAACGCGCTCTCCATCCCAGCTCTGCGAGACCATGTTGACCTGTTCGCCAATCTGCTCTTCCATGACTTGAACAGGGGCATGGGGGTTAGAGATATCGTACAGCCGAACTTTGCCATCATTCCAAGTGTTCACCCAAAGATGATTGTCATCGGCTGAAATGGAGATGTCGACAGGCAATGGGATCTTGCTGGCGTCGCCAATATCAGCGACCGCTTTCGCTTGCCATTCACCGGCATCATCTTCGTAGATTAGCCATACTTTAGACGTGAGGGCAGTTGTGGTGAAGCAATAATCAGATTGCGAGCCCCATGCACATCGAATTTCCAATGGTGCACCGGGCACATCAAGAATTTTCTTGGGCGTGCGCGCATGAAGGTCCCAGATGACGACGGTATTGCCAAAGCGTTTCATCGCCTCGGCGTCGCCCATCATTTTGCCCAGATTCATCATGTAGTTGTTCCACCCCGTAAAGGAAGAGGTCACTAGTGCGTTACGACGGGGTAGAGCTCGCGCGTCATAGCCGTAACCATCGGCAAAGTTGCCAGATTTTACAGCCCCCTGCAGATTGTCGTCCGTGGGCATCCAAACGCTCGTGATGAAGTCGCCCTCGTTGGTGTACTCGGCCATGCCGGTACGTCCACCGTGGTCGCGATTGTTAGAGAGCCCGGTAATCAGCATACGCCCTGGCAGTGCGTAACTGGTGTGGGGGCCGACTACGCCGCCAGTTTTGCTTACAAAATCGTCAATGGTGCGATGCAAGCTGGGTGCGGCAGGGTCAGTATGCACATCGAAGATGAAAATTTTGTTGGTGTCCAATCCTGATGCCCACAAAAACCGCCGATCATCCGTGAGCCCCGAGTGGTGCGCTTCGTTGCGCCCGCCCATCGATAGTGAGTGGATAACCGTGCCGTAGGTGTTTGAGTCGGGATTCACATCGACAGTGACCAGCTTGTCTTCGCCGTTTCCAACCCCTTCGAGGCCCAAGGTCCAGATGTAAACATAGTCCTCTTGCCCGACGATTTTGGCCATGTACGGTGACATGCACGTTTCGTCAGCCGAGGTGGGCTGCACAAGTAAGAGGGCGGCTACGACGCTAGAAATTAACATTTTCCAGATCATTATTTTTTCTCCGTATTTTTCTGCCACAATTCGAGGATGCTACCACCAGAAAATACAGCAATGCACCTCTTTTCGACACGGTTTCGACGCCGGGCTCAGGCTACTTTGCGTTTGTTTTTTGTCTCGCTTATCCCCGTCGCCGCAGTGGTCGCGACAGAGTTAAAACCTTTTGCTGATTCACCTCACCGTGTGGGGCTAGCGGATTCGCGGATCGGCTACGAATCAGAGGCTTACCGCACTGACTCAAAAGTTGTTATCGAAGTGTCGGGTATTCGCCAAGCCCTAGACAAACTGAGCAGTGAAACGCCTTTGGGCTTGCCGGCCGTGGGGGAAGGGGCGAAGGCGGCAGAAATTGATTTGGGTCGGCAACTGTTTTTTGATCGGCGTCTTTCTGCCAACGACACCCTTTCCTGCGCGATGTGTCACATACCGGAACAGGGGTTTACGCAGAACGAGCTAGCGACGCCAGTGGGACACCAAGGAAAAGGCGTCCGCCGCAATGTGCCTTCGCTGTACAACGTCGTCTTCGTCCAGCAGCTATTTTTAGATGGGCGGGAGTCTTCTTTGATCGAGCAAATTTGGTCTCCCTTATTGGCGCACAATGAAATGGCTAATCAGGATCGGCAGTCAGTCATCGCAAAAATAGCCACCATCGAGACTTATGCTCAGCAATTCGAGGGGCTGTATTCAGGTGGATTGTCTGAGCACAGTTTGGGCTTGGCCTTGGCCGCTTATCAACGGGCGCTATTATCGGGCGATTCCGATTTTGATCGTTGGTACTTTGAAGACGGCGCCCTGTCGATCGATCACTATTCTGCAGAAGCGGCTTTAGGCTTTGCGTTGTTTCAAGAAAAGGGCTGTATTGACTGCCATCAGATGGGCGATAACGTGAGCTTGTTTTCAGACGGCGGCTTTTATAACACAGGAATCGGCTACCTCCGTCAGCAACGAGGGGTTGAGCTCGATAAGGTGCAACTCGCTCCCGGGGTCTACGTGGTGCCTCTGGTCAGCGCTGAGACGGAGACGTTTATTGATGACGGACGTGCAGAGGTCACTGGGCAGAGTGAGGATCGTTGGCAGTACCGCACCCCGAGTTTACGCAATGTCGCGATCACCTTCCCTTACATGCATGATGGGTCGCTCCCCACCCTCGAAAGTGTGGTGGCGTATTACGCGGGAAGTGGCAGCGAGGATCCATTGCAAGATGTGAGAATTAGCGACATGACGATTACGGTGGCCGAACAGCAAGCACTCGTTGCCTTTCTCAGGACGCTGACATCAAATCAAGTGGATGCATTAGTGTCGGATGCGCGCAGCGTCCAGATAGGCGAGAGGGGGGCCGCAGGGCTCTGAGCGAGGCCCTTTGCGGAGGAGCAACCGAATGAGGCGGGAAGCGGCCTTACTCACGCAGGCGTTGCATTAGTGTGACAGTGAGCTGTTCAAATATTGCTATACCGCACGCCAAGACCTCGCTTAATGTTTGCTGTTGGGTGTGGTTAAAATCGGCTTTGAGGACGAATGACATGATAGGTGATGAGCGATGAGACGCAACGGTAAGAGCGTGGTTTTGTGCGGGCTTTTTTGGGTGCTCTGTGGCTGTGGCGATCCGGTCGCGGTAGAACAGTCTGTCGAGGTCAAGCAGACGTTGGCGCAACGTGCGGGTGCGCCGTTGTTTAAAGGCATGGGTGCCTTCCATATGCCCATTACAACCCGCGATACCGACGCTCAGCGCTACTTTGATCAAGGAATGGTGCTGGCTTTTGGGTTTAACCACGCAGAATCGATTCGCAGCTTTCGTGCCGCTCAGACATTAGATTCAGACTGCGCCATGTGCTTTTGGGGTGAGGCATTAGCCACTGGGCCCAATATTAACGTCACCAATAACGGTAAGGCGGTGATGACCCCCGAAGAGCGAGCGAGTGCGCGCGCCGCGATCGATCACGCCTTGACGTTAGTCGATGGCGTCACCCCAAAAGAGCGGAGCTGGATTCTGGCGCTGGATAAGCGTTACGACGGCCAACGTGAGACGCCGCGCGATCCACTTGATCGTGCGTGGGCAGATGCGTTGTCTGAAATGGTTGATGCCTATCCCGACGACATGACAGTGGCCTCTGTGTATGCGGAGGCGCTCATGAATACGATGCCTTGGGATTATTGGGGTCCGAGTGGGGAGGCGAAGCCAGATACGCAGGCAGTGATTAAGAGTCTCGAGCGGGTGATGGCAGCAGACCCAGAGCACCCATTGGCCCTCCACTTGTATATTCACGCGCTAGAGGCTTCGTCGAACGCCCAAAAGGCTGAACGTGCCGCTGATGCGCTCGCCAATCTGGTGCCGGGATCGGGGCATTTGGTCCACATGCCAAGCCATATCTATTTTCGGGTCGGCCGCTATCAGGACGCGGCACTCGCCAATATTCGCGCTGCCGATGTTGATGAAGCTTATATTGCCGAATGCAATGCGCAAGGTTTCTATCCTGCGTTGTACTACCCCCACAACATTCACTTTTTATGGGCTTCAGCAACCATGCAAGGTCAGAGTGAGCTGTCGTTGAAGAGCGCGCGCCGGGTAGTAGAAAATGTGCGTATCGAGCAAGTAGAACAATTCCCGACGATCCAATTCTTTCGCACTGTTCCTATGTTGTCGCTGGTTCGATTTGCCCGTTGGGAGGAGATTCTGTCTGAGCCTGAGCCGCACGCCCCGTTTGCTTTTGCCCGGGCAATTTGGCACTACGGACGTGGGGTGGCTTATGCATCGATGGAAAATAAGGAATCTGCCCTGAAGGAATTGGCCGCAATTGAGCGTCTTGAGCCTGAGGTTGATGAAATTTTTATGGGTAATGTCTATCCCGCAAAAAGCCTGATTGGCATCGCCAAATCGTTGTTGCGCGGCGAGATTGCATTTCGTTCAGGCGCTATGGCGGCGGCAGTGACATCGTTTGAACAAGCAGTGGCCATGCAGGACGCGTTGCCCTACACGGAGCCACCTTTTTGGTACTACCCGACGCGACAATCTCTTGGCGCCGCATTGCTAGCAGATGGCCGCGCTGCCGAGGCTCAACTGGTTTTTGAGGCGGATCTTGAGCAATACCCGATGAACGGCTGGTCACTCTATGGATTGACCGAGGCGTTAAACGCGCAAGGGCATACTGCTCCGGCTGAGGCGGCGCGCCAACGCTTCGAAACCGTCTGGCAATTTTCAGATGTGACGTTATCGTCGTCCGTCTTATGAGCAAGCAGCGGTCGTTGGGACTCTGGTGACGGTTCGCTTGAGTCACTCGGTGCAGTCATTCTGTGCAGTCATTCTGTGCAGTCATTCTGTGCAGTCTAAGGGGGGTTATCCTGATGATTAAGTTGATCACATTACTGACTCGAAAGGTGGGGCTAACGCGAGACGCGTTTATTGAGCACTACGAAACCCACCACAGAAAGATCGGCGAAAAATACCTCAGTGGCTACGCGGCTAAGTACCAACGCCGTTATCTCAATGTTGCCGAGTCGGCCAATCACGCCCCGTTAGACCTACCTTTCGATGTGCTGATGGAGATCTGGTTTCCAGATCAAGCTCGAATGGACGAGGCTATGGCTCTAATCGCCTCAGAATCGGCGCAAGTTGAAATCAACGCTGACGAAGCCCGTCTTTTTGAGCGAGACAAAACGCGCAGCTATGTGGTTGAAGAATATGAGTCAGAGATGCCGACGCTGTAGCGTCTGACCCATTTGGTCAGTCAGGCAACACGCCGGCTCTGCGCACTGGACAGTGTGGTGCATCAGTCGAACCAATGTAGTTGTATCGACCCTCTTTCGGCCCCGTCGCGCGCTAAGCGCTCCGCGTCCTCGCCAAACGTATTTTCGATTTGCTCTCGACGTATTTTCATCGTTGGCGTGAGGATCTCATTTTCAATGGTCCAGGGCGTTTGACTAAAAATGATGGCGCCGATGCGGGCATGCTTTTCAATGTCGGCATTAATGGATTCGACCGTCGCGAGAGCGGCAGCTTCGACTTCCTCTCTGGGCAATAGGCGGGAGGGCTCGTTGAGCACCGTTATCATCACGGTTTTTGAGTAGCCTCGCCCCAGCAGGCACTGCTGCTCAGAGTGAGGGTTATCGGCAAAGAGCCCCTCGATCGGCGGGGGCGCGACGAATTTTCCTTGGATCGTTTTGAAGTAGTCTTTAACTCGTCCAGTAATAAAGATAAAGCCGTCGTCATCGATCCGGACTTTGTCACCGGTGTGCAGCCATCCGTCTTGCCAAAGCTCAGCGGTCTTGTCAGGGCGGTTGTAGTAGCCTGGCGTGCAGCCAGCTGCTTTGATTAGGAGCTCGTCGTTACCGCCGATCTTCACTTCAACCTCGCCGGCTGGTTGGCCAATAGAGCCGATCCTGCGGTTCTGTGGGTCGGTAATGATGAGTCCCATTGCCTCGGTTTGGCCGAAACCCTCGCACAGCTTTACGCCGACAGCGTCCCACCAGTTGATCAGCGCAGGCGGGGTTGGCGCGGCAGCGGTCAGGCAGTACTCGACTTCATCGAGACCCAATGCGCTGATCACTAGCGCTTGCACACCGGCCTGATCCTTTGCGATAGCAGCATCAAGTGCCTCGGCGCCGCCAAACTTAGCGGTCACCGATTGCCTGAGTTGTTCCCAGACACGGGGCGGCCCAAAAAAGATATGCGGCCGGCAGCGTGGAAGATCGGTGGCAAGCGTTGCCAGCGACTCGTTGAACCAGATTTCCCCACCAGTATTGATGGATGAGAATTCAACGATCTGACGTTCGGCGATGTGCGAGAGTGGCAGGTAGCTAAACCAACGCGGTTGCGCCCGCTGTGTGAACAAATATTGACAGCGACGCATGGGGATTAGGTTAGTGGCATGGGTCTGGATGACGCCTTTGGGTAAGCCCGTGGTACCAGAGGTGAAGACCAGCGAGACGGTATCATCGGCGAGGGGTTCGTAAGCCGGCGCGTCGCTGGGCGCCTCGGCAACGAGCTGTTCCCACTTCGTATGAGGTAGGTCGCAGTCTGCGCCAGGCAAGGTGACGATCAGGCAGCTCTCTGGGAGGACAGCCTTCACGCCTTCCCAATTTTCAGTTTCACCGAGGAACAGTACTTGCGTATCGGTGAAATCGAGAATGTACTCAGCCGTCGCCTGCGCGTGAGTGGTAAACAGGGGGACCGTGACATTGCCTGAGTGAATGATTCCCATATCCGCCATGATCCAGTGCGCCCGGTTTCGGCTCAGTAGCGCCATGTGTTGCCCATGAGCAAACTCAGCCTCCAGCCACGCCGCTACACGATCAATTTCTGCGACTGCGGCACCCCAAGTGTAGTCAGTCGAGCCCTTCTGAGAGAGGTCTCGCATCCAAATGGTCTCGGGTTGTACCTTTGCCCAGTGCCGGGCTTGCTCGGTTAGGGTGCTGCACTGCATTGCTCACGGTCCTCTCTCGGTCTTAAGGTGGGGCGTTTGTGGCTGTGGTATTCCAACAGTGCCGGGTCTTTTGCGTGGTAAGTAGGACACCAGCATTCGCAAACCGAGCTAACCATAGACGCTACCCCTCATCAATACCAGTTACATCGCACTGCCAGCATGAGCCGGAGTAGGGCAGTGAATTCGAGTCGGCCTGAGGTTATAGTGAGGTCTCGTCCAGCCGTTAATGCACTGTGATTATCCGAGGGTTCCGTATGACACCGTTACTAGAGATCATTGTTTATTTCACTATGTTGACCTTCGTTACCGTGTTGCTGGGAGCGCTTCTCCGCAACCGCGAATGGACCGCCGAAGGGCGGGCGATCGGCCTGGGCAATCGCGATAACTTAAGCGAACCCACCCCCTTAGGGGGCAGAGCGGAGCGGACCGCGAGGAACGCCATGGAAGCGTCGATATTTTTTGTGCCGCTGGCGCTGGTGGCACACGCGGCAGGTCTGGATGCAGAGGTGTTACTGGGTGCGCAGATCGCTTTCTGGGCCCGGGTGGCGTATGTCCCTATCTATATCGCTGGCATAAAGGTTGTCCGCAGCCTCGTGTGGATGGTTGGCGTAGTCGGGTACATTCTCATGGTCATTGAGCTGCTCTGAAAAGCACTGATACTTGGCTCTGCAGATTCGTCGCCGTTGTTCAGACGCCATGTATGAGCGGCAGCGGCAGAGTGAGCTTCTTATCGAGTACTGGCTTCGTGGCTTGAGCAAGGTATAGTCGCCCGATGGGACTTTTCTCTCATTAGTCAATTCAGCTCGCTAGTCAAACCAGAGGTAAGGACGTTATGAAATACATTCTTTCGATAGCGCTGGCGTTACTGCTTAGCAGCGGTGCGTTTGCAGACGGTCACAGTGAACCCCAGTACTCGAAGTTCCAATCCAACTATTACTTCACCTGCCCACAGCCTGCCGCGTGTGTGGGTGCCTTCCAAAAGATGTTGGCAGCGCCTGATATCGCCGATAAGGGTTTTGAGGCGAGTCTTTATGCGCTTGGACATAATGGCTGGGATGATTCGACACACATGGTGTCTTTCTACTTTAAGAACGCCGAGCGTTATTTGGAGGCGGGACGAACCTTTGCGCAATCTCCGGCGTTCAAGGAATTTGCTGAGGCGCGCATGAGTGCGGGTGTAGAGGCACAGTCCGAATCGCTCACCACGCACAGTATTGTTGAAGGCGACGGACGTGGCACCAAGAGCATGGTGAATTGGTCGATTAAGGTCAGCGATCCCGCAACGTTTGTGCCCGCGTGGCAGAAGTTGACCAAAGCGATGGAAGCCTACCCATGGTCCCCCAAAGCGTATGGGCTTCAGACGGTGCTGCTGGGCAACCAAGGGTGGGCGACCCACGAGCTTTGGTCCGCTTTTGAGACACCGGTTGAAGCGTTGCATTTTTTGGAAGCGTTTTACTTAACGCCTGAGTTTAAAGCCTACAGCGCCGAGACTGAAGGCGCCGTATCGCTCGTCAGGAGCCATATTGCCAACACCGTGTATGAGGCGAACCCCGACTGATTGATCGGCATTTTTGGATGTCATGACGCCGCTCTAGGGCGGCTTATTCATCATGATGCTCAAGGTGGCAGTCTCGCCATCGTTTGATGAGCACCTCGACACCTAGCTGATTTAAGGTGTTTGTATTGCGCTCGGGAATGAGCGCAATATCCTCGGTGGCGTCCACGGCCTGCGTGACGCTTGATTCCCTCAAGATATGCACCATGGGGTAGGGGGATCGATTGGTATAGTTTTCCGCATCGCCCGGGTCTGTCGCATCAAACTGATGATGAGGATGAAACCCCACTAGTTGATACCTGCCCACCCAGTTCATCATCATGAGTAGCTCCTGAGCCATCGCTAAACAGTCGTTAAAATCACTGAAGTCCTCCATAGCAGAGGTCAGGATGAGGAAGCTGGTCTCAGTCTCTGGGTCACTCTCGAGCCAGTCCATTTCCTCATGAAGCGCGTGCAAGATGTCTTGCAATGCTTCGCTGTCACAGGCGGTGTAACGAATGCCATCGCGTGCTGAGACGCGATGAGCAAAGGGACACAGATTAAGCTCTATGACAAATGACTGGATCCAGCGCTGTGTTGTGATGATCGAGCTTTTAATGATGCCGGCCTCTTTGCTCGCAATAAGGAGCGGTCGTGTGTCCTCTGAGCACCCACGCTCAGCCACCTTTGCTATGGTACGCGATGGTGGCATTGTCGATAAGACGGGATGAGAGCGCGATCATGGTTTGGATGTGTCCGCATTGCGCGCAGCCTTTAGAGGCGCGCGAGTCTGGTTTGTCCTGTGTTAATGGTCATCGTTTTGATCGTGCGAGAGAAGGCTACGTCAACTTACTTCCCGTACAGCATAAGCGCAGCAAAAATCCGGGAGACAATTCTGAGATGGTTCGGGGTCGACGCGCCTTGCATCAGGCGCAACTATACCGGCCGTTAGCAGAAGTGCTGTGTGATCTAGTGGCTACTTGCACCGACGCGAGTAGGCTGCTCGACATTGGCTGCGGTGAGGGTTATTACGATGGAATGCTGTCTGCGCGCCTGCCAGAGTTATCGGTTTATGGTGTCGATATCGCGAAGACAGCGGTGAGGTTGGCGGCGAGAGACTATCCCTGCCACGACTATGCCGTGGCGAGTTCGCGGAATCTGCCTGTCATGACCTCGTCAATTGATCTGGGGATGTGCATCTTTTCACCTGTGAATGATAGTGAGGTTGCTCGTGCGGTGAGGCCTAATGGATATTATTTGGAGGTCGGGCCTGCCGCCCAGCATCTATGGGAATTAAAGACCGCGCTATATGAGCAGCCGCGGGAACATTCCTTGCTCAGGCGCGCCATTCCTGGCGGAGCACTGCTGCAGGAGGGCGAATGCCACTATGAAAAACAACTCACTCAGACAGAGCTGCAAGCCGTATTGGCAGCCACTCCATTTGCTTTTCGAGGTCATCGCGAGAAACGGGAAGGGTTGCGGGAGCAGTCCGACTTCGTAATCACGCTGGGATTTTCTTGGCGCCTTTTTAGACTCGCTCCTGAGCGAGACACGGTAGCTAGCGGTGCAGTTTTAGGCGCCGCGCTCGAATCGACCGACCTTTAATCTTACCCTGAGCCAGATAATTCATCGCCTGTCGCAGTACCGGTCTGGCGATCGCAACATAGCTACTGTTATCAAGAATTTTTATCTTGCCAATTTGATCCCCCGCTAGGCCGGCGTCTCCTGTGAGCGCCCCCAATATATCGCCCGGCCGCAATTTTTGTTTGCGCCCCGCGTCAAATTGAAGTGTCGTCATGTCGCCCTGTAATTGATAGTTAGGATTACGATTCAATGATTCCAGCACGTCACACAGACAGTTAATTTGAAGATGATCCTCGATCACACGCAGTCGGGGCGCCTCTGAGGGAGTGACTAGGCTAAAGGCTTGGCCTGTTTCGCCGGCTCGGCCAGTGCGGCCAATGCGGTGAACATAAGTGTCGCCATCGCGGGGTAGCTCAAAGTTAACGACCATTGCGAGGGCGGGTATGTCTAGGCCACGCGCCGCGACATCGCTGGCCACCAATACGGGGCTGGTGTTGTTCGTGAACTGCAGTAGCACTTGATCTCGATCTCGTTGATCCAGGTCGCCGTGGATCGCGGCCGCCTCGATATCATGTTCTTGCAGAAATGCCGCAACCTCAGCGCACTGTTTTTTGGTATTACAAAAGACCATGGCGTTACCCGGCTGGTAGTGCTCAAAAAGCGCTAGCAAGGCCGTATTGCGTTCGTGTTTTTGAATCTCGAAAAAGAGCTGTTCCACTACCGTCTCATCGTGGGTGAGCACCGTGTCGACTTTGACCTCGATAGGTTGATGCTGGATAGCCCGACTCATTTTCTTGATGTCGTCTGGAAAGGTGGCGGAGAGCAGCAGTGTCTGTCGCTTTTTGGGTAATGCCGCTGTAATGGTGGCCATGACTTCAGCAAAACCCATATCCAGCATGCGGTCTGCTTCGTCGAGCACGAACGTCGTGACGCTTGTTAAATCCAGAGTCTGCCGTTGTAAGTGGTCCTGAATGCGCCCTGGGGTCCCCACCACAATGTGTGCGCCATGCTCCAGAGAGTCCCGCTGTGGTCCAAAGGGCTTGCCGCCGCATAACATCACCACTTTGATATTGCGCATGCGACTCGCCAGCTGTCGGATTGCCTCGCCCACTTGTTCAGCGAGCTCTCGGGTGGGGCACATGACCAGTGATTGCACCCCAAAAAAGCGGGGATTCAAATGATGCAGGAGTCCGATTCCAAAGGCTGCGGTTTTGCCGCTACCGGTCTTGGCCTGAATGATGACGTCTTTGCGCTGAAGTATCGCGGGCAAGCTCTGTGCTTGCACGGGCGTCATCGCCGAGTAACCGAGGCCCGCTAGCGCCTCAAGCTGAGACGGGGCGATCGGTAGCGTCGAAAATGAGGCGGGTGTCATAGCGGGCGATATCAATAAGGGAGCGACGACCCTATCAGACTCTCACCCTCTTTAGGCTCAGTGACCGCTTAGATGCGACGCAATACCCAATACACTCATAACTAAGCCAGTCGCTCGATAATAATCGCCGGCGCCATGCCGCCCGCGGCGCACATCGTCACGAGTCCATAGCGCTTTTGCTGTCGCTCTAACTCATCAAGCAATGTGCCAATCAATACAGAGCCCGTCGCGCCAATCGGATGCCCTAAAGCCATCGCACCACCGTTAACATTGACCTTGTTACGATCTAACTCGAGGTCGCGGATGAATTTTTCTGCCACGACAGCAAAGGCCTCGTTGATTTCCCATAGGTCGATATCACTGACGCTCAGTCCAGCTTTGGTCAGGACTTTCCGCGCCGCGGGCACCGGTGCGTTAAGCATCAGAGTAGGACAATCGCCTTGGTTTGCGGTGGCCACGATGCGGGCGCGGGGCGTTAATCCACGGCGTTCAACATAATGCTCAGACGCCAACAACAGTGCCGCAGCGCCATCGACCACTCCCGAGGAGTTGCCTGCGTGATGGATATGGTTAAAGGTATCCAGATCGGGATACTTTTGCTGGATGAGTTGCCCATAAGTGGTGCCGGCCTCATCGACTGGAACATCTCGCACGACGTCGAAGACAGTTTTCAAGCCCGCCAAACTTTCGAGAGTGGTTTCTGAGCGGGGAAATTCTTCGTGGTCGAGTGCGACTGAGCCGTCGGGGTTGTGAACCGTGATCAATGATCGGTCAAACCGCCCCTCTGCAATGGCTTGCGCCGCACGCTGCTGACTGGTGAGGGCCAGTTGATCGACCGCCTCTCGGTCGATGCCCTCCAGCGTGGCGATGGCATCGGCACAAACCCCTTGCTGCGACTGGGGGTGCATGTCGCGTAATGCTAAGTTGCCGGAATCCAGCATGGGCGGCACCCCGGGCTCGCCGATAGAGGGAAAATAGCTCATCATTTCAGTGCCCCCCGCAATGACGAGATCTTCCATCCCCGACATAACCTGGGCCGCTGCTAAGCTCACGGTGGTGATGCCTGAGCCGCAAAATCGATCCAATGTGACGCCTGATGAGCGGATATCAAAACCGGCGTTTAACGCGGCCATCCGCCCAAGGTCGCCTGACTGCTTTCCACTTTGCGACGAGGTACCCCAGATCACGTCATCGACCTCGGCGGTGTCCAGCGCGTTGCGCTCTGCCAGGGCCTTTAAGACCGTGGAGCCAAGATAGGAGGGGTGGAGGTGTGCGAGTGCACCTTTTCCGACTTTTCCAATTCCGCGAGGTGTTCGGCAGGCATCGATAATGTAGGCATTTGGCACGGTGGTCTCCTAGGTAAGGCAGGTCATTAAGCTGAGTGCGTGACGCTACGTGGATTAATAGGGTCGGGTCAAGTCGAGGTTAGAACGGATCGGGATACTACTCGACAACCCAACACACACTGGCGAAAGCAAATGGGCACCGAAGCCGCAGTGGTTGAGCGCGACCCACCCTCGACGTTGCTGATAATGCGATGTCACGGGGGTTGCTGTCTCATAAGCTGAGCGCTGACACCCGATGTTGCGTCATCGCGAGTTTAGTAGCGTTGGACGGACGAAAACTGTCGGTCTGGCCGGTAATTGGAAAGATGGGGGGAGGGAGTCCGTGTTAATAACTCTTGCGCAACCAGTTGGCCAACGACGGGGGCTAGGGTAATACCACTGTGCATGATCGCGAGGTAGCTCGCAGGTGATACGCCCGGTGTGCCGATAACGGGATGCCCATCGATTGGCAAGGGTCGCCAGCCGATCAGGACTTCATCGACCTCTGCGCCCGCTGCCGCGGGCAGGTAGTGTCGAGTGATAGCCAGCATTCTCTCTGCGTGTGCCAACGCCGTCGTTTCAGTGGGAAAACGCGTGGGGCGGCCCCGGAGCCGCATCGTGTGCGCGCTATTATCGGGTGCGCCGCTTTGCTCGCCGATCACCAGCTTGCCATCGTTTCGCTGATGGAGATGAATGCCTGGAGCGGCAATGACCCGTTGAATAAGGCGGGGGAGGGGCTTGGTCATCACGATAATACCAGGCGTCGACCGCTGAGGAATCGTAACGCCCGCGAGTGTTTGTGTTGCCAACGAATCGGCACCGGTAGCCACTACGTAACGGTCTGCAGCTAGGTCACCAAGACTGGTTGACAGCGTGACACTCCCCTCGTCACTCGACAACGCCGAACGGACCTCGCAGTGCTCCAAGATCCTCGCCTGATACTGCTGAGCGCCGGCGGCTAATCGCTGACAGGCGACCACTGGATCGAGTGCGCCGTCCCCGCCAGAATACGCAATGGTGTCGTCAGCACTGACGGTTAAGTTTGGCTCTAATGCGTTGACTTCGGTCCCCGACAGCATCTCAGCGGCTTCACCCCACCTGGCTTGCTCTTCGATATCGGCCGCCAGCGTGACTTGCCGCTCGTGACTCGAAAACCATTCGAGAGAGCCGCCCCAACGGATAGGAATGTTGAGCGCTTGCTCAAGCTCATGCCAGCCGTCGAGGCCCATTTGATTGAGACGATGGTAGTGTCGAGGTTGCTTGGCCCACGTTGCATTAATCCAAGCAAAGGTGCCACGACTGGCCTTGCTAGCGAGAGTGTCCCGTTCTACTAAAGTGACTTGAGCGCCTGCTTTAGCAAGATAATAGCTGATGGCGCAACCGATGATCCCGCCGCCAATCACCACAATCCGCTGCGGAGGTAGTGCGGCAACGCGTCTATTTTGTGTTGATAACCAGAGCGCTGCCCCTAGCTTCAGGGCGGTTCGCCTCTCGATTAACTGCCGTCCCGCCTGTGCCACGATATTGCCCCTCCGTTGATCAACAATGGTTTGGTCGAACCAGTGTAGTGTTGCAGGTTGCTGTCAACCCAGCGACTTTTTGCTGGCTCCTAACCTTACCGAATGTGCGGTTCGCGCCTAGTGTATTGACCGCCACCTTGGCACTCGCGCGAGGGCAAACTCAGTCTGTGACTGACTCAACCTGAGGTTCAGTGGGCGATAACAAGGACGTGACTGCATCTGAACGTACGATACAGAAGCGCTCTTTGTTCAGCCGCTCATCGGCGGCTGAGCGAGGCTAAAGCGGGAGCTCTGTTGTGTGCTTCATCGTTTCCATGACAAAGCTGGCGCTGACATCATAAAGGTCCGCTTTGATGAGCTGTTGATACAGCGCATCGTAGCCGGGCATGTCGGGGACGACTGCTTTCAGCAGGTAGTCGATTTCCCCCCCGAGGCGATGCACCTCGAGCACCCCGGGAAGCTGCTCTACAACCGATTGAAACTGACGAGACCAGGCCGCGTTGTGTTGATTGGTTTTGATGGTAATAAAGACCGTTAACCCCAAGCCCAATTTGCTTTGCGATAGCAGGGCCACCGATCGCTCAATGACGCCTATTTCTGCTAGTCGCGCAATGCGGCGGCTGCAGGCCGAGCGCGACAGGCCGAGTCGTGCTGCAAGGTCTGCTATGGGCTCCTCGCTGTCTCGCTGCAACGCCCGCAGAATCTTACGATCCAATGCGTCTATGATCTTTATTTGCGCCATATCTCACTACTGTGCGTTTTTTGTTCGATATAGATATTAAAGAAGCGCAATACGTGCAATGTAAAGCTTTATCTTCGGCCAATGTGCACCCATCGCGCGCGCCTGAAGCCTTACGCTGGTAACAGTCCCTTAACCGAAGTCGCTCCCGTGACAGCAATGACGAATCGAAACGACACCGCAGAGACCCCGCCCGATCTGATCAACCACCTTCGGCAACAGATCATCGGGCGCGAGACGCATATTCCAACACCGTATGGGTCTAAGCCACTCGTTTATTGCGATCACACTGCAAGCGGGCGGGGTCTCGCCTCGATCGAAAAAGTAATTTCACGAGACGTATTGCCGCACTACGCCAACACACACTCTGAAGCTTCACACACCGGACGGCACACTGGGCAGCTTAGGGAGTGGGCGCGGCAAACGATAAAAGACGCCATTAACGCTGGCCCGGACGATATCGTCATTTTTTGTGGATCCGGCGCAACCGCCGCCGTTAACACGTTGGTTCACCTACTGGGCTTGCAATCAGCGGGCGTCACCGACCGAACCTGCGAGCATCGTCCGCTGGTCTTGGTGGGGCCCTATGAGCATCACTCTAACGAATTGCCCTGGCGCGAGGCGCAAGCCGATGTCATCCGCCTACCGCTCGATCAGAATGGCGGTATTGATCAAACGGTGATGACCAACACGCTGGCTCAAAACGCTCACCGCCCCTTCATCGTGGGCAGTTTTTCTGCCGCCTCAAATGTCACGGGCATCGTGTCTGATGTGTCGGGTATCACGCGACGACTCAAAGACCATGGTGCCCTCGCGGTGTGGGATTACGCAGCAGGCGCCCCCTACCTTGCCGTTGACATGAATGCAGCCGATGCGCCTCTCGACGCGGTTGTTTTCTCACCTCACAAGTTTATTGGTGGCCCCGGCAGTAGTGGCGTACTGGCGATTAAACGTAAGGTGTTGCGTAATACCGTGCCGGCGCAAATTGGTGGTGGGACCGTGCGCTATGTCACCCCTGATTGGCATGAGTGGCATCCGGACCCCGAGCACCGGGAGGAGGGCGGTACGCCCGGCATAGTAGAGTCCATTCGCGGTGCCATGGCGGTGAGCATCCCTAAAAAAATCGGCTATCAACGGATCGCCGAAATTGAAAAGCAACACAGACGAGAAGCCGAAAAACGATTTCAGATGACCGACGGATTGGAACGACTCGGCCCGCGACACGCAGATCAACTGCCTATTTTTTCGATGCGCTTTCGGTCCGATCTCGGTGAGCTCCATTACGGCTACGTGGTGCGATTACTTAACGATCTGTTTGGTATTCAGGCGCGAGGCGGTTGTTCCTGCGCGGGGCCTTATGGTCATGAGTTGCTCGGGCTTACGCGGCAACGATCCGAAGCGCTCGCCGCTGGTGTGCAGCGAGGTTTTGGCTGCTTACGACCCGGTTGGGTCCGCTTTAATCTCCATTGGCTCTGTGACGATCGAGAGGTGGATTACATTCTCAATGCAATGGCGCTGGTCGCCCAGTGGGGCGTCAAACTGCTGGCCTCATACACGCTGGATCTTCAATCAGGCCTGTGGCAGCACAGAGATGCTCCGGCAACGCCGCCCCTCAGGCTGGATGTCTTCGCAGATAGTGTGTTAACACCGGAGCCAGTCACCATCGCAAAACCTCACCAAGTGCTGGAGGCTGCCGAGGACACTCTTCGGTCGGGCGCCCCGCAAGGGCATCGTGAACAGTCAGTCGATGATTTTCATCGAGCGCCTTGGCCCGCTGAGATCGAATCATTATGTTGGTTTTTGCGACCCCATGAGGGTCACTAAAGCAGGCTTATTTTAAAGCGCTCTGTGGGCAGATTGTTGTAATGGGTGTGCCATAGCGCTGCGCTAAAAAAGATCTTGGGCACAAAAAAGAAATGGTGGTGGGGGTAGGACTCGAACCTACGGAGGGTCACCCCTCAACGGTTTTCAAGTGCGTACTACCCCTCGGTAGTACTCTTTACTCCTCGGATGTTGTATTTGGTTTGTGGCTTAGGTAGGCCGTTTTTCTAAAACCGGTTCCGAGCCGCCTCGTTACTTTTGGCCTCGGTAAAGAGGAGTAACGAGGAGGGGTTGCCGATATTTTGCCGACATAAAAAAAGCCCCCAGTGGGTTTAATAAAAGCTGGGAAGTGTCGCCTCGCTAAAAAAATGAGTGATCTATCGAAGCGACTTTAACTCCGGTATAAGGGTGGCCCAAGCCTGCGGACTGTCTAGATGATGCAACAACAAAAACCGGTCATCATCATTGGAGGCGGGGTGTCTGGCCTATCGGCGGCAAAGCGGCTGAAGGAAGCGGGCGTGCCGGTCATGCTTCTGGAAGGAAGGGATCGCCTGGGCGGCCGCGCACACACGGTCGATATTGCGGGCAATCAAGCGTCTTGGGTCGAATTGGGACCCTTCTGGATTGAGGACCATCTGACTAACCCCGCCTACCACTTGCTGAAGGACATCGGGGCCCAAGTTCATCAGCACGACATTGGGCCTTCAACCGTGCGGATCTATGACCAACGTTCGGCGCGTTGGCTAGGGTGGGCATCAACCCTGTGGGCGTTTATCAGGCTTGGTTGGAGCTTTAGCCGGTTCGGTAAGCTTCGGCCGAGTACCGCTACGTTTAATAACCTCGGTGAGCGAATCGACGTTGTACTTGGCAAGCGACCCAAACGTGAACATCTCTACCTGTTCAAGATATTCTCCGAGAGTCTTAGCGGTGGCTCCACCGACGACACACACCAGAATCAGTTAAGCGATGACCTTTGGGAGTTCACCAACCATGACGAAAAGAGTCAGGTCTTGATTGCTGGCGGATTCCGCTTATTGGTGGAGTTGTTGCGTGATTCTCTGTCTGATGACGACGTGGTGCTGAATCAGAGCGTCTCACGAATCTCGATTCAACCAGATACTCCCGCCCAAGCGCCCGTGCAGCTCGAAACCGCCGACGGAAACAGCTTTGAAGGCTCCCATGTCATCGTTACCGTGCCGCTGGGTGTATTGAAGGCTGGAACGATCACGTTTGATCCACCGCTCCCCACCAGTAAGCAGGATGTCATCGAGCGCATCGGCTTTGGAAGTGTCGAAAAGGTCGTCATGACGTTCAAAAATAGCTTCTGGCGCAGAAACCCAAAGAAGCAAGACCATTTCTTCAGTATTCCCGATCCTATCGCTTCCCATGGCAGTTTCTTCGATGTGTCGATGTCATCTGGTGCTGGGCCGGGTTCGCCCACATCGCCCTGTCTTGCTAGCGTATTCGGCCCGCCTAAGGCTGCGTGGGTGGCGGAGAACCCTGAAGCGGCCGTAGAAGAGGTGCTATCTGAGCTACAGATGATGTTCCCTGATACGTACGAGCCTCCTGTCGCGACAGCCGCATCCAACTGGACCACCAGCCCCTTCTCAGGGGGCTGCTACCCTTACACGAGCGTCGACACCCAGCCCGGTGACTTCATTAAATTTGCAGAACCGACGCACGATGGGAGAGTCCTGTTCGCTGGAGACACTTGCGCGGTGGGAGTCGGCCTAGGTTATGTAGAAGGCGCCATGGCCGCAGGTGAGCGGGCAGCGGATCTCATAATCGCTACGGTTACCGATTCGCAGTCAGCATGAGCATCACTGAAAACAACCCTGCGATTCAAGCTACCAGGCCATGGCCCGCAGGTTGCGCATCGTTTACCGATCGATCTCTAGCCGCCTGATCTACAAGGCCCGGTTGTCGCTTGGAGATCAGGTGCTTCAAAGGAGTGCGTCCCAGTGTGAACTCGGAACGTCTCGCTCCCTTCTGCCAAGCTCGCGCCGACCAAGTGCCGACCAAAAAAAACGCGCCGTACTTGGGCGCGTTTCGTGAGTCTGATCTATCCGCTTAAATCAGGCATTTAGTGGCGGTGGGCGTAGGATTCGAACCTACGGAGGGTCACCCCTCAACGGTTTTCAAGACCGCCGCTTTCGACCACTCAGCCAGCCCACCAAAAAGAGCCGCCAGGGAGCCCCTGGCGGAGAGGGCGCATTATATCGTTGCGCCCGTTTCAATCAAGTTACTTTCCAGCCGTCGCCGCTTTAGGGCCGCGCGGATCGTTGCTAGCGCGAGGAATATTCTGCGACACCACGCTAACAGGAGGTGCTTCCGGTGCGTCAAACAGTTGCGTGAACTCAGTCTGCACGGCGGTGTCGGTGACCGGCTTGGGCAAAATGCGTGGATCATTGATTGCTCGCCCCTCTGCTGTCAGTCCACTCGTATCGACTTCTTCGACCGCTGTTTCCACCGCATCGACCGTATTAGCGCCTGTAGTGGTGACGACGACTTCCGGCGCGCGTGCCGGGACTGGAGTCTTTGCTGCGCTCGCTTTTTCAATTTGTTGCGCATCAGCGGTTGCTGAACTTTCTGCAGAGGCGCTGTAAGCCGCTGGTTCGGAGGGGGTCTCTACCGCTTGCGGAGCCGATGCTTCATCTTGGCTCTCAGCAATGTGCTCCTGACTCTCGCTACTGAAAGCAGCGCTGAGTGCCTCTGAGGAAGCCACATTTACATCAGCCACGGGGGCATCGTTAGCGGCAGGGGCGTCAGCGGATTCAGTCTCCATCACTGCGGGTGCTTCGGTTTCCTCGGTTGTGACCGCCTGACGCTCTCGACGTCGCCGGTTATCCTGCCGCTTATCGGCCGGTCGGCGACGAGGGGCACTGTCTGTATCAGCAACAACGATTTCTTCTTGAGCGTCAGTCGCCACTGCGTCATCGGTGGTTTCTACCGCATCGTTGCTGGCTGGGTCATTACGACGCTGGCCACCGCGTCGACCACGACGACGTCTTGGTCGCTTTGCTTGATCTTCGCTGTCCGAGTTAGGGCTACTGCTGTTCTGCTCGCTGGGGCCGCTAGTGGCTGTGGTGGTGTTCTGCTCCTGATCGTCGTCTTGCTTGCGATTTCTCCCACCGCGTCGATCATTTCGGTCACGACGATTACGCTGTCCAGCCTCATCGCTGTTCTGATTCTCGCCACGTCGTCGATCGCCAGACCGTCTGCGTGATCGATTGCGATTCTGTTCGCCGCCTCTGCGACCGCCCCTGTCGTTCCCGGAGGGTTTTTTAGGCGCCTCTGAAGACCCAAAAAGCAGCGCCCAAAGGCGAGCGAGCAGGCCGGGTTGCGATGCCTTTCGATCATTGGACTGAGCAGCATCCCGTTTAGTGCGTTGTTGACGCGGTGCAGACTCCTCGGTCTTCGGTGCAGCCTCTGGAGCCCGTGCTTCTGGCGTGATGTCGCGCACAAGTGCTTCGGGCGCGCTGACTGGATTGTCAGAAGCGGCCTCTACCGAAGGCGCCTCGGGCGTTGGCTTCTCAATATGAAAACTTAAACGTCGTGACTCCTCCACTTCGTCATCACGAAGTCGCCGCACCTCAAAGTGGGGCGTGTCCATATAAGGACTGGCAACCACCACGGTCCTCACGCCGGTACTGGATTCTATCTCGTTGATATCGGCACGTTTCTCATTAAGCAAAAAGGTGGAAACGTCGACGGGGACAATGGCTTGTACTTCGCCGGTGCGCTCTTTTGCCGCCTCTTCCTGTATGAGTCGCAAAATGGCCAGTGCCAGTGACTTGGTATCTCGTATGGTGCCTTGTCCTGTGCAGCGCGGACAGACCATGCCGCTGGTTTCACCTAGTGAAGGGCGCAATCGCTGACGTGACATTTCCAAGAGTCCAAAGCGAGAAATGCGGCCTACCTGGATCCGAGCGCGATCAACCTCTAGCGCCTCGCGAATGCGATTCTCGACGGCGCGTTGGTTACGATTTGCGGACATATCAATAAAATCGATAACAATTAGGCCGCCCATATCGCGTAATCGAAGCTGCCGAGCTACTTCATCCGCTGCCTCCAGGTTGGTTTGCAGCGCCGTTTGCTCGATGTCGCTCCCTTTGGTGGCGCGCGCCGAGTTGATATCAATCGACACCAGCGCCTCAGTCGGATCGATAACGATCGACCCGCCAGAGGGTAGCCGCACTTCACGCTGAAAGGCAGTTTCTATTTGCCCCTCAATCTGGAAGCGATTAAATAAAGCCAATGGATCCTCATACTGCTTGAGGCGACTTTTATAATGCGGCATGACCATGCCGACAAAATCCGCTGCACGCTGGTAGGCAGTGGTATCGTCAATCAATACTTGGTCGATATCGTCGCGAAGGTAGTCACGAACTGCGCGAATGATGACGTCGCTTTCCTGATAGAGCAGGGTAGGTGGTTTACTGTCTTGGTTGGCCTGCGTGATGGCGTCCCATAACTGCAGTAAGTAATCGAGATCCCACTGCAGCTCTTCGGTGCTCCTACCCACACCGGCGGTGCGAATAATGACGCCCATGCCATCTGGCAGGTTAAGTTGTGACAGCGACGCCTTCAGCTCGCTGCGATCTTCCCCTTCGATACGGCGCGAAATGCCACCCGCCTTGGGGTTGTTTGGCATGAGCACCATGTAACGCCCCGCCAAGCTGATATAGGTGGTCAGAGCGGCGCCTTTGGTGCCACGCTCCTCTTTATCGACCTGAACAATCACCTCGGTGCCTTCTTTCAGCACGTCTTTGATGCGGATCTTCCCCTCGTTCTCAGGCGCTTTACTGCGGTAGTACTCGGGAGCGATCTCTTTCAGCGGCAAGAACCCATGCCGATCAGCACCGAAATCGACAAACGCCGCCTCTAAGCTGGGCTCGACACGAGTGATTTTCGCTTTGTAGACATTCGCTTTAGTTTGAATGCGCTGACGGTTTTCGATATCCAGGTCGTACAGTCGCTGACCATCGACCATAGCAACTCTAACCTCTTCCGGCTGCGTTGCATTAATGAGCATTTTTTTCATGATTTTTATCCAGTTGACGACGCAACTGGGCGGTGCGGAGACAAAAACGTCTCCTGTACATGCGGTCCCGCCGTCTCCGGCGAGTGATCATGATGGGAGGTTTCCTGATCCTCCGTTATCTGGTCACACAACCCTCAGTGACAACACTGGGGGCTTGATTCGCAATTCGCACCGCGCCATCTTGTGTCGCGGGTTTGTCTTTGTCTTCCGCAGGCCACTCAAACGTCCATTAGGTCCGGAGGGGGTCACGCGGTAGACTCGTAATCCGTTCATCGGGTAAGTAGGAGCGGGAAAAGCTCGACTTGGGCCAGCGATTTTGTGCTGGTTCGGGTGCTCGTCGGTCAACGCCGCGCCACTTTTTCGAGGCATTAAGACGATGTCCGCGGGTACACCAGTACCCCGACCGGCGAACCGTAGCACCATGCGCCCGCTGATTCAACGATTAGATAATTGGTATAAAGTAGTGATTTCATGAGTGATTCTTCGAAACAACCGGTCCGATTTGTCTCTGTACTTGCTGAGGAGGCAGGGCAGCGGTTAGATAACTTCTTGCTTCGGCATGCTGGCGACGTCCCTAAAACACGCATTTATCGGGCGATACGGAAAGGTGAGGTGCGCGTCAATAAAGGCCGCTCCAAGGCCGACTATCGGGTCAAAGCGGAAGACAGCGTGAGGGTTCCTCCCTTAACCGTGGTGCCGCGAGAGGTGAGTAAGCAGCCCTCGGCTGCCTGGGAGAAAAGAATTCGCAGCGCAATTATGTATGACGACACAGAATTGCTGGTCATCAACAAGCCCACGGGGCTCGCGGTCCATGGGGGCAGTGGGGTGCGCTTGGGTCTGATCGAGTCTCTTCGAAGTTTACTGCCTGATGAGCGTTACTTAGAGTTGGTTCATCGGCTCGACCGAGACACCTCGGGTCTAGTCATGATTGCGAAAAATGCACGGACGTTAAGGGCACTGCATCAGCAACTTCGAGAAAATCGCATCCATAAGCGCTACATAGCGCTGGTGGCCGGTAAATGGCCTGCCTATCAACGGATGGTATCGGCCCCCTTAGATCGGCGACATACGGCATCCGGTGAGCGATTGGTCAAAGTATCCAATGAGGGAAAGCCTGCAAAAACCGAAATGAGGGTGCTTGAACGATTCCCTGATGCGACGCTCATCGAGGCCAAACCGATTTCGGGCCGGACCCACCAAATCCGTGTCCATGCCCAGCATATTGGCCATCCCATTCTGGGCGATACCAAATACCAAAACGACCAGTCGGCGAGTCGAACCAGTACCATCGGCCTGAAACGGTTATTCCTGCATGCAACGGCGATACAGTTCGAGGTCAATGACCAGCGCTACGATCTGTCTTGCCCGCTGGACCCGGAGCTAGAGTCAGTGCTCAGTAAGCTGCGCACTGAGCGGAAGGGCTAGACCGTGAAACCGCAGCAGCTCGCACAGTGCAATCAGTGGTAAGCCCTCCAGTGCGGTGGGATCTTCTGTTTTGATGCGCTGGAATAAGGTGATCCCCAGCGACTCCCATTTAAAGCTGCCCGCACAGTCGAGTGGGTTGTCGGCTGCTACATAGCGCTCTATTTCTGGCAGAGTCAGCGGCCGCATCTGCACCTCGCTCGGAACCAGCCGCTGCTTATGATGACCCGTCACGGTCGAGCGCACTGAGACGGCTGACCAGAACACCACGGTTCGACCAGAGCACTGCATCAGCTGTGCGATGGCGTTATCGGCCGAGCCAGGCTTTCTTAATATCTTGCCATCGAGGCACGCGACCTGATCTGAACCAATGACGAGGGCTCCGTTAACAGAGGGGGCCTCACACTTACTTTGCGCTAATCGGCTGGCACGTTGAACGGCGGATTCATCAGGCAGTAGCTTCTCATCGATATCCGGGTCCATCGTGCTAAACGAGACCCGTAGCCGCTCCATTAAGCTGCGACGATAAGGTGAGGTGGACGCTAAAATGAGTTGAAGTGGCGACATACCGACGTTTTCGTGAAAAATACCTTTGCGAGACGTCCCATGGTAACGGGGGGCAGATAGCTTTGACAGCGCAGATTAGCGTCCGTATTATCCGCGCCCATGAGAAAAGGGGCGTTGCCAAGAGAGCTAGACCTTCGGGGATTAGCCGCTCGTGAGGCCAGTATCAGCGGCGTGGCCGCGATAACCGACCTTGGCCGACTCATGAGTGCTGGCGTCGGGCTGGTCGCACCCGCTTCAGCCGCCTTCGAGTTTCGACGAGACGAGGAAGGGCGCTACATTGTTGAAGCGCAGATTACCGCCGAGGTGGTGCTGGAGTGTCAACGTTGCCTTGGTGAGATGACTCAGGTGTTAGAGACGCGGACCGTTATGGCCTGCATATGGGATGATGAGGATGCGGCGCAACTTCCGTCCAGCTATGAGCCATTGATCGTGCAAGAAACCGCTAATCTAAGTGACATTGTTGAGGAAGAGCTGCTGTTAGCAATACCCGCTAGTCCGATGCACGCTGAAGACTGTATTACCGATGCCCAGCGAATGGCGCTGGGCAATGAGGAAGGGTGTATTGAAAGCGAGGGGCGCAAAGAAAGCCCCTTCGCCGTGCTGGCTAAGTTAAAATCTTAGACGGCTACAAGTACCGTATCAGTTGACAAGGTCTATGCGCACGGATGAGTGATCCGTAGGTGCTTGGACTATTTTTAAGGAGGCCTATCATGGCTGTACAAAAGAACAAAAAGACCCGTTCCAGACGGGGCATGCGCCGATCACATGACTCGATTGGTGGCCCGACTCTGACGGTAGACGAAACATCAGGTGAGACACGGCGCCGGCACCATATGAGCGCAGATGGGTTTTACCGCGGAAAGAAGGTCGTTGAAACTGGCGACGACGAGTAAGCTTTCTTGGCCGGGCTGGCGTTCCTTTTCCCCGGGCAGGGCTCTCAATCAGTAGGAATGCTGGGGGAGATCGCTGCACGCTATCCCGTTGTTCAAGAAACCTTTGCGGAATCTAGCGACGCACTGGGCTATGATTTGTGGGCGTTAGTCTCTGACGGACCAGAAGATCAGCTGACCCTGACTGAATACACCCAGCCGGCCATCTTGACCGCGAGTACGGCTCTCTATCGCTGTTGGCGAGCAGAGTCAGGCTCTGCCCCCGAATTCGTTGCGGGGCATAGCCTCGGTGAATATTCTGCGCTCGTTGTTGCAGAGTCACTCACCTTGGCGGATGCAGCGAGGTTAGTTCAAATTCGTGGCAGAGCCATGCAGTCAGCTGTCCCCTCAGGTGAGGGTGCTATGTCTGCGGTGCTCGGGTTAGACGACAAAATAATCGATGACATCTGTTTGCGCCATTGCACAGAAGATACCTATGTTGGGGCGGTGAACTATAACTCCCCAGGCCAGGTAGTGATTGCGGGGCACGCGCAAGCGGTGCTTGCTGCCTCCGAATCGCTCAAAGAGTCGGGCGCCAAAAAAGTGCTGCCGCTGGCGGTTAGCGCGCCCTTTCATACCCCTTTAATGCAGCCCGCCGCTGGAGCAATGGCAGAGGCATTTCACTCGGTCGCGTTGAATGATGCGCTCATGCCAGTGATCAGCAATGTCGATGCCCAACCGCACCGCAAGGCCATCGAAATCAGACGTCGCCTCGTTAGGCAGGTGTCTGAACCGGTGATTTGGACACGGTGCGTGGGAACCCTTTTGCAGGCTGGGTGCGATCGGTTTTTAGAGTGCGGACCAGGAAAAGTGCTCTCAGGCCTGATGAAACGCATCGATAAATCGGTCGCCTGCTCACCGCTGGAAGCAATCGATACTCTGCAATCGGCCTCAGGAGAGAGCCTATGAATCAAACCGATCTAAAAGTGGCGTTGGTCACCGGTGCGAGTCGAGGCATTGGTTCAGCGATCGCCACCAGTCTGGCGCAGCGCGGCTTTATTGTCGTGGGCACGGCAACCACCGAGCAGGGGGCAGCCAGCATTTCGACCCATTTGTCTGAATGGGGCGGTGTAGGCAGGGTGCTCAATGTCACCGATCCCGAATCGATTGCGGCCTGCCTGGAAGCTGTTCGCACTGAATTCGGCGACCCATTGGTGTTGGTCAACAACGCGGGCATCACTCAGGATAATCTCCTGATGCGCATGAAAGAAGAGGAGTGGCACTCGGTGGTGGACACCAACCTGAACGCTCTTTACCGTTTGTGCAAAGGGTGCCTTCGCGGTATGACGAAAGCCAGGTGGGGCAGGGTAATTAACATTACCTCGGTGGTCGGTTCTATGGGTAATGCCGGGCAGAGTAATTATGCCGCCACCAAGGCAGGCGCCGAAGGCATGGCACGATCATTGGCGCGAGAACTGGGCTCAAGGTCGATTACGGTTAATTGCGTGGCACCAGGGTTTATCGATACCGATATGACTCGCGCCTTGAACGAGGCACAGCGAGCCGGGTTGCAGGCGCAAATTCCACTGGGGCGCTTGGGCTTGCCCGAAGATATCGCTGAGACGGTGGTTTTTTTGGTCAGTGATGGTGCTCAGTATGTCACTGGAGAGACCATTCATGTCAACGGTGGTCTCTACATGGGCTGAAGATCCTTATCAAGAGGGATAAACAGAGTAAAAAGGGTTTTACTTGCGGCAAAAGCTTGTAAAATCCCCGTCGTGCAGGCGCAGTGCCTGACTAACTTGGGAGTATTGAGTACGTCATGAGCAATATCGAAGATCGAGTCAAGAAGATTGTCGCTGAGCAACTGGGCGTCAAGGAAGAGGAAGTAAAAGCGGAGGCATCTTTTGTTGATGATCTCGGCGCTGACTCCCTTGATACGGTAGAGTTAGTGATGGCGCTGGAGGAGGAGTTCGAAACCGAAATCCCCGACGAAGAGGCCGAGAAAATCACAACGGTTCAGCTGGCTATTAATTACATCAACGAAAATCTCGCTTAAGCGAGTCGCAGCAGCGAATCGAATCAAGGGCCGCTCTGCTTCAGCATTGCGGCCCTTTCGCTTTCATGGGTTAGTGAATTATTGATCGTATTGGGGTTGGTTGGTGACCTGGCAGGGGGAAGTCGATCTACCTGCTGGTGTGCATCCGGCAATCGAGTCGTTCAGCACACCACCGTTAAACGCAACAAGAGGGGCGAAGCATGAAAGGCAATAAAGTCGTTGTCACTGGGCTGGGCGCCGTGACGCCGCTGGGGCTCGACGTCGCGACCAGCTGGCAAGGCATTTGTGCTGGCGCCAGTGGTGCGGCCAACATTGACCGATTCGATGCGAGTGCCTTTACAACCCGTTTCAGTGCCAGTGTGAAATCGTTCTCTGTTGAGGGCTATCTAGAGCCCCGCGATGCCCGCAGGATGGATCCTTTTATCCAATACGGGATGGTCGCTGGCATTCAGGCTTTTCGTGATTCTGGTTTTGAGGTGACTGACCAAAATGCCCATCGTGTCGGCTGTGCCATTGGCTCAGGGATTGGTGGTATTGGGTCTATCGAAGACACCGCCATGCTGGTCGAACAGAAGGGGCCAAAACGCGTATCACCGTTCTTTGTCCCAGGGGCCATCATTAATATGATCGCCGGTAATTTATCGATTCTCTATAACCTGCAGGGGCCCAACCTTGCCGTGGTCACCGCCTGTACCACGGGCACCCATAATATTGGCTTGGGCGCTCGGCTCATCGCGGCAGGCGATGTCGATGCGATGCTCGTCGGCGGAGCAGAAATGGCGACGACCCCAGTTGGCATCGGTGGGTTTGCAGCGGCGCGGGCATTGTCTACGCGCAACGATGATCCCGAGAGCGCGTCACGTCCTTGGGATGCTGACAGAGACGGTTTTGTTTTGGGAGACGGCGCCGGCATTCTCTTGCTGGAGTCATTTGATAGCGCCAAAGCGCGAGGGGCTCATATTTATTGCGAGCTCACCGGCTTTGGTATGAGCGGGGACGCCTACCATATGACCTCTCCTCCCGAGGATGGCCGGGGCGCGGCGGCGGCAATGCAGCAAGCGCTCAATGACGCAGAGTTAGAGCCTGCTGATATTGGGTACGTTAATGCTCATGGCACATCGACGGCAGCGGGTGACCTTGCGGAGACCCTGGCGATCAAAGCGGTTTTTGGCGACCACGCCTCGGAGTTAGCTGTGAGCTCAACTAAATCAATGATTGGACATTTGCTGGGGGCGGCGGGCTCGGTGGAAGCCATTCTGACGATTCTTGCACTGAGAGATGGTGTGGCGCCACCCACGATTAATCTCGATAACCCCAGCCCGGGATGCGATTTGAATTACGTTCCTCACCACGCTCAAGAACGCGTGATGCGCCATGCTTTGTCGAATTCGTTTGGCTTTGGCGGCACCAATGGTTCTTTGATCTTTAGTCAGCTGGGTTGATATCGCCATTGCCAACGCCATACGAATGGGTTGATGGCAAAGCGGGGGCGAGCATCCCGCTTGACGATCGAGGGCTGAACTATGCTGACGGTGCTTTCGAGACGATGAGTTGCTTGAGTGGAAAAATTGCGTGCCAATCGCTTCATTCAGCTAGGCTCTCATTGGCACTTGAGGCCCTGCGTTTTCCGCATCCAGAAGCCATTGCGCAGCGGGTTTTTGAGGACATTTGTCGCTGCGTGGAGTCGGTGGGGCATTCCGGCACGGCGCGTCTAACGGTGACCCGCGGGTCGGGTCCGCGCGGGTACGCACCGCCCGATTCAGTATCGCCCAGACACATTCTGACGCTGTTTCCGCCGCTAGTGCAGGCGCCAGATCGGCAGTCTTGTGGCATCGCGCAGATTCGCTGGGCGTTTCAGCCCGAGCTTGCCGGACTCAAGCTATTGGCGCGTACCGAGCAGGTTCTGGCAGCACAGGAGGCGGCTGCTCAGCAGTGGGATGACGCGCTCATGTTAGATGCACAAGACCATGTCATCTCTACTTCCCGCGGCAATATTTTTGCTTTTTTTGGCAATCAGTGCGTCACACCTGATTTGAGCCGGTGCGGTATCGCAGGAACCCGCAGACAGCTCCTCATCGAGACAGTGCTGCCACAGCTCGACTATGTCGTCGACGAACAGTCCATCACGCTAGCAGCGCTTCGACAAGCCGATGCCGTGCTCATCAGTAATACGGTAAGAGGCGTTGTTGCGATCTCTCGTATCGAGGGCCAGCACTTACCAGAAAGCACTTTACCCGAGCGTATTCAAGATGCACTGATGCAACAGGTGGCCTCGTGGGTCGCCCGCTAATTGCGCTAATCGGTGCGCTGTCGCTCGTTGGGGCGATGACAGCTTATGTGTTGTACGCGAGCTGGCAGCAGCCCCTTAAGCTTCAGCCCGAGGGAGCAGTATTGACCATCAGACCCGGAGAGAGCCTGCATCATGTGCTTAGAGGGCTAGCGAACCAAGGTTGGATTACCAGAGCGCGATGGGTTGGCGTCATTGCGCAGGGTTTTGGGCTTGATAAGCAGATTAAGGCGGGCGAGTTCTTTATCGAGTCGCAGATGACGGTGTCAGAATTGCTGATGCGGCTTGCCAAGGGTGAGGTGCTGCAATACAGCGTGACCCTTCCTGAAGGTATTACTTTACGGGAAGCACTGTCACTGTTGCACGGCCACGACAAATTAACGCAGACGGCCCCGGCTGCTTTGGACTTGTTGTTACGAGAGATGTCTGCGGGCGCGGACACTGCGGAGGGTTGGTTCTTGCCGGAAACGTGGTCCTTCACCGCGGGCGATCGTGATGTCGATATTTTAATGCGCTCCCACGACGCGATGCAGCGGTTGCTGGCGCAGTTGTGGGCGGAGCGTGATCTCCGCATGCCGCTCCAAAGCCCCTACGAAGCACTGACCCTAGCATCGATCGTCGAAAAGGAAACGGGCGTACCGGACGAGCGTCAGCAGATCGCAGGGGTGTTTTTGCGCCGATTGGAGAAGGGCATGCGATTGCAGACAGACCCGACTGTCATTTATGGTTTAGGTGACCAATACGACGGTAATTTGAGGCGAGTGCATTTGCGCGACAGGACCAATATTTACAATACCTATGCGATCTCAGGATTGCCTCCCACTCCGATTGCGCTTCCGGGTGAGGCGGCCTTGCGGGCAGTGTTTTCGCCGGATCGTTCCGACACGTTATATTTCGTGGCCAAAGGCGATGGTACGCATGCATTTAGCCAAAGTTTGGCAGAGCATGAGCAAGCTGTGCGGCGCTACCAGTTGTCTCGTCGCGCAGATTATCAATCCAGCCCCCAAGCGCCGTCGCCACAACACTGATGGCGCGCTTCATTACAATCGAAGGGGGAGAGGGCGCAGGCAAGTCCACTGCGCAGCGCTTTATTGCCGACAGACTGGCCGAGCGCGGCATAACGACAGTGCAAACGCGAGAGCCCGGCGGCACGCCCCTCGCAGAGGCGATACGTCAGACACTACTCAGTGTTGATGGTGAAGCGCCAGTTGAAATGACGGAGCTATTGCTGGTGTTTGCAGCGAGAGCGCAACACCTTGCCAAAGTCATTGAGCCGGCACTATTGAGAGGCGATTGGGTGTTAAGCGATCGTTTCACCGACGCCACCTACGCTTATCAGGGTGCTGCGCGAGGGCTATCGACAGCAACCATTTTACATCTTGAGCAGCTCGTTCAGGGCGGTCGACAGCCCGATAAAGTGCTGATTCTCGATCTGCCACCGGAGATCGGCATGGCGAGAGCGCGATCCCGCGGAGAGCTTGATCGATTTGAACGCGAGGACCATGATTTTTATGAACGCGTGCGGGCAGGCTACTTAATGCGAGCCCAGGCGACGCCCGAACGATACAGCGTCATCGACGCCGGACAGGCGTTGCCGCAAGTCGAGTCAGCGCTGACGGCTGAAATAGAGGCGTGGTTTGATGAGCGCTGAGTCAACCGCCGTTGAGCCGGGATGGCTGCCTGCCACTCCCGACTGGTTTTTGGACGCACTGCAGCGATGGGACGCATCTGGCAGGCAGCGCAATCGCGGCCACGCCTATTTAGTCGTCAGCGAGGAAGCGGCAGAGGCGAACCTGTTTAACCGCGTCCTCGCGGCGGCACTGCTCTGTTCGGCGGCTGAGTCAAAAGAACCCTGCGGGGACTGCAAAGGGTGTCGTGCATACCGGCAAGGTGCGCATGGAGACCTGATGATTCTGGAGCGTGAGGAAGGTAAGCGAGCGATTGGTATCGAGCAGGTTCGGTCGGCGACGCGCTTTTTACAGCAGACTGCGCTCTATGGGGTGCGCAAAATATTGTTGGTACAAGAGGCCGACCTGATGACACCTGCAGCGGCCAATAGCTTGCTAAAGACCCTCGAGGAGCCGTCGGGAAGCAGTCTATTGCTGCTCTCGACCTCGGCCGCGTGGCGATTACCGCCAACCGTGCGGTCACGATGCCAAACGCTGCGCTTGCCCAAAGCATCACCTGAGAGTGCCGCGCTATGGCTTGCTGAGCAGAGCGGATGGCCGGAAAACGAGGTCGACAAAGCGCTGCGCATGACTGACGGCAATCCGGTCTCTGCCTTGGATAAAGCCAGCCGTGACGCGATGTATTTTTCGGGAGCGCTTGAGGAGAGCTTCAGTGCCTTACTTGGGAACGCCACCACTCATGTTGGTGTCCCGGAGGCGTGGTCCCGGACTGAACCAGAGGTACTGCTCGAACGACTGCTGCCCTTCATCGAGACGCATTGTCGGCGTGCAGACTCAAATTATCTTCGTCATGAGGGTGTCAGCTGGATGCTGTTGCATCACTGCGTCGCTGAGCTCCAGGGTCGGATTAAGAGGGGCGCTACCCCGGGCTCCGATATTCTAGCAGCCGAGGTGTATCGGCTCTGTCGTAGCCGCGAGCATGAAGAGTTTCCGCGAGTGTCGCGGGATTTCTTGGCAAACATTGGGAGGCTGGGCGTTGGGGGATAAGTTGATGTTATGCTCCACGATATGAAACACGACAGCTTAACCCTTTCCATCAAAGACCTGTCTGCCTTGCACGCCGCTTACATGTCTTTTCTGCGCCAAGGTGGGCTGTTTGTGCCGACAACAGCACGCTACCAACTCGGCGATCACGTGATTATTTTGTTATCGCTGCTGGATGAGCCGGAAACGTTGACGGTCACCGGACGCGTGGTTTGGATCACACCCAAGGGCGCCCAAGGGCATCGCGAAACGGGAATCGGCGTCGAGTTCTCGGAGCAAGACGCAACAGTCAGTCATAAGATTGAAAATTATCTGGGTGGCTCGCTGGCGTCATCGAGGCAAACGCACACTCTATAAACATTTGCTGCCGGCGGACTGGGCGGTATCAATAATAAGAGTGAGCGGTTCTCCACACAGAATCGATCGCGTTTTGCGCCAATAGCGGTTCCGTCACGCAGTCAATCGGAGTGCTGGTGGCCCAAAAAAAATCGGGCCCCGAAGGACCCGTAGGCATAGACTTTTAGGAGTGGTGCTCCCGCGGGCACATCGGCGAGAGCACAAACCAGGCACTTGGGATGCCCGGTGCCGTTACGCTTCTTTTTAATGGGCGATCCGACCAATTTAGTATGCCCCATCAAAATAATTAATCCAATCCGTCAAGCCATTTTATTTGCGTCCTGCGTCAAATTACCCGATAACGCGCATTTATTCTTCCTATTCACATGATATATCAACGATAAATAATTGTTTTTAAATGTATTTGTACTTAATTGACTTCCTCAAGTAAATTCTTGATTGCTGCCGACGACGTGGGCGGCGCGTCGGCGAGTGATCCTGCCTCGCGTCTCCGGTGTTTAAAGCCGGAGCCGTTGAAACGGCTCACATTCTGTGACACCATCCCGCGCCTCGTTTGTGCTCGGCGAATCGTTTTTCCAGGGTTCTGTGCGGAAGTGGCGAAATTGGTAGACGCGCTGGATTTAGGTTCCAGTGTCTTACGACGTGAGAGTTCGAGTCTCTCCTTCCGCACCATATAGTATCCTGCC
>Ga0209251_1000550_pt1 | contig 33488 bp, 29 predicted proteins | sample SaaInlV_100m_DNA_6_FD_184665 | JGI IMG/M metagenome (GOLD analysis project Ga0209251, IMG submission 184665) | Marine microbial communities from expanding oxygen minimum zones in the Saanich Inlet - Saanich Inlet SI073_LV_10m_DNA (SPAdes) (version 2) | ecosystem: Environmental > Aquatic > Marine... | reverse complement strand
AGGGGCCTCGCCACACGTCACTTTGGCAATGATCGAAGAATTATCTGCCATGGGTTTTGGCGGATTCGCATCGGGCTACGGCATACACAACAATATTGTGGCGCCGTATCTCAGTCGGCACGGTACTGAGGAGCAAAAAGCACACTGGTTGCCTCGCATGGTCACCGGTGAGGTGGTGGGAGCACTGGCCATGACAGAGCCGGGCGCAGGCTCAGATGTGCAGAGCATCCGCACTTCTGCAGCACGGGATGGCGATGAATGGGTGCTCAATGGCTCCAAGATTTTCATCACCAACGGCATCCATGCCGATTTGGTGATTGTGGCCGCTATTACCGACCCCGGTAAGGGCGCCAAGGGTACCTCGCTCTTTTTGGTTGATGCGCATGCACCAGGATTCGAGAAGTCTCGGAAGATAGATAAAATCGGGCAGCACACTTCGGATACAGCACTACTCTTCTTCAACGATGTCCGCTTGCCGGCGGAAGCCCTGCTTGGCGATGAGAACAGTGGCTTCATTATCATGATGAACGAACTCCCTCGCGAGCGACTTGGCATTGCAGCGCAGGCGATCGCTGCGTCAGAGGGAGCACTCGACATTACGGTGCAATACGTGCAGGAACGAGAAGCTTTTGGACAAAAAATAGGCCAATTTCAGAATACTCGATTCAAGCTCGCCGACGTCAAAACTGAGATCACCCTCAACCGCGCATTTTATGAACAGTGCGCGCGGCAGTATGCCGAGGGGCGCCTCACTGCCGATACGGCGGCCATGCTCAAACTCGCCAGTTGCGAGATGCAGTGCCGGGTCGCGGATCAATGTCTGCAGCTGTTCGGGGGTTATGGCTACACGGCCGAATACCCGATCTCACGATTTTACGTTGACGCTCGGATTCAAACGATCTATGGGGGATCATCGGAAATTATGCGCGAGCTGGTCGCACGATCGATATTAGGGCGGTAGCGGAAAAAGCCTCTGGAACCAGGCGTTGCTGTTCTGCTTTGACGCTTTGACATCGCGCGGGCGAGCTTGATTCAGGCGACAATCGATCGAGGTGAACGCGGCATGGGACGACTGTAGCCGCCGCTGCTATCAAACCTGCTACTGAGAAGTCAGCTATAGCGACGCAGTCACTGTGCCTTTAGCGAAGGTCATCGCGTGACCCGACAGGAAGATGCGATCGTCCCGGCGCTCACACCACAAGGTACCGCCACGCGCCGAAGACTGATGCGCCAGCAGCTGTTGCTTCGCGAGTCGATCGGACCAAAACGGCGTCAATAAACAGTGGGCTGACCCCGTGACGGGATCTTCAGGCACGTCGTAATGGGGCGCGAACATCCTAGACACAAAATCGTACTGATCGCTACCCGCGGTGACAATAACGCAGTGCTCAGCGATCGCAGCCAAGGCCGCGATATTCGGCTTTAACGTCCGCACAGAAGTCTCGCCGTCTAATTCATAGAGTATTTGCCATGGCTCGTCGCAAGGCCGAACCGCTGAGATAACTCGAGCCCCCAACGCGGCCTCAAGCCCCGCTTCCACTGTATGCGACTCATATTCAACAGCAGGCAGATCCAGTGTCAACCGATCACCTTGCGGTTGCGCGTGAAGTAACCCTCTAAAACGTGTCTGAAAAGAAAGTGTTTCGGCCGATACCTGCATCTCACGCAGTAAAACATGTGCTGTTGCGAGTGTGGCGTGCCCACACAACGGCACCTCCTCTACGGGGGTAAACCATCTGAGCTCGAAGGTGCTAGCCGCAACGGGGACAAAAAAAGCGGTCTCTGACAAATTGTGCTGTGCCGCCAACGCCTGAAGTTGACGATCTGGCAACCACTGATCCAGTGGCATGACTGCAGCGGGATTGCCACCAAACGGCAGATCCGTAAACGCGTTCACAATGTAATACGGCAAACTCATTAGCGATCCCTTAGTCTTATCAGACCACGCAACAAGTGGGCCGAGCGCTTTGGGTGACACGTCCAATGGCGGCAACACAGCGCATATCGTTTATGCCAATTCGTCTAGCGTCTCCGCTAGCGCCTCGACCAGAGAGGTCATCTGCTCTCGCTGCATGACAAAGTGTGGGGCTAGTTGAATCGTATCTCCCCCGTAGCGCACTAAAAATCCTTTTTCCCAGAGACGCATGCCCACCTCGAAGGGACGTCGCAATGGCTCGCCAGGATACGGAGCCAGTGTGATGGCTCCGGCAAACCCATAATTTCTCACATCGGTGACATGAGGCTTTCCGGCGATGCCATCGTGCAATAGCGCCTCCCAAAATGGTGCTTCCTGCGCCACACGCGCAGGTAACTCATCACGCACCAATATATCGAGAGCAGCAATACCCGCCGCACAAGCGACTGGGTGTCCGGAATAGGTATAGCCGTGAGCAAACTCGAGGGCATAGTCCGGTCCGCCGTGGGCCATGAAGGTGTCATAAATTTCAGCCGTCGCGACCACCGCCCCCATGGGGACGGCGCCATTCGTAATTTGCTTGGCGAGATTTAAAATATCGGGCGTCACGCCAAATGCTTCGGCGCCGGTGTAAGCACCACAGCGACCCAACCCGGTGATCACCTCATCAAAAATCAATAAGATATCGTTCGCATCGCAGAGCGCTCGTAGTCGTTGCAAATAACCAACGGGGGGCGGAATCACTCCGGCTGATCCTGCCATCGGCTCGACAATCACGGCTGCGATGGTGGAGGCGTCATGCAAGGTGATCAGCTCAGACAATTCATCTGCAAGATACGCACCGTGCTCGGGCATACCGCGACAAAATTGATTTTCAGGAAGCATCGTGTGACGAAGGTGGTCCACCTCTAGAGAAGGCCCAAACGGCTTTCGATTCGCGCCGATGCCGCCGACCGCCGTCCCGCCGTAATTCACACCGTGATAGCCCTTTTGCCGTCCAATGAAGCGAGTCTTGGCGGGTTGCCCCTTGAGGCGCCAATAGGCCCGCGCCATTTTGAGCGAGGTATCGGCGGATTCAGAGCCAGAGTTGGTATAGAACACATAGTCGAGCCCCTCTGGCATGAGTGCTTTTAAACGATTGGCCAGCTCAAAAGCCGTGGGGTGCCCAAACTGAAAAGGTGGACAAAAATCAAGCGTCTCAATTTGATGAGCAACCGCTTGTGAGACTTCTGGATGACCGTGCCCCAGCCCGGAGGTCCACAGTCCAGAATGGCCGTCAAGAATCTGCCGACCCTGATCATCCGTGAACCACACTCCCTTTGCACCCACAATGATCCTGGGGTCACGTTTAAACTGGCGATTGCCGGTATACGGCATCCAGTAGGCATCTAACGATAGCGTGTCGGACATACTTCCCCCCCATTCGCCGCGTAGTGTAACCCCTAAATCGACATCGCTAACTCACCCTTTTGGGATAGACAGCACGTCCTGAAACAGTTAGAACAGAATCCTTATTATTGGAGGTGAATCATGACGAACAAATCCTTGGTAGCAATGCTCGCCCTGCTCGTTTCATTGTCGAGCGCAGTCTCGGCACACATCGAAAAAACAGAACCCCTTCAGTCCTTACGACAATCCTATTTCGCGCTGTTAGGGATGACTTTTGCGCCGATGGGGGACATGGTGAAAGGCAAAATCGAATGGGACGCCACCCGCTTCTCTGCGTGGGCAGATGACTTGCATCACGCTGCACAATTTCACGTTGAACGCGGATTTGCGCCAGGTACTGAGCAAGGCACCACTCGAGCCAAACCCAATATCTGGTCCAACATGGACGATTTCCAAAGCAAGCTGAATGACTTTCGTGCTGCCGCCGCCAGCCTTGCCGAGATCGCGACAGAGGGTGACCCTGGGAGCAGCCGAGAGCAGTTCGTGGCAACGGGCGGCACGTGCAAGGCCTGTCACGACGAATACAAATCGAAGGACTATCTGTACTAGCCTAAACTGAGAGGTCTCTCCATTGCGCACCGTCGTTACTGAGCGCCTTCTTCGCCAGCGCTCAGTCCCGTTGCGGTTTATTTAATAGGACCCCTCTCATCGAATGGGTTCTCTATTATGAGAGGCCCTGGGGCTGCCTGGGGCCAAAACTCACTGCGTTTAGCCATCATCGCAGGCCCCGTACCGCGACGCCTCGCGTTGACCACGAGCGCCCCCTCAGCGCGTCAACCACGCCCCTCAGTAATAACTCGGCGCCTCAGGCGCAATGCTAATGAGCCACACGAGCGTCAAGCCAATGGTCGCCGCCATCAGCGCCGCCAACCACAGTGGTTTAGGTCGAGTGTCGCTGACTTTATAGCTCGATCTACCACGCACCATGGCTTGGATCAGCGGCTGTTTTTTTCGCCACTGGTACCAAATGACAGCAAGCAAGTGCAGCGCAATGAGTCCCTGCAAGAGCATCCAGTTCAGCGCGTGCCATTCGGTCAACGTGCCCGACCAATCTCCCGCCCAGTAGGCAAAAGGCGCCTCAAATAAAATGTCGTCTTGACTAAACAAACCTGAGGCAGCCTGCGTGATCAATAAGGTGAGCAGTGCCAATACTGACAGCGCGCCCAGTGGATTGTGTCCCGCATAGCGCTGGCCCGAGCGAAGGTAGCTCATAATCGCGCGCGGCCCCGCTACAAAAGCGTTAAAACGGCTGGGGTGGCTCCCGAACCACCCCCACAGAACGCGCGTCAGGACAAGGCAGAGAATGCTGCAGCCTACCCACTGATGAATGGTCATCTCGCCTTGCTCGCCACTCCACCACATAACACCCACCGCCACCACCAAGTACCAGTGAATGATCCGCACAGATGCATCCCAAATCGGATAATGCATAAAACTTGACTCAGTCAGTCGCCCAGTAACGCCAGCAAGGCGGTCACCGAAGCCTCAACGCCCAGCGTCACTGAGGCATTGGGTTCAATTTTAAACAGTGGCGAATGATGAGAGGGAACCGGTTCTCCGCCTGCCCTTTCCCGCGCAAAGTCGGCAGCAGGCGTGCCGCCCACGGCGAAATACAAGCTGGGGATATAGGGATCCACCGTAAAAACAGGGAAGTCCTCGGCGCCCATTCCCAAGCGCTCCCCCGAGAACACGGTTCCGGTGCCAAAATGATCGTCCCACACCGCCATGATCCGCTCCGTAAGCGCCTTATCGTTTAGTGTCGGAGGCACGCTCTCATTCGAGACAATGACGGTCGGCAAACGATCCTCGGGAAGACCCGCAACGCGGCCCATGTTTTCCGCTACCCTGCGGATTCCATCCAGCAACAAGGTGCGATCCGCGGCCGACTCGCTGCGAACGGTCAGCTGCAAGTGAGCCAAATCGGAAATAATGTTGTGCTTGGTACCACTATGGAAAGCACCCACCGTGATCACGCCCGGCCGCCGTGGCGGCAAACTGCGGCTAACAACCGTCTGCAGTCCCATGACAATCTGAGAGCCTAAGACAATCGGATCAATCCCTCTGTGAGGCGATGCGCCATGTGCACCGACCCCTGGTATATAAATATCGACAGTATCGGCACCGGAATAAGGCGAGTCCGTCGACGCACCCACCATGCCTGTCGGTAACACCGAGGCCACATGAAATGCCATCGCGTAGTCGGGTTGCCCAAAGCGCTCCCACAGATTGTCTGCTCGCATCGCCGCTGCTCCCATTACCCGCTCCTCCGCAGGCTGCCCGATCAGCATCAATGTGCCGCGCCATTGATCTCGCTTTGCCGCCATTAACTCAGCCGTCCCCACGAGACTCGTGATATGCACATCGTGACCACAGGCATGCATCACGAAGACTTCGTCGCCATTGGGGTCAACCTGTTTGGCCTGCGAGGCATACGATAAGCCCGATTTTTCTTCTACCGGCAAACCGTCCATGTCAGCTCTAAACATGACCAAAGGGCCTTCGCCATTTTCCATCAGCGCCACAATGCCAGTCCCCCCTACACCGCGATGCACCGTGAAACCTAATGAGGCGAGTTCATCAGCCAGTCGCGCCGAGGTTTGATGCTCCATGGTCGACAGTTCAGGATTCTGATGAAAATACAGAAACAGATCTTTCAGCTTTGATTGATATATTGATTCCACCTCCTGCGCCAAGGAATCAGCGTTGGCCGTGGTCTGCATGCCGCACGACAGCAACAGACAGAGGAGGATAAAAACACGATGTAGCTGGGTCATGATGTGCACTCGAAAGTCGATAGTTAAATCCGATAATACCCCATTAGCGCACTGTAAAAGGGCTTTACGCGTTGCAGATTCATGGCAGTCGGGTTAGTGTCCTCTCGCGCTGCAGAGTGCACTGAATCAAATATCCGCCGGCACGGAAATGGAACAACACTGAGTGAATAGCGAAGAAATCAAAGCCCGCTTTGGCAGTTATCATGTGGACGTGCTTGAGCAAGATCAAACAAGCCGTCTCGCAAACCTATACAGCACTCATGACGGCGTGGCGGTATGTCGCACGCTGGCGATCACGCGTTTCTCTCAGCCTATTAGTCCCGCACTTCAGGACGCGGACAAGCAAATAAGAGCCGGACACAGTATCGGTAATACATTACAGCAGGCCGGTCTGTTGATGTCGCGAGAAGTCATCATCGAGGCCACGACGCCCTGTGGTCAGCAATTCTCGGCGTTATGCGCCCAGACGGTGCTGGTGGACTCGCCCGTTTACCTGCGGGTTTACCGGCTTCATGCCGGTACGGAGCCACAAAAGCTGACCCCCTACGCCATTATCGCCGAGGCACATCACCCCGAGCACACCGCGGTGCAATCCGGACTCAGGTCCCTCAACGACCTCGACGCCTCACTGTGGGAATCCGACGCCAAATGGTCAGTCGATGCGTTACAAAAAGCCCTTGCTTAAGCCACTATCCCTCAGGTTAGGGCCAGCTTCCTAGGAGCCCCCCTGCGTCCACTGTTCTGCAAGCTCGGTACGTTGTTATCGGACCGCTGCCATGCTCAGGTCAAAACCGATGCCGCGCGCCACGGCGATGGCATCGGCCCTGCCCGCCTCGTCTCTCGACAATATCCATAAATTGGCACAGCGTGTACCTGAGCGACAATACGCCAAGACCTTTTGGTTGGGGTCATCAAAGAGCGCCCCCAATCCCTCAAGGTCGGCGCCGGGAAAATTCATCACGCTCACGGGATACCGAATAAACAATACCTCGGCTTCATGGCAAGCTGCTTCCATCTCATCCATCCCTGCCTGACCCGGCGACTCGCCATCCGGTCGGTTACACACCACGGTGGTAAAACCCTGAGCAGCCAACCCGCCAATATCCTGAGGCGTGATCTGCGCTGCCACAGACAGCGATTCGGTCAATTTATACACTGACATCTATTTACCTTTTCAAGTTGAGCACTGCGCTCATTGCGCAATACCAAAATCCTCAGCGAGCACCGCCATCATACTTTCTAAGGGCTGCTTGGGCACCTCAACCGGTGCCCCGATAATACGCTCCGCCAAGGAGAGGTAAATCTCAGACAAACTTCTCAGCATGCCCGCCGGTAATGCATGTGACTGAGCGAGCCGCTGGCGCTCTTCGAATCGGCGGTGATCTAATAATAAATCGGGATCATTCACATGGTGTAGCAGTGCCTGACGGAACTCTTCTTTGCTGTTTTCCACGACGCTACCTGCACGATAGGCGACGCCATCCCAAATTCTCGACGAATCAGGCGTGCCGACCTCATCCATGTAAATTAGCGTATCTTGGCCCTGTTCATCACGGGCGTAGCCAAACTCAAACTTGGTGTCGACCAGCATTAAATCCAATGGGTTCAACCGATCTGCAATGAGCGCCACGCCCTCCTTCAACAGACGTTCATAATGACCCACATCGCTCTGGGATTGAAACCCAAACGCCTGCCAATGGGTGAGCAGCTGTGCTCTGGACACATTGGTATCATCGGCTTCCGGCACCCCCTCAAGGCCCTGCATAACGCCCTTTGTCGAAGGGGTTAACAAAGTCTCTCTCAGCCTTTGATCACGGTGTAACCCATCAGGCAGCGCGATACCGCAAAACAGTCGTTCCCCGCGCTCATAAGCTCGCCACATTGAGCCCGTAATAAAACGTCGCGCAATGGCCTCCACGAGCACAGGCCTAGCACGCTGCACAATCCACACGAGTGGGTGCGGCACCTCGAGAATATGGCTGCGCGCTAACCCCGCTTCCTTGAACTCACTGAACCAAAATTGTGAGATGGCATTCAGTGCGGCGCCCTTCCCAGGGACGCCCGCCAACCCCTCGTCGCCATGCCAGATACAGTCAAAGGCCGAGATACGATCACTGATCACCATGACGGCTAACTCGGCGTCAGCCGCTACCGGATACCCTCTATCGGCAATCAGACGCGCACTATCCTCCGGCGTCAGCCAGTAAACTGAGCGCACTTTTCCTGAGTGCACCGGCCCGCTGCAGCGAATGGGCAGCGAATCGTTGACTGCGAGGACCTCTGAATCCAATTTCTTTTCCTTACCGACTTGGCTTACGCCACAGTTTTGCCCAAAATACGCGCCGTTGTCACGATCTACGTGACGTGTGTTACCTCACAGGATGTTTTTAATGCGAATCTCCCCTCTCTTGCTTACCTCGCGGCTAACGTTGCTACTCGCTATTTGTTTCAGTGCCGTGAGCACAGTGGTTAGTGCGCAGCAGTATGACGCTGACAAGGATGACGCAACGAACCTTGAGGAAGTGGAAACCGTTATCGTGACCGCCCGTCGCACTGACGAGGCTGGGTTCGATCTGGCGACGTCATGGGCAATCCTCGACCAAGCCAATATTGAGCGCGTCGCCGCCCAGCATAGCAACCAACTATTCAATCGCGTCTCAGGCGCTTGGGTGAGCCGCGGCAATGGACAAGAGTCTTTGGTGTCATTGCGCTCTCCCGTGTTAACAGGCGCTGGCAGCTGTGGTGCTTTCATGACCGCAGAAGACGGCATCAGCATGCGGTCGCCCGGTTTTTGCAACGTCAACCAGCTGTTCGACGCCAATCTACTGCAAGCCGGACGCGTCGAAGTCTTGAAAGGACCCGGTGCAGTGGTGTTTGGCTCAAACGCGCTGCACGGCATCATCAACGTGGTCACGCGGTCTGTCGACACCACACCCAATCAGATTCGTGTCGAAGCGGGCTCAAGAGATTACTACCGCGTGTCAGCCAGCGGGGCTGTCAGCAGCGGCATCGCCCTGTCAGCGCAAACGAGCCAATATGGCGGGTATCAAGACGCCTCGGGCTATGATCAGCAGAAGGCGACGCTGCGCATCGACCAAGAATGGGGTAGCTGGCGGGTGGATGGTGCGCTTGAAGGCAGCAAACTGGATCAAGAGACGGCGGGTTATATTCGAGGCTATGAAGCCTATGAGGACGATCAGGCTCGAAAGGAAAACCCCAACCCTGAAGCCTATCGAAACGCCTGGTCTGGCAGAGGTCATATTGGTCTCACGCGCGACTGGGGCAATTCATCCGAGCTCACTATCCGTCCTTTTTGGCGCAGTAACAGCATGACCTTCTTGCAACACTATTTACCGTGGCAAGCTACCGAGACCAATCGCCACCACAGCATGGGTGTGCAAATGTCAGCGCGTGGAACACAAAACGCATTGAGCTGGCTCGTCGGAATCGATGCAGACCATACGGAAGGTGCGCTCCTTGAAAATCAAGCTGACTTTTTCAGCCCCAATCAACCCGATGGTATTCACTATGATTACGATGTGGATGCCGACACGATTGCAGCGTTTACGCACCTTGATTGGTCACTCTCTGAGCGATGGCAACTCGGGGCTGGTGTCAGGCTAGAAGACACCCGATACGACTATGCCAACAATGCGTCAGACGGCGCGGTCTGCGCACCCACAGCCAGCGCCTGCCGGTTTTATCGACCTGCCGATCGGAAGGATAGTTTCAGCGATTGGACAGGCAATTTATCGTTAAGTCATCAGACTGACACGACAACGGTTTATGGTCAGGTGGCGCGTGGGTTCAGAGCACCGCAAACGAGCGAGCTGTATCGGCTGCAAGCAGGTCAAACCGTTGCCGACATCGATTCAGAAGAAGCCGAGAGCGTTGAGCTCGGTATCCGCGGCGCCGTCAATACGCTGTCTTATGATCTGAGCGTTTATTGGACCACCAAAGAGAACGTCATCTTTCAGGACCGCGATCGTTTCAATGTATCCGGTGCTGAAACGACCCATCGCGGTGTCGAACTGGCGGCAAGCTGGCGCCTCTCTCCCACCTGGGCTGTCAGCGGCAATGCCAGTTATGCCCGACATCGTTACAACAGCGATATCCAATTGCTGGGATCCCGCGGCAGCATCGACGGCAATGATATTGATACCGCCCCAAAGCATTTTGGGTCAGTGCAGCTCACGGCAGACCTCGCCAGTTACAACATTCCCATCACGGGGGAGCTAGAGTGGGTATGGTTGGCGAAATACTGGCTAGACCCCAACAATCAGCATGAATACGAGGGACACGATTTGTTAAACCTGCGTGCTTCCTGGCAAGTCACCCAGGCCGTCGCCGTGTCGCTGGTCGCGACCAACCTGCTCGACGAGGGCTACGCGGAACGCGCAGACTATGGATTTGGAAGCTATCGGTATTTCGTGGGTGAACCGAGAAGTGCCGTACTGGGCATCACCCTCGCGTTATAGAGCGCAGCGCGAGGTGCGAAGTCGGAACGCCAAACAAGCGAGCTTAACGGTAGCGCCGCAATCCAATAGCGTCACGAACGCGTTCCATTAGGGCGCTACTCTGCGGTCGCAGACGCGCAGCGCCCGCCTGCAATATGCTCTCAAGCTGCCCCGGATCAGCCATTAAACGCTCATAGTGCTCGCGGGCCGGTAACAGCTCGTCATTCACCCGCTCGAATAGCTGTCGCTTCGCTTCTCCCCAGCCGATCCCATCGGCGAAGGCTTGCCGCATTTGCTGCCTCTCTGCTTCGTCTGCAAAAGCACACCAAATCTGAAAAACGGTCGCATCGTCGGCGTCCTTTGGCTCACCCGGCTCCAGTAAATTCGTTTTAATTTTATTGATCGATTTTTGTAACTGCTTGGGCGTACCGAACAAGGGAATGGTGTTGCCGTAGCTTTTACTCATTTTTCTGCCATCTAGACCCTGCAATATCGCAACGTGATCATCGACGACTGCTTCGGGAAGTGTAAAAATTGTGCCGTAGTGATGATTAAAACGTTGAGCAATATCGCGGGCCATCTCGACGTGCTGGATCTGGTCTCGCCCGACTGGCACGCGATGAGCATTGAAGATCAAGATATCCGCCGCCATCAAAACCGGATAGGAAAAGAGTCCCATTGTCGTTCCAAAATCAGGATCCTCCCCCGCTGCTTCGTTCGCCTGCACTGACGCCTTATAGGCGTGAGCACGATTCATCAAGCCTTTCGCCGCAGAACAGCTCAATATCCAACTGAGTTCCGTGATTTCGGGAATATCGGACTGGCGATAAAAAAAACTGCGTTCGGGGTCCAATCCCAGCGCCAGCCACGTCGCCGCAATTTCTCGGCTAGATTGAGCGACCTCGTCTGGATTTTGATTCTTGATCAGGGCGTGAAAATCAGCCAAGAACAGATAAGCCTCAACATCAGGTTGTTGCGACGCGGCGATCGCCGGGCGGATGGCGCCTACATAGTTCCCTAGGTGAGGCGTTCCCGTTGTGGTAATCCCGGTCAGTACTCTCGTCATTGTCATGGTGTCATCTCCTTATGACCTACGCGACCCTGCGATAGAACGCATTCAGTAACGCTACCAAGGGCGGTATGTCGCCCGCACAAGCCAGCTCTCGAATCGAATGCATAGCGAGCGTCGGGATACCGATATCGGTTGTCGGTATCCCCGTTTCTGTCGCCGTAATCGGTCCGATCGTGCTCCCGCAAGCTAAGTCTGAGCGCATCACAAACGTCTGTAACTCAATCTTAGTGCGCTCCGCCAGAACGCGTAAGCGAGCCGCCCCCTCCCCCGTTGTCGCATAGCGTTGGTTGCGGTTTATTTTAATGACGGGGCCATCACCGAGTCTGGGGCTGTGTTGATCATCATGCCGGTCGGCGTAATTGGGGTGCGTCGCATGTGCGTTGTCGACTGACATCATCCACGATTGCGCGCGCATCATCCGGTTGAGCTTCGGATCGGGTGCGAGTGCTGCGAGAGCGTCCATCAACATAGGTCCTTGCGCACCAACCGTTGAGGCGCTGCCCACTTCCTCATGATCAGTGGCGACAAACAGTGACCATTCGGCATCATCTGCATCAATCAGCGCGCGCATACCAGCAAAGCAACTCAGCAAGTTGTCCAGCCGCGCCGATGCGATGAAGTCGCCATCAATACCAATTTGGTTGGGTGGCTGGGTGTCATAAAGCGAGAGTTCGTAGTCCATGACTCTAGCGCCTTGCCATTGGGAGTCGGCACGGGCCAACTCCTGAGCAAGCCATGTTTTTAAATCGTATTGCTGGTGCTCACCCAACATCACCAGAGGCACCACATCTTTCTGAGGATTAATACTGCGCTGACTGTTTGCTTCTCGGTCGAGATGGATCGCTAGGCTGGGGATCACCGCGACGGCTCTTCCTGTATCAAATAGCGTGGTTCTCAGCGCGTTGTCTGGAGTCAGCATGCTAAGGCGCCCTGCCATCCCCAAATCTCGATCAAACCAGGGATTCAACAACGCGCCACCATAAACATCTACGCCGAGTTGAATACAGCCATCTCGGCCCTTCACGGGGTTAGGCTTAACGGACAGATTAGGGCTATCCGTATGAGCTCCCACCAAGCGTAGCCCTGCCTCAACGCCACTGTGCCCTGCACGCACCGCCATTAAGGAGCTGCCTTGATGCACCACAAAATAGCCTTTCCCGGGGGTCATACGTACCGCATCAAATTGGTCCAGCTGCTCGAAGCCTGCCCGTTGCAACGTTTTTGCCATCACCTCAACCGCATGAAAAGGCGTGATGGATCCGCTCAAAAAAGTCATTAATTCGTCAATCTGTGTTGTCACTCAAAGTCCCTCAACTATCCCTATCCACAACATGAAGCCCAGTAAAAGTCGGTACACCACGAAGGGCATCAATCCTATTTTGCTCACCCAGTATATGAAGGCGCTTATCGTTGCATAGGCAAAGCATCCGGACACTAAAAAAGCGATCACATAATAAGCGCCTGCATGGGCTGACAGACTGATGTGATCGCTCGTCAGCATGACGAATACGGCGCCCGCAATCACCGGCACGCTGAGTAAAAAAGAGAAGCGGGCAGCGACGTTGGGATGGTAGCCCAGAAACAACGCTGCGGTGATCGTAATACCAGAGCGCGAGGTGCCAGGAATCAGCGCGAGGGTCTGGGCGCAACCAATGAGAAAAGCATCGCGAGCTCGTATGGCAGTATGCCGACGCTGGCCGCGACGAGAGACCCAATCGGCGCAGCCCAACAAAATACCGAACAATAAGGTCGTGGTGGTGATGACGACGACCGTACGCGCCTCGCCCGCAATCAGTTCCTTAAGCAGAAACCCTGCCAGTAAGACCGGTAACGTGGCAATGATGAGAGTCCAACATTCTGATCGATCGAGCCCACTGCCGGGCATGAGGGCACTTGCCAAGCCAAAAAGGGTCTGTCGAAAATAAAACACGACCGCGCACAAAGTACCGGCGTGGACGCTAATGTCGAAGGCCAAACCTTGATCAGGCCACCCCAAGAATTCGGAAGGCAATAATAAATGCGCCGAGCTGGACACCGGCAAGAACTCTGTCACGCCCTGAATCAGCGCCAAAATGACAATCTGCAGCCAGTCAATCATGGCGGCCCTGCTCCGACAATTTCTTCCAGCCAATATTTTGCTGCACGTATTGAGGCGACAGCGAATGAGCAGGCTGCAGCGCTAACGCCAGTGAACCGGTTGATAAGCGCTCCGCCATTACCGCCGCATTAGGCGTGATGTCGGGATATACGGTACTCAGGTGCCGCAGCTGCTGGGGAAAACGCTCAGTATGTGCAAGACCCGATCCTATGATGGTGACGGAAGATAGATTAGCCCGCAGCGTTAATGCCTCTGGCGGACAGATGAAGGCCGCATCTTCTGTGTGAAAGTGATCCTCCCGCCACTGACCCCAGATGCCATAGAGCTGACCAATTTGAGCATCGATAGTCGACAGGACCCATTGGCCCTCCGATAGCAGGCCTAGCGCCGCCGCACTGTATACCTGAGCCGATAAAGAACAAAATCCGTGAATCGGAATGTCTCTGGCCCACGCCAAACCCTGAGCCACACTGACCGCGACCCTGAGACCCGTGAAAGAGCCGGGGCCCACGCCGCAAGCAATAACGTCTACCGCTGAAGCGAGCGAACGCTCTGCAAGGATGTCGGTCAACATACCGAGAATATGGCGGTTGTGGGCTCTGGCGAGCCGCTCATGGCGAGCACGCAAATCTCCCTCACCACACAACGCAAGGGTGCAGGCATCAGTGGCAGTATCAAGCGCTAGAACACGCGACATGGATGACATGAGCTATAGTCCAACAGGAGAGAGGATGATCCCATAGAGAGACGAGTCTGTGAACGCCACACGAGCCTACAGCTTGGGTATTTTGGCCGGTGGTCAAGGCCGTCGCTGGCGTGGCCGCGATAAGGGTTTAATCGCGTTTAACGGCAAACCTCTGCTGGCAGGCGTCTGCGCTGCCACGCTCGCTACTGAGCGCTTAGTCTGCTGCCGGAACAACCCGCGGTTTTATCAGCACTATGCCGATCGAGTGCTGTGCGAAGTGGCGCCGGATTTAGGCCCCTGTGCCGGCATCACTGCATTACTCTATGCCGCAACGACACCGGATATCATCATTCTCCCGGTGGATTTAATCGGTGCACCACTCCAAGTCATCGAGACCTTGGAAACACAATGGCAACAAGACGATCTTGCGATCGTATTGACTGACTCAAGCGGCCGCCACTCCCCTTGCTTGCGTCTCAGCACCCAGCTACTCGATGACTGCGTTGCTTTCGTTGACAGCGGTGGCGTGAAGCTCAAGGCCTTATTAACGTCACTCAACGCACGGGCGATCTCGGTGCCTGATGAGTGGCTGGCCAATGCGAATACACCAGAGGCTCTGAGCATTTAAGAGGCCATCTGAACCGACTGCAGGGTAAAAAATAAGCCGTGAGCCAACACGACGCCCAACGTCAGATTTCTGCGCATCACGCCATACCAGGAGGGCAACGACTCCGCACCCTGCTCGTACCATAGTAGCGCAAGATATCCCGTCATCAGCGCCAATGATGCCAACCATGCCTGCGCGGTCAAAACCGCTGCGACGGCAAATAAAACTAAGCCATTACTCACGAGCAGTCTCGCCCTGTGCGGCGCGTCAAAGGACTGCACGCGACCCCACAAGGTACCGGCTAAAAAACATAGAATACCGAGCGAGTAAATAATGAATCCTTGCACAGAGATCGCAGCTGGCCAATCTTCCAGCGACCACGCCGCCGCCAGGAACCCATAGAACGGCAGCAGACCCGCGTAACCCAAAGTGAGCATCACAGCGCGGTTATTCATAGATCATCTCCCAAAAAAAAACCCCGGCCAAAAGGCCGGGGCAACAATTCGCCATCTGGGGGAAGATGACTAAACCAGATAGTCATTTACCTAGTTGCAGAGATTTACGAGCCAGTTTTACAGGTGGATCACTCAAAACCCGAAAAGTTGATCGCAGACGCTAGGCCCTTCGGTATTGCTCCGCACCGGGCGTTGTCACGGATCGACCCGCCGCACCGAAAAAAAACGCGACGTCAGGTTGACGAGCAGGCAACGGTCGAGGACTGCACCAGTTCTTTATCCATAAGGAGCCAGGCTTGACCGCACAAGTGTCGGGTAGCGCCACCCCTAAACAGACACTGAAGTGCTCAAAACGTGGCCTGTTGACCGCAGGTGGAAGCGATGCTTCGTCGATTATTTTTATCGGTGCAGCCAGCTCAGAATCGGTTCCAACGGCGCGCAGGGCCCTGCCGTTATTGCCTTATAGCCAATCCGCCTGATGGCACACTCTCCTGATAAGAAATTAGTTTTAGCCACCCGCGTCGAGAGGGGGTACTTTATCAAGCGGAGCCATTTCCCGGGCTAGAGCACATTGAGCGCAGAACCGAGCGCCAGGTCAAGATAAGACCCGCTGACCATCTGGTCAGTTTGATAGGTCGGCGGCAGCGCTCGCGGCCCATTTCCTGTGTGACCCACCTCGAGTGGGTACGTTGTCGCATCACTGCGAGGAGGCGGAAAGAACATGCCTTTCGCAAACCGCGGCCTAAGCCGCCTTGCAACGGGAGAAGTGGTTAGATTATGAAAAGATTTAAGCGGAACCGGATTCAACGCGCCTTTGAAAAGGGATATCAACTTGGTCTTGCTGGACGTTCCCGAGAGAACTGCCCCTTTCTGACGGGTTTAGCCAGAATCCGATGGCTAGACGGCTGGCAAGAGGGTCGCAGCGACTGGCGAGAGGGGCTGTCAGACGCCATTACATGTTATAAATTGTCGGGGTTCTGACCGGCAAGCCGAGCGCACGGCCCGTAATGGGGGAAACTGCGAACGTTTAGGCCTTGAAATGGTCAGAAATGGCGCCATTTCTGAATCTGTCGACATAAAGGCCTAACTTGTGAACTATCAACTTCTCGCGAACCTCGAACATTGGCTCGGGCAACAAATTGTTGGCCAGCAAGACCTCATCCATAAGTTGCTGATCGCCCTACTGGCCGACGGGCACCTGCTGGTCGAGGGCGCGCCGGGCCTCGCCAAAACGCGGGCGATCAAGCAAATGGCAGAGGGTATTGAGGGCGATTTCCATCGCATTCAATTTACGCCCGACCTGTTACCCGGCGACATTACGGGTACGGATATTTTTCGACCCCAGACTGGGACATTTGAGTTCCAGCAAGGGCCCATCTTCAATAATTTAGTGCTGGCCGATGAAATCAACAGAGCGCCTGCAAAGGTTCAATCTGCGCTGCTAGAGGCCATGGCGGAACGACAAGTCAGTATTGGCAGCAAGACTTATCCCCTACCCCCGCTCTTTCTAGTAATGGCAACCCAAAATCCGATCGAACAAGAGGGCACCTACCCTCTCCCCGAGGCTCAGCTCGACCGTTTTCTGATGCACGTCAGAGTGTCCTACCCGGACCGAGATGCCGAGCAAGCTATTTTGCGGCTGGCACGAAGCGAGGCAAGTGGTGAACAATCCCAACCCGATCGCGCGGTCTCACAGGCAGACATTTTTGCCGCGCGCCAAGGCGCCCTAGAGGTCCATATGGCCCCGGCGGTCGAGGAGTACATCATCCAACTGGTCATCGCCACCCGCGATCCGAGTCTATACGACGCGGAACTCGCCGATTGGTTAGAGTATGGCGCCAGTCCGCGAGCCACCATTGCGCTTGATCGTTGTGCGCGGGCTAATGCGTGGATTGAAGGCAGAGACTATGTCAGTCCAGATGATGTTCAGAGGGTGGTCTTCGACTGTCTCAGACACCGGCTGATCGTCTCCTTTGAGGCAGAGGCTGCGGGCGTCACCAGTGATCAAATTATCGAACGGTTGATTGAGCGTATCCCCGTTGCCTGAGAGCCTCGTTCATCGCTCAATCGATGGCCCATCTGGTGCAGTCGTGTTATCAGACGCACTGATCGCCAATCGATTTTCGGCTCGGTTTGTCGATGTGACGGGCCAAACGCGCGCACTGGCCAATCTGGCGGGCATGAAACGGGCCCGCCAACGAGGCCGCGGCGTCGAGTTTGACGAAGTGCGAGCCTACGCCGCTGGCGACGATGTCCGCGCGATTGATTGGCGGGTCACCGCACGATCCGGTACTGCGCACACCAAACTGTTTCATGAAGATCGAGAGCAACCCATTCTGGTGGCCATCGATCAGCGCACACCGATGAAGTTTGGCTCAACTCAGTGCTTCAAGTCGGTCATGGCGGCGCACGTGGGTACCCTGGCATTATGGTCAGCACTTGGCGCTGGCGAGCGTGTTGGCGGCGTGGTGTTAGGCGATAACTCGCTGTCCGATACTCGACCCAAGCGGAGTCAGCATAGCGTGCTGCGGGTGATCGGTGATCTTGTTCGCGAAGGCGCGCCAAACGCTGCTGATAACGCACCGAGTAACGATCTCTCCCACTTACTCCAGCAACTGGAACGCATTGCCCGTCCGGGCACTCGAGTTTTTTTAATCAGCGACTTTCATGATTTGTTGGAAGCCGACAATTTCTCACCATTACGCCGGCTAGCGCGCCGCACACAACTGGTAGGGATCGCGGTTAACGACCGCTTAGAGGCAGAGCTGCCGCGCTCGGGGCACTACGCAGTCACCGATGGCAATCATCACTCCTCCCTAGATACTGGCGCCGACACTATCCGAGAGGCCTATGCCAACCAGTATCGCTCAAATCAGGAGCTCACTGCGCGCCGGCTTCGCGAGCTGCGCATCCCGCTACTAAGAATAAGCACCGGCGATGACCCGCTGAGGCGACTGCTAACGGTGTTCCCAGCACGATGAACCCCGATATGATGCTGGCACAACTGGCGCCTTTGCGAGCGCCTGAGTCGATCGGATGGTGGCCCTTGGCTCCGGGATGGTGGATTGTTCTCGCATCGGCGATCGTTGGCGTATTCTTGATTGGTCGATGGCTTCGACGACGCTACCGTCGCGCTCAGTACCGGCGAACCGCGCTCTCCCAACTGCGCCTTCTGAGAGCCGCTGAAGTCAGCACCACAGACATTAACCAATTATTGAAAGCAGCGGCATTGAGAGCGTTCCCAGCAGAACAGGTGGCAGCCCTTCATGGTCAGGACTGGCAAGATTTCCTGCTCAAGACCTGCAAGAACCTACCTACCGATGGGTTTGCAGATCTCGATTTGCTTTATGCGGCGCATCCACCAGCCGCTACCGAACCCCTGCTGCTCATGGCTGAGTATTGGGTCCGCCGTCATGAGGTGTCGGATGCTTGAGTGGATGTGGCCCTGGGTATTTGTGGTGGCACCGGTGCCCGTGCTGATTTTCTATTTCAGTCGCGGGGGTTCTCTCCAACCTGCGGCACTCAGAGCCCCTTTTGCCGCTCGTTGGCAATCCTTATCGGGCACTCGGCAACCCAGTCAGTCAGGACGATGGATTTGGTGGTTGCTGTGGGCTGCTTGGATGCTACTGATTGCAGCGATCGCTCGACCTCAATGGATTGGCGAACCCATTGAACTCCCTAATACGGGGCGCGACCTCATGTTGGGGCTTGACCTATCCGGCAGTATGCAAATTGAAGACATGCAGATCGGCAATCGATTGGTTCCTAGAATTACGGCAGTCAAATCGATTGCTGCCGACTTTACGCAACGCCGCCAAGGTGATCGCGTCGGGCTTATTTTGTTTGGCACACGTGCTTACCTGCAGGCACCGCTCACCTTCGATCTTGAAACGGTGACCCGCTTTATCGATGAGGCGCAACTCGGATTTGCCGGTGAGGACACAGCAATCGGTGATGCATTGGGACTCGCGATCAAACGGCTGCGCGATCGTCCCGCAACATCACGTATTTTCATACTGCTTACCGATGGCCAAGACACCGCCAGTACGGTCGACCCAATGGAAGCGGCTGCGCTAGCCGCTCAACTCGATGTAAAAATCTACACCATTGGTATTAGCCGCAACCTGGGCAGAACGACCAGAGGCCGAGTCGAAGTAGATGAAGCCATGCTAAATGCCGTCGCTGAAGCCACCGGAGGGCGCTACTTTAGAGCGACCTCACCGGCCGAGCTGGAGGCGATCTATGCGTTGCTCGATACCCTTGAGCCGGTGGAACAGGATGCCAGTACCTTCCGTCCAAAACGCGCCCTCAGTTGGGTGCCGTTGCTGGGCGCGTTGGGGCTCGCTTGCTGGCTCGCGCTGCTGCACAGTGGGTGGCTGAGTCGTCGCAGTGGCGGGCTAGCTCATGGTTGATGGGTTTCATTTATTGCGTCCAGAGTTGCTCTGGGGATTGCTGATCTGCCCCCTGCTGGCCGTTGCATTGTGGCATCGGCGCACACGACAGGGCGACTGGAGCCGGGCCATCGATCCAGAACTGCTCCCCTACCTGATGCCGGATCACAGCGGAAAAACCCGCCAGACGACGATCTGGATGCCCACCCTACTGCTCAGCCTCATCGTACTCGCTGCGGCAGGCCCCAGCCTGCGGCAGGTGGAATTGCCGGTTATCAAGCGCGCAGACGCGCTGGTGTTGGTCTTGGATCTCAGCGCGTCGATGCTGGCGGCAGACGTTCAACCCAGTCGAATACAACGCGCTCGACAAAAGATACTCGATTTGCTGGATTTGAGAGCCGAAGGGATGACCGGCCTGGTAGTGTTTGCAGGTGACGCCCACGTGGTCACACCACTAACGGACGACACGCGCACGATTGCTAATTTGATGCCTGCACTGTCGCCAAACATTATGCCTTTGCCCGGCGCCAACGCGACAAGCGGGATCGAAGCAGCTGCCAATCTATTGATCACTGCGGGCGCGCAAGGCGGCCAAATCTTACTCATGACTGATGGCCTGCCCCGCTTTGATACAGTCCGCGCAAAAGACGCGCTAGAGCGCAGCGGTGCTGCTCTCGCCGTACTGGCAATTGGCACCAAAGCGGGCGCTCCTATCCCACTCCCCAATGGCGGATTCCTCAAAGATGACGCAGGCGAAATTGTGATCCCCACGCTTGACCGCCAGGCGATAGATCAAGTCGCCAGCGCTTTGAGCGCGCCAGTCGAACGGATTAGCTTAGACGAACGTGATATCGAATCGTTGACCAGACGAAACGTGCTAGCGGCCCAAGGTGAACTCGATCTAGCAAGACAAACCGATGCCTGGCTAGACCAAGGATTTTGGCTGGCTGCGCTCGTTGCCTTGCTGCTCCTTCCTGCATTCCGAAAAGGCGCTCTAGTTAGCGTTTTGCTGCTATCGATAATGCAACCAGAAACGGCCGAAGCGGCGGAGTGGGAGGACCTTTGGCTGACCCCTGATCAGCAAGGCGCCCAGCGCCTCGCTGACGGTGATTCAAGTGGCGCCGCGGAACGATTCGATCAGACTTCATGGCGTGGCATGGCGGAATTTGAGGCAGGCGCCTATGATCGGGCGGCCAACAGCTTTGCCTCCGAGCCATCTGCCGATGGGCTATTCAATCAAGGGAATGCTTTGGCAATGCAGGGAGATCTACAAGGCGCGATTAACGCCTACGAAAAGAGTTTATCTCTGCAGCCCAGTGCAGAAGATGCCATTGCCAACCGCGACTTTGTTCAATCACTGCTCGACCAACAAGAGGATCAGGACCAAGAACAACAAGAAGGAGAAGAACAAAGCCAACAAGACGAGGAATCTGAACAAAATGATGCGTCTGACTCAGATAGCGGGGGTGATGGCGAGTCGTCGGACCAACAAAACGACTCACAGCAAGCAGGCGACGGGCAAGAAGATGACGCGAGCGATCAGGGCGAACCTCAATCAGACTCCGAGCAACAACCCGGTGACCAAGCTCCGAATACCGCTGATGCAGATCAGCAGGCCGCCGACCAACTTGAGGCGGCCACACAGGAACAAATGGCTAAATTCGATGAGGCGCTAGAGGAGCAGCAAGCGCTGGAACAGTGGTTGCGTCGGGTGCCTGATGACCCCGGTGGACTGTTGCGACGCAAGTTCCGCTATCAAACCATGCAAAGACTCAGGGAGGGCGACACACCCGATGAATCGATTCGCTGGTAAAACGCAGCCACAACGCGTGTCGGTCTGGAGTCTCATAGCGACCACACTACTCTGGTCTGCTGCGGCGATGGCAGATCTCTCAGCGACCGCGGATCGACGTGACATTGCTTTGGGAGAAACACTGCGACTCACCCTACTCGGTGATGCAGGCGAACAGCCCAGTGAAATTGACCTCACGCCGCTGAATCGCGATTGGGAAATACTCTCGCGCTCTAGCGCAACCAATGCACGTTTTATCAACGGTCGTAACAATGTCACACGAACACTAGAACTGGAACTCGCCCCGCTGCGCGAAGGCACGCTCGCTATCCCCTCTTTGATGACGGGGGGTCGCCGTACGACACCGATATCGATTCTGGTCAATCCTGAGCCACTGGTCGCCCCTGGCGATGCCACCGTGTTGTTTGAATCCAGCATTGACCAGCCCAGCTTATACGTCCAAGCGGAGCTCATGCTCACCATAACCCTGCAACAAGCCATTAATTTAGAGAGCCCAGAAATTTCAGCGCTTGATATTGCGGACGCCGTAGTGGAACCGCTAGAACGGCAATCTTTCCAGCGACGCGTCGGTAACCGGACGTGGTTAGTCACCGAATTGCGCTATGCAATCTATCCACAAAAAAGTGGCACGTTATCGATTCCTGCCGTCGAATTTGCAGCGCGCGAAGTTCAAGCTGGGCGCACATTATTAGGCTCGCGCCTTGGAAGACGCATCCGCTTATCGTCCGAACCGCTGGAGGTTACCGTTAAAAGTGTGCCCGCTGCGTTTCCTGGCGATGTTTGGCTTCCAGCTAGAACACTGAGTTTGACAGAAGATTGGTCAATTGATCCCAACGCTTTGTCGGTAGGAGATTCCACAACGCGCACGCTCACACTGATCGCAGAGGGCCTTCAAGGGAGCCAGTTGCCGCCGCTAAGCAGCGTGCAAGGCGCCCTCAACATTCCTGAGCTCCGTTTCTATCCCGATCAAGAATCGATTGATCAAAGTGAAATCGCTCAAGGGCTTCAGGGAACCCGGACCCAAAGCGAAGCGCTGGTTGCTAGAGCGGATGGCAATTGGACATTACCCGAAATTCGTATCCCCTGGTGGAACACACAAACCGATCAACTGGAGTATGCAGTGCTCGAGGCGAGAAATATTGCCGTCCAAACCGCTGATGTGCTCGATGATGAAACCGCATCCAGCACCCCTTCCGACGCGACCTTGCCTATGGCAACCCTGCCCCTGTGGTTAGGGCTCGTCGGAGTGTCAGGCTGGCTTATCGCTATCGGCCTAGCGATCGCACTGTGGCGACTGCGTCGAAAGTCCATGCGCACAGACACTCCACAGGGTGGTCTCGCCGCTCTGCGAGGCGGCGACATGCGTCAGGCGTTGGTCGAGGTGAGGCGCGCCCTAACGCAGCAAGACGCGTCGGGCGTGCGAACCGCATTACAACACTGGGCAGCGTGCCATCATGGGCGAGCGTTTTCCTCACTCAGCGACATTGCCAGAGCCAGCAGCCCCTCATTGGCCGCAATACTGAGTGAACTTGATCGTTCGATCTATGGGGCCACTGACACTGAGTGGCGTCAGCTTGGACTGATAGACGCACTCCGCGAGGAGCCGGCGCCGGAGGGCATTGGCGAGGCGCACGATGACGCTATGGCGTTATACCCCTCGCGATAAACCATCGTGCTCGGCCTGCGTTGACTGATCAGCTTGCCAGCAATGCTGCATCAGCATGACAAGCCGACCGTGCCAACAGCTGTGCTTACCGCAGCACCTTTGTCCCCGGTGCTCGACCCGCACCCTCCAGTGTCTGAGTCGGGGGGAAGGCGGATCAATCGTATTCATACGCCGCTCTACAAGGTCACCCAGACGCTACGGAGCGTCACTCAACGAACGACTGACCACCTCAAAAATGTCTTTAGGTAAGGGGTCGATCGCAGCGATTTCCTCGAGTACTGCCCGCATCAGATCTTGGCCGGCGGCATACCGACGCCAGCGCGTTAATGGCGCGAGCATGCGCGCGGCAATTTGTGGATTACTGGCCTGAATTTTTAAGATGACGTCACCCAGCAAGCGATATCCTGCGCCGTCCGCCCGATGAAACGCAATGGGGTTTGCCCCGGCAAAAGCGCTCACCAGCGCCCGCAATTTATTGGGATTTCGCCAGTCAAACGCGTCATGCTCCATTAACAATCTGACGCTCTCGACGCAGTCCTCTGCGGGACGGGTTGCTTGAATGGTGAACCATTGATTCACAACAAGCGCCTCGTGCTGCCAGCGCTCATAAAACGCCGCGAGCACCTGCTCACGCGCTACTGGTGTCTCGTATTGAACCAGCCATCGCAATGTTGCCAATCGGTCTGTCAGATTATCGGCTTGCTCGTGTAAAGCGCGAATCGCCGAGAGGTCACCCTCGCCCGCTGCCAGTAAAAAGTCCTGCGCCACATGTTGCAGAGCGCGAACACCGATATCACCCGCGCTGGCACGATAGGCGCCTTGCAGACGGTATTGCGAGGAGACCTGCTGCCAGTGATCAACTAGTCGACTACCCAACAGCGCCTTCATTTTCTGTCGGCGAGCATGGTTAACCGCTACGTCAACCAAACCCTTTTGTGCCGCTCGATCAGCCAAGTACTCCTCACTCGGCAACGTCACGGTCAATGCCTTCATCGCGGGATCCATTGCGCCGGTTAACACACGCTCACAAGCCTGAGCTAATTCCAAGTTGATCTCCTCGTGCGTCTCGCTAGGCATGGTCCCTAGCGATTCCATCGAGCGAGCCAGTAAATGCTGCGCGGCATCCCACGCTACGAATGCATCGTCATCGCATCCCATCAACATCCGCAAATCTGCATCGGACTGTTCTGTGGTGATTCGGATGGGCGCCGAAAATCCTCGAAGCAATGAAGGCACGGGCTCCGCGGGTATATCTTCAAAAATAAAGGTCTGCTCCGGCTCGGTGAGCTCCAGCACACGCGTCGTCCCTTCACCCAAGTCAATGGGCTGAGCGTCCACCACTAACCCGGTGGCAACGGGAATCACCAGCGGTGCCTCTTGAGCGCCCTCCTGCAGGCGCGGATTATGCTGCCGCAGCGTCAAATGGTAGCGCTGTAACGCTGCATCGTAACGGCCCTCAAACTGCACCTCAGGCGTACCCGGCTGTTCGTACCAACGTCTAAATTGCTCGAGGTCACGACCCGACGCCTCAGACAAACTGTCGACAAAGTCATCACAGGTCACAGCTTGACCATCAAAGCGCTCAAAATATAATTTAGTCCCAGCAAAAAAGGCCTCTGCGCCTAACAGGGTGTGCAGCATGCGCACCACCTCAGCGCCTTTTTCGTAGACGGTCAGGGTATAAAAATTAGAGATGTCGACAAAGGCATCAGGACGGACTGGGTGGGCCATCGGGCCAGCATCCTCAGCAAACTGGTGCGTGCGCAAGAACATGACGTCCTCAACCCGCTTCACGCCGCGTGAATTCATATCCGCAGAGAATTCCGCGTCGCGAAAAACAGTGAACCCTTCCTTTAAAGTGAGCTGGAACCAATCACGACAGGTCACCCGGTTACCGGAGTAATTGTGGAAGTACTCGTGCGCGACAACCCCTTCGACCCGCTGATAACCAGCATCGGTAGTTATGTCAGGGTGCGCTAACACGCAGGAGGTGTTGAATATGTTGAGACTCTTATTCTCCATTGCCCCCATGTTGAAATCGTCGACCGCCACAATATTGTAGAGATCGAGGTCGTACTCGAGGCCATAGACCTCCTCATCCCAGCGCATTGCGTTTTTCAGCGACACCATGGCGTGATCACAATAACTCAGGTCTTTTTCCTCTACCCAAATGTGCAGGTCGACCCGCTTACCGGAGCATGTAGTGAACACATCAGAAACAGGTTTTAGATCGCCTGCCACCATGGCAAAAAGATGGGCAGGCTTGGGATAGGGATCGTGCCAAACAGCTCGATGCCGTCCGTCTTCAAGGGCCTCTTCAGACACTAGGTTACCGTTACTGAGCAAAACAGGACACGCGGCTCGATCCGCTTCAAGCGACACTGTGTAGGTCGCCAGTACATCAGGTCTGTCTGGGAAGTAAGTGATTTTACGAAAACCTTCCGCCTCACATTGGGTGCAGTAGGCGCTTTGCGAACGATAAAAACCCTCCAAGGAAGTATTTTCCTCAGGACAAATGCGTACACAGGTCTTTAATTCAAACTGGTCAGGCACCAACGGAATAAGCAATTGCTCATCCGTCACCTGATAGTGGTCCTCGCTCAGTCGTTGGCCATCAAGCTCGACCCATTGCAGCGTCAGCTGCTCACCATTGAGTTGCAAGGGCGCTGCCGCCGCACCGCGACGCACGAAAGACAGCGTCGCCGTGACGTCAGTTCGCCCCGAAAATATCTGAACCGACAGCGAGACTGCCGTCACGGTAAAGTCGGGCGTCTGATAATCCACCCGGCGGATCGTAGCGGGTAGGCCCTCTCGGAATGCCATCATGATGCTCTCACCTCAATATCAACTTCGTAGCCACCAAATTTACGGATGTTCAGCACACCCGTGTCGAGGATTAAATACTGCCCCTTAATCCCCATCAACGTGCCCTCGACGACGGGCTGCTTATCAAAATTATGTGCTTTGACCTTCTCGGGCCAGCTCAGTACCGGATAGCGAATCGTGGTCTCTGGCTCATCCTCCAATAATTCAATGGCCTCTTCACCGTGCTGTCGCTTTAAGTCATCGATGCCCTCTCGACAACTGTTCATCAGGCTTTTTCGTATGGCCTCAAGATCTTGGGGATCGCTATCCCCCTTGAGCATGGTTTGCCAGGCGGTGCGGTCACCGACCTCTTGTGCGCATAACACCTCTAAAAGCCCGGATTGGTAGCGAGTTTGCACTCGCGCAATGGGCTTGGCTTGCGTCGCACCCTGATCCATCCAGCGAGTGGGTACTTGTGTGCCACGGGTAATACCCACTTTGACACTCGACGTGTTCGCTAAGTAGACGATATGGGGGACTTGGCAATTTAAGGCAGCCCACTCGGGTTCTCGGCAAGTCCCTTCAGCAAGGTGACATTTTGCGGGACTCATGATGCAGGTGTCGCAGGCAGCTAGCTTACGGAAACAGGGGTAACAGTGGCCCTGATTAAAACTCTTTTTTGTCAGGCGCTTGCAAGCGACACACTCGATCACGCCGGTAAAAGATAGGCGCAGCGGCGATCCCAAAAGATCATTGACCGATAAGCCACCCTGATCTGGCATCAACGTGTAGTTCACCACCTCGGCCAGCTCTGTTTTCATTTTACGCAACATACCGCGGAGTTCAGTCACCAAGTGGCTCCTTCCAGTTTAGGGGGGCGGGGTCATCGCGAACCACATTTGCCTTGCTACCTTTGTCAATAAAGCCAACACGCTCCTCGGGCGCCAGGTGCAGCTCTCCCCAGGTAATCACTGCCTGCATCGCTGACTGCCGCTGATTATCCGACAACCCACGCCCATCTGGCCAACGGCCAATCGCTAGCGCCTCAACGAGACGGTCGTAGGTTTTTCTGTCCATCTGACGCACTGACTGCCGATAAACGTCTGACACCTCAACGCCTCCCAAAAATGTGGGGCGCAATGCTCAGTAGCATGCCCAGCAGGCAGCCAGTTAACAGACCCCCCACATGGGCGCCATTTGCCACCGCCCCTGCACCGATGAATTCCATACTGCCCGCCATACCAATCAACAGCCAAATGAGCATGAAGGCAAACACCGCCATCGGCGGCGGCAAGATCCAACCGGGCCTTCGCCAGTGCGAGACCAAGATGACGCCCATAAAGGCATAAACCACTCCTGACATGCCGCCAAAAATAGACGGGCCCTCCCACAGGTACTGACAATAATTACTGCCCATTGCTGTCACACCATACAGTGCCAACACATTAGCGGACCCCAATCGATGTTCGATTCGTTGACCAAACTCCCACAGCCATAAGCAATTAAAAACCATGTGCAGCCAACCAAAATGAATCAACGTGGGAGTGATCAACCTCCACCACTCGGTGCCCATCTCGCCGAATGCCACATATCCGCCGGCGGCACGAAACGGCACAAAATTGAACTGCTGCAACATGCCCATCCATTGCAGCGGGTAAAACAGCAAAAAACAGCCAACGGTCACTGCCACCAATAAGAAGGTCGCAGGGGCTCGCTGTATTGCAGGTGGGGCGCTACTGAACGAGGGCATCTGACCAGCGAAGTTTGTCCCGGCAGGTCGCATAAAAACTGTAGCCGGGAGGATGCAGTAACGTGAGCTCACGCGATTTTTTACGGATACGCACCGAATCGCCAGGCAAGGCAGTGATAGAGATTTGGCCATCACACGTGATGGGGGGATGGATATCGTTACGCGAGACGACATCGATCCGAATCTCACTGTGACCACTGACTACAATAGGACGGCTGGTCAATGAGTGAGGAAACATGGGGACTAACACCAGCGCGTCAAGCTCAGGCGATACGATGGGTCCACCTGCCGACAAGGAATAGGCTGTTGACCCTGTTGGGGTGGCCACCAGCAAGCCGTCCGCGTTCAAGCGATACACAAAATCACCATCGATACTGAGTTCGAACTCCACCATTTGTGCTGATGCGCCGGAGTTCACGACGATGTCATTGAGCGCCTCTCCCCGACCCACCACCTGCTCGCCACGCCACACCTCGGCATCCAATAAAAACCGCCGATCAGTGAGATACTCACCGTTCAGAATGGCACTGACTTGCTCCAGCAAGTCGTCGGGGCTCACATCGGTGAGAAATCCTAGTCTTCCCCGGTTGATGCCGATCACCGGGGTATCGTGTTTGACTAACGTACGCGCAGCGCTAAGCAAACTGCCATCACCGCCAATTACGATCGCCAGATCAACCATAGTGCCAATTTGTTCGCGCGACGCCATTTCACGGCGCTCAAAATGGGCGAGCGTGGCGAGGCGATCCTCGATCGTCACCTGGATATTACGTTGGTCTAAGAGCTTCAAGAGCCCAGACACCACTTCCTCAACCCCCGGGTGCTCTCTGCGTCCGAGCAGCCCAACGTGTGTGAACGTCGTCGTCATAAGTGGGTAGCAACCTGTGTAACCATTAGCTTACCCCTCCTCCAAGGCCAACGTTATTATGCTCCAATACCCTCTCGGCGCGATAGCTAGAGCGCACAAAAACGCCCGATACGACCTCCATAAACCCCCTTTCTAACCCCCACTGCCGATAGCGCTCGAATTCTTCTGGCGTCACGAAACGCTCCACCCGCAGGTGGTGCTTAGTCGGCTGCAAATATTGTCCCAGTGTGAGGACATCAACATTGTGCGCACGAAGGTCATCCATGCATTGTTTCAGTTCAGCTTCGCTCTCGCCCAAACCGAGCATCAGTGAAGTCTTGGTGATCACCTTAGGTCGATAGGCTTTAGCGTAGGCCAACACATCAAGTGTCTGCTGATACCCCGCTCTGGGATCTCTGACAGGGTGCGTCAGCCGCTCTACGGTCTCTACGTTTTGTGCAAAGACATCAATCCCAGAGTCAAGCAGCACCTCAATGGCTTTTTGATCGCCCAAAAAGTCAGGCGTGAGCGCCTCGACCGCGGTTTCCGGATTCTGATGCTTCGTCGCCGTGACGACTGCTGCATAGTGCGCCGCACCCCCATCACTGAGATCATCTCGGTTGACTGACGTCAGGACGACGTACCGCAGGTCCATCAACTGCACGGCCTGAGCCGTGTTAGCCGGCTCTTCGCTATCGAGCCAGCCATTCGGATTACCCGTATTCACGGAACAAAAACGGCAGGCACGGGTGCACACGTCGCCCATTAACATGATCGTGGCGGTGCCCGCGCTCCAGCATTCACTGATATTGGGGCACTTGGCCTCCTCACACACTGTCGCCAAGCGATGCTCATGCACGATCGACCTGACTGCGTCAAACTTCGGGCTGCTCTGTATCCGCATCCTCAACCAATCGGGCTTCGGCAGTGGGGCAGGCTCTGTCGACGAGGCTTTGATGCCGTCCTTAATGACGCGCATCCCCCGCTCATTGACATATTTTTCACCGCTATCGATGGCAGCCAGCGGGATCCGTTGGTCAGTCATCGTTGCCTCCCGCGTGCATCAGGCCGCCGCTCCGAGACTGAGTTGGACCGCCAGTCCATTTAAAGCGGCGTTACCCGACAACTGGTCGATAAACTGGTCATCGGTAATGTCGTTGCAGCTCACGCCTGCGTGCTGGCTAGCGGTCTCTGCCCGAGTCCCAGGCTGGCCATGCCCATAACCATGGGGTAAGCTTACGACGCCCCGCATGACATCATCCGTGCAGGCCAACTCGGCTTCAATACTCCCGATACGACTCTTAATTTTGATCAACATCCCGGCCTGCCAACCCTCTCTCTGTGCGTCAGCTGTATTCATTAACAATTGGCACCTTGGCTTACCTTTCATTAGTCGATGATGGTTATGCATCCAAGAGTTGTTGTCTCTCACATGCCGCCGACCGATCAAACGATACATTTCTGTTTGCTCGGGCTGCTCGTTAACCAGCCGGTGAATGTCCGCAAACACCGCATCGATCGCCAGCTGAATGCGCTTACCCGGCGTTTGAAGCCGCTCAGGGCAAGATGGCTCAAGCGGCCCCATGTCGATACCAGAGGGATGCGCTTTTAATTTTTCAATACTCAGCTGCCACTCAGTTTGCTCTCCGTAAGGCCCGGCGCGCAATGCGCTATCGACTAAACGGTCTGGTGCCATCCGGGGCATTGGCGCTAAGTTTAATCGTTCGGCAAGACGCTCTCCAAGTTCCGAAAATATTTCCCAATCATGAAAGGCACCTTCAGGCTTGTCGAATATTGCGGGGTTATAACGGGCGGTATTGCGAATCGCCAGATTATGAAATGCAATGTCGTAATGGTCATGCTCTAAGGGCGACGTCGGCGGGAAAATCAGGTCGGCATGACGTGTCGTTTCGTTCAGTGCCGGATCAAGGGAAATCATAAACGTGACCTCCTCCAAGGCAGCGTCCAACGCCTGTCCGTTGGGTGTCGATAAAACTGGGTTGCCGGCACCGGTGACCATCAGCTTGATCTGCCCCTCTCCGGGAGTGCGAATTTCATCGGCCATCGCCGCTGCAGGCAGCTCGTAGTTAAACTCAGGTAAACCGCGCTTTCGACTCGCGAACCGAGCAAAACCGCCTGGACTGGTATTGGCCACCTGATCCATTGCCGGCGCCGTAAAAAGGCTGCCACCAGGCTTATCAAGATTCCCAGTGACCACATTGATGACCTGTATCGCCCACTGGCAGAGTGCGCCATAGGCTTGGGTGCTCACCCCCATCCGCCCGTAACAAATGCCTGCCTCGGCCGCCGCCATATCGTGGGCGATGCGTTCGATATCGGCCGCTGCAATACCGGTTCGCTCCTCGGCCCATTGCGGCGTCAACTCAGTCACTGCCGCCCCAACCTCATCTACGCCATCTGTGTACGACTTCATTGCGCCCGGGTCCACCAGCCCATCGCGGAACAAGACATGAATCATAGCCAGTAAGAAAGTCGCATCGGTCCCTGGCTTAATGAAGTGATGCTCGCTGGCCATCTCAGCTGTCTCAGTTCGTCGCGGATCGATCACCACCAGCTTACCGCCTCTCGCTTGCAAATCTTTCAGCCGTCGGCGCACGTCAGGAACGGTCCAGAGGCTGCCATTTGAGGCGAGCGGGTTTGCACCGAGCATCAAAAAGTAATGCGTCCGATCGACGTCGGGAATAGGCTGCAACAACATGTGACCAAAGCACCACAGGGACACTAAATGATGGGGTAACTGATCGACGGATGTTGCGGAGAAGCGATTACGTGTTCGGATGTGCCGGAACAAGTTTCGCTGATGCGTCAGCATTCCGTAGTTGTGAACCGCAGGGTTGCCAAAGTACGCCCCGACCGCATCCACCCCATGATCACGAATGGTTGCTGCCAGCGCATCGGCCGCCAGATCAAATGCCTCGCCCCATTCAATTGCTTCATGATGGTAAACGCCCGGCGCTGACCGCACTCTCTTCAACGGCTTGCGCAGTCGATCAGGGTCCTCATGGATGTCTTGCAAGGCGACCGCCTTTGGACAGATATGCCCGCGACTGAGTGGGTCAGCCCGATCACCCCGAATATCGACAACCTTCGCGCCCTTCGTTTGAATAACCAGACCACACATGGCCTCGCATAAGTGGCAGACCCGGTGATGTGTCACAGTTTCGTTATCACTCATGCTCGACTCTCCGTTATCACTAACAAGGCCATCACATTATTGGAGCTCGCTGGGTCCATTTTCACCAAACTGATCCTCACTAGGTTCATATTCACGCCTTTGATACTGTCTCACAGGGCTAGCGCTCGCAGAACCGATGCTAGCAGGGCCAGCTATGGAATAGGCGGCCCATTGCGTCACGAAAACCGAGGCGCCCTGCCCTCCATTTGAGCCATCACTGCTTCGGTTTGGTTAGCTTGACCAATAATGTCGTCTTGCTCCCGCGACTCCGCCAATAACAGCTCCTCGTCGCTAATGTGACCCAGTGCATTAGACAAGCGCTTGGCAGCCCGAATCGCATCAGGGTTTTTACCCACAATTTCGTGCGCCAGCGCCATCGCTCGTGCCAGCGGATCTTCCGCCACTTCTGTCGCAAAACCCAGCTCATGCGCCGTTGCGCCTGAGAACTCGGCATTGGTATAGACCAATTTGCGCAATACGTCGTCGCGCACATTGCCCCGCCACAGCGGGTAACCAGCCATATCGGGTACCAGACCCCAGCGCATTTCCATCACGCTACATCGCGTATCCGGATGCACAATACGGATATCAGCACCGGATAAAATATTAAGTCCACCGCCAATCGCCACCCCATGCGCCGCAGCGATGACCGGCACAGGAAGCGTTCGCCAGCCCCAAGCCACTTGCTGGAAGCGATTGGTCACGCCATGGGTCCGCTCAAGCAGTTTTGTCGGCGCGGCATCGCCCTGCAAACTCGCCATATCAAGCCCGGCACAAAATCCCCTGCCCTCACCCGAGACCACCACCGCGCGAAGATCAGGCTGCACCGCCAACTCAGCGATCGCCGAGATAATGGCGTCGAACATGGCCGAATCGAGTGCGTTGATTTTGTCCGCTCGGGTCAGGGTTACGTGGGCAATATGATCCGAAGTGGTGATTGAGACTCTGTTGCTCATAAAACAGCTCCTTTCTGATGACGCGTCGAGTACCGCCTAAAGTCTGACATAGTTTATGCCAAAATAACGCAGAGCAGAGCGGGTTAGTATAACGCTCGCTGGTCGAACCGCGGGATCAACCCAATAATGCGCTTACTTCATTCATTCAAATAAGCCAGCGGGTCAATTTGCCCGGGCAACTCTGTCACCGTCGATTCGACAAAGAGGCGATGCCAAAGCGCAAACTGTAACAGGCTCATTAGTAGTCGCCCCGCACCACCTGAGCGCTGCTGCGTTTCTAAGGCTAATGTGACACCCTTTGGATTAAACCACCGCCTTATCGATTCATTGTTCAGTAGTATTTGACCCAGCGATGCTAGGCGGTCACCCCGCCACCAGTCATTAACTGGCACATAAAAACCGCGTTTTTTAGCTGCAAAGTGCTCTGTGGGCATAAAGCTCGCCGCCCATTGTTTGAGAATTTTCTTACCTTCGTGTCGGTCACTTTTTAGGCCATCGGGCAGCATGAGCCCCCACTCGACGATTCTGCGATCGACAAAGGGCATGCGCCCC
>Ga0209251_1000541_pt1 | contig 33671 bp, 31 predicted proteins | sample SaaInlV_100m_DNA_6_FD_184665 | JGI IMG/M metagenome (GOLD analysis project Ga0209251, IMG submission 184665) | Marine microbial communities from expanding oxygen minimum zones in the Saanich Inlet - Saanich Inlet SI073_LV_10m_DNA (SPAdes) (version 2) | ecosystem: Environmental > Aquatic > Marine... | reverse complement strand
GACCTTTTTAAAATTCAAATACCGCAAAGAAATGCACTTTGGGGCAAGCCAATGAATTTAGGCTATCCCATCAATACAGAAAGCGATGAAATAGGTTTAATGGTTACTTTGGACGGTCAGAAAGCCTACTTTGCCTCCAATAAGATCAACCAATCCAATGGATGGGATATTTACTTTTTTGATTTGTACGAAGCCGTTCAGCCTGAAGAAGTCGTATTGGTTAAAGGCAAATTAAAAATTGATCAATTTGCCTCTGACGATTCCCCAAAAGTCATTCTGAAAAACAGTGTAACCGGGGAGAGCCAAGAATTGCAGCTAAGCAATGATGATAACAGCTTCGCTGCGGTAGTTATAAAAGGGGAAGCTGAGCAGGTACTTTTACAAGTAGAAGCGAAGAAGGCAGCATTTAGCGCTGCGCCACTGCGATTAGTGCCTAATGCAGCTATTGATGGCGCCTTCTCAAATGAGATTCTAGTAGAATTGGACCACAAGGAATTAGAATCCGGCGAGGCTTATCTCATACCTCATATTCTATTTGAAACGGCTTCAGATCGTTTGGATGCACAGAGTGAATTGCTGATTGCTTCTTTTGCGGAATATCTTTTGGGGGCGCCCAGTCTTCGCGTTCAAATTCAAGGACACACAGATAATGTAGGAGACGCGGGTAAAAATCTGGATTTGTCTCAACGCCGCGCAAAACGTGTGGCTGAAACCATCATAAATCATGGTATAAGCGCCAATCGCATAACACACCGTGGTTACGGTGAAAGTCGACCTGTGGCCACGAATGATTCTGAAGCGGGTAGGGCACAGAACCGGAGAACAGTATTTGTCGTTACCGCACTATAAAAAATGTTTAGGTAAAAAAAATCCCCAACTGCAAGGCAATTGGGGACTTCAATGTGTTTTACTGAATACTAGAAGCGACGCTCTTTGATACGAGCCGCTTTACCAGTAAGCTTACGCTGGTAGAAGATACGTGCGCGACGTACTTTACCTTTCTTATTGATTTCGATTTTCTCAATCGCAGGAAGATTCACTGGGAAAATACGCTCAACACCAACGTTACCGCTCATTTTACGAATCGTAAACGTTTCAGTAACACCTGCGCCTCTGCGCTGTAAAACAATACCGCGGAAAAACTGGGTACGTGTTTTCTCACCTTCGGTGATCTTGTAGTATACCGTAATGGTATCACCTGCTGCAAATTCTGGAAGATCTTTCTTGCCTACGAATTCGTCTTGTACAAACTGGACTAAATCCATGAGTATTAAAATTAACTATTACCGTGAGCCAACATTCACAACTCTTGCCAGAGGTTGACACTCAGTCCCTTTCGGGACGGCGAAATTAGTAAATAATTTCTGATTAAAATTGCTCGCGACCTGCAAAGTGGAAATCGCCTTCGATTTGAGCGTTTTCATCACTATCAGAACCGTGTACAGCATTCTCACCAATACTTTTAGCAAAGCGTGCGCGGATGGTACCTTCAGCAGCTTCTGCAGGATTGGTAGCGCCAATAAGGGTGCGGAAATCTTCTACTGCGTTATCTTTTTCGAGAATTGCAGCGACAATAGGACCTGAGGTCATAAATGCAACGAGCTCACCGAAAAATGGACGTTCGCTGTGAACTGCATAAAAGGCTTCGGCATCTGCCTTTGACATCTGAGTTAATTTCATTGCTGAAATACGGAATCCAGCTTCGTTGATTTGGTTTAAGATTGCACCAATGTGTCCGTCGCGTACAGCATCGGGCTTGAGCATTGTTAGGGTCTTAGTTCCTGCCATTTTATTTGAGTTTTTCTAAATTTTGGACCGCAAAGGTACACTTTTCTTGCACCTTTGTTGTAGACTTACATGACTATGAAAGAAATTCGACTTGACGGTTTTACCGAAGCATTGGCTGAAAGCCACAACATTGTGATCACCAACCATACCAATCCAGATGGAGATGCTATGGGCAGTGCACTGGCGTTGGCGCATGTTTTAATGGGCATGGGAAAAAAGGTGAGTGTCATTGTACCCAATCCGTATCCGAAGTTTTTGTGGCATTTACAAGGCAACGAGCAAGTGATGATTTACAGTAATGGTAAAAAATTGGCCAACGAAAAAATTGCTGAGGCACACATGCTTTTTCATTTGGATTACAACGCTTACAGTCGTGCTGCAGATATGGAAGAAGCGCTCAGAGCGGCGACGGGTAAAAAGGTGATGATTGACCATCACCAACAGCCTGAAGAATGGCCTGACTTTATGTACAGCGATACGACCATGAGCTCCACCTGTCAAATGATCTATGAGTTTTGTGAAATGTATGATTGGACAGGACTTTTAGATAAAGGAAGCGCTGAATGTTTATACACAGGTATAGTTACGGATACAGGGAGCTTTAAATACAGTGCAACCTCCTCGAGAACGCACGAAGTTGCGGGTAGATTGCTCGAATTAGGTGTGGAAAGTCAGGAGGTTCAAAACAGTATTTTCGATGCCCAGCCAGTTGCGCGTTTGCGATTGTTGGGCGCGATGCTGGATCAATTAGAAAGAAATTCTTCTGGTAGCATCATTCTCTTGTACTTGAGTCAAGCCCAATGCGAGTTATTAGGCTATGAAAAAGGAATCACAGAAGGTTTTGTGAATTATGGACTTAGTATTGAAGGCGCGCAGATGACCTTATTCATGCGCGAAGAAGACGGTATAGTTAAGTTGTCGCTGCGCAGTAAGGGCATCATAGATGTCAATGAGATTGCCCGCGCATCTTTTAACGGCGGTGGACATAAAAATGCCGCAGGAGGGAAGCTAGAAATGGCATTACCAGAAGCTTTAGCATACGCTAAAAAGGTATTCTCATGGGACTAAGAGTAGCGACCATAGGAATGTTGGTACTCTTAGTGGCATGCGCAGAACGCGCAGAACCTGCAGGTGAGGCCCCAGGACTAAATGAGGTTGAACGAAATAGAATGTATTTAGCTCAAGAGCGCGAGCTGCTTAAGAGTTATGTGGAAAGTCACGAATTGGACGGTATCGTTCGAGATGGATACGGTATGTATACGTTGTCCATGGTGCCAGGTAAGGGCAATACCGCGGCGATGGGCGACGAAGTGATTTATCAAGCTACCGTATATCTTCTTGACGACAGCGGTGTAGCGCAATATACCGATACTGTGGAGTTGGGTTACAGTCAAATCGATATTGGTCTGCATGAGGCCATCTCCGGAATGAAAGAAGGGGAAAAGAAACTCGTTCTTATTCCCTCGTTTTTAGCGCGCGGTTTGGCGGGTGATTTAGATAAAGTACCCCCACAAAGTCCGCTTCGCTATGATTTACGTCTTATCCAGGTAAACCGCTGACCTGAAGTGCAGCAGATGTACGCTCGAATCTATCTGCGTTTATAGGTGTTGCGTGCTTTTTAGTCTGTGAAAGTTTTCATAATTGGTCAAAGCTGCCTTTCGAATAGCACAAGGAATAGTACCTTTGGGCATCTTGAATTTAAACGATTAACAAATGATCAGAACTTATTTAATTGCGGCTATGGCTGCAATCACACTTTCAAGTTGCGGCGGCAATAAAGTCACCATAAACGAAGAGACCATCACCCTAGAAGATGGGATTTATGCGAAATTGGAAACATCGATGGGGGATATCCTTATAGACTTCCACGAAGATTTGGCGCCTATGACATCGGCCAATTTCATCGCACTCGCAGAAGGTAACCACCCAGAGGTAGATGAAAAATATGCGGGTAAGCCCTATTACAACGGGACTTTATTCCACCGTGTGATCAAGAATTTCATGATTCAAGGAGGCGATCCGGACGGAACCGGTTCTGGTGGTCCCGGCTACGCGTTTCCTCAGGAAATCAACGAGGAATTGCGCCATGACAAGGCAGGTGTGGTGAGTATGGCAAATGCAGGTCCAGGTACTAATGGCTCGCAGTTTTTCATTACGCACAATCCTACACCACATTTAGACGGGGGGTATAATATTTTTGCACAGGTTCTAAGTGGGCAAGAAATTGTTGTTGCCATAGGTGAAGTGGAAACCATGTCGGCAGATCGTCCAGTGGATAAAGTAGTCCTTCAAAACGTTGAAATCATTCGCGTAGGTAGTACAGCCAAAAAATGGGACGCGGCAGCGGCATTTACTGATGGAAAATCAGCTGTAGCAGATGCGAAAGCAGCAGCAGCGGCAGCGATTGAGAATGAGATTGATGCAGCGTATCCTGAAGCGACGAAATCTGAAACTGGATTGCGTTACATTATTGAGACTGTAGGTGACGGTCCTAAGCCAGAAATTGGTCAAATGGTTCGCGTACATTACGCTGGATACTTGATGGACGGAACGCTGTTCGACAGTTCTATTAAATCGGTCGCACAGGCCAATGGTAAATATGACGAGAGAAGAGAGCCGTATGAGCCATTCCCACTGCAATATGGTCCTATGGCTAGAGTAATCGAAGGATGGAAGGAAGGTATCCAATTGTTGAATGTCGGCGGTAAAGCTAAACTCATCATCCCTCCGTACCTCGGTTATGGTGCGCGCGGCGCCGGTGGTGCTATTCCTCCAAATTCGAGTCTTGTCTTTGACGTCGAAGTAGTTTCAATCGAAAAATAAACCAAGGGCCCCGCACGGCGGGGCCTCATCTTTTTTTAATATATCAGCATGGAAAACGGTATTTACGCCAAAATCGCTACGCCTAAAGGAGCGATCACAATCAAACTTGAACACGAAAAAACACCGATGACGGTGGCCAATTTTGTTGGTTTAGCAGAAGGTACACTTGAAAATAACGTGACGGAAAAGGGAACGCCATACTATGATGGTCTTTCCTTCCATAGAGTTATTGCAGATTTCATGGTTCAGGGTGGCGATCCAACGGGAACAGGCGCCGGTGGCCCAGGTTATCAGTTCGAAGATGAAATACACCCAGAATTAACGCACAATAGACCCGGAACGTTGTCTATGGCCAATGCAGGACCGGCAACCAACGGTTCTCAATTCTTCATTACACACGGTGCAACAGACTGGTTAGACGGTAAGCACACCGTTTTTGGATATGTTATTGAAGGACAGGATGTCGTTGATGCTATTGTTCAAGGTGATGCCATGGAGAAAGTGGAGATTATTCGTGTTGGTGAAGAAGCTCAAAATTGGGATGCAAGTTCAATGTTTACTACGGCAAGAAGTAAGGCTGAGGAGGCTGCTAAGGCTGCTCAGGAGGCCGCAGATGCAGCCATTCAGGGATTGAAAGATCAGGCAGAAACCACCGAAAGTGGACTAATGTACATTCTTGAAGAAGAAGGTAATGGTCCTAAGCCAACGGCTGGACAGCAGGTAGATGTTCACTATGAACTAAAATTGGCGGACGGCATGGTAGTCGATTCTTCATTTAGTCGAGGAACGCCGCTTCAAATACCCATTGGTGTTGGTAAGGTCATTCCAGGTTGGGATGAAGGCATTATGTTGTTAAATGAAGGTGCGAAAGCGACGTTGATTGTTCCTTCAGAATTAGGATATGGTGCTTCAGGTGCAGGTGGCGTTATTCCACCAAATGCGACGCTCATTTTCAAAGTAGAGTTGGTAAAGGTCGGATAAGCGCCGGCCATGGCAATAAAAAAAACCACCCCGCGGTTCGCCGCGGGGTGGTTTTTTGGTTTTTACTCGGTAAAAACGGAACGTTCCTAAAATAGGTTCTTGATCAAGCGCTGCACCAATTTAGCTTTACCGCTTGTATAAGGTGGGGCCAGGAGCTTATTCGCCGGGAATCCCCATTGGTAAAATGCACTTCTTGTATTCGTGAATTCCAAAAAACCTGCATGTCCATTGGTTTTCCCAATACCGCTATGACCAGTGCCTCCGAAAGGCAGGTAGTTGTTCGCAATTTGAAGCAAACTCATGTTTACTGCAGTGGCACCCGCACGCGTTCCTTGTTGTATAGCTCTAATGTTTCGTTTACTCTTGCTGTAGATATACACCACTAACGGATGCTCGCGAGAATTGATTTCCTGCAACGGTTCCTGCAATTCAGTATAACTGAATACCGGTAGTAGTGGACCAAATATCTCCTCTTTCATCAGCGCACCATCTTTCGATGGATTGATAAAAACAGCCGGAGAAATCTTACGGTTCATTGCATTGGTTGTCCCTCCAATGAAGGGTGCGCCACTTTCTGTGGTAGCGTCATGTAACATGTTCGAGAGTCGTTTGAAATGGCCTTCATTAACAACACTGACATAATCTGTACTTTCCGTAGGATCTTCGCCGTACTGTTGAATGATAACCTTCGCCACACCGCGTTTAAAATCTTCAAGTTTCCGCGCATGAACGTAGATGTGATCAGGAGCAATACAGATCTGTCCGGCATTCGTGAATTTCGCCCACGCCACGCGCTGACCTGCCTCAAAAGCATTGGCCGTTTCATCAACTATCGTTGGACTTTTACCGCCCAATTCCAAGGTAACACTGCACAGGTGTTTGCTTGCCGCTTCCATCACTATTTTACCTACCGCCGTTGAGCCAGTGAAAAAGATATGATCAAAGCGTTCTTTGAGTAACGTGGTTGATACATCTATGCCTCCTGTAACCACGCTTACTTCTTCTGGTTTGAATATATCTGCAACTAATTCGGCTAGAGCTGCTGCAGTTTTCGGCGTATGTTCAGATGGTTTTATAAGTACGGTATTCCCTGCGGCATAAGACGAACATAGGGGATGTAGAGACAAGAAAATAGGGTAATTCCATGGGGCGATGACCAGGGTATTGCCTTTGGGTTCAGGTTGAGTATAAGAAGACGATCCAAACAGGAATAAGGGGGTCTTTACTTTTTGCGGTGCGGACCAACGTTTTAAGTTTTTACGAATAATCTTCAGATTATCCAATGTTGGGAAAATCTCCGTCAAACCAACTTCCACTGGGCTTTTCCCGAAGTCCTCATGTAGCGCATTTGCCAATTTCTCTTGCCACGGACCTTGCAGCGCACGGCGCAACTCATCCAATTTCTGAAGTCGGTAACTTAAACTGGTACGGGCTTGTGCTGGAGCATGGGCGCGTTGTAGGGCGATTATTTGATCTAGGTTCATCGTTTTTCGTACAAATGATCCGGGCCGTCGACGGGGCTGTTGTAAAACATTAGATAGGGCGGGCAATACACTAATTGACCCCAAAGCGTGCTCACGGAAGTATCTAAGTTTAACGTAAAAGAGTACCAACTGTTCTCTAAGGACCAATTTCCTTCATACACCACAGTATCAGCACCATCTACGCTATACGTGCTATCAGCATTCAACGTTAAAGTCCAGCCCAAATAGTCCGATTCACTCTCATAAGATCCTCCCCATCCCCACGCTTGAACATACCGCCAATCGTAGGTCCCTGGAAGTGCATCAAACAATTCAGGAGCAGTCCATTGTGCCGTATCGTGGCAAGAATACATTTCTGAAATTATGTCACTATAGTTGATAGTATTTCTAGCGCAGCTTAGAGAAACGGCTGCCACGAGAACAATTATACAGCGTTTCATTACAAGTGGTTTAAGGGGTGGAAATCGGCAATCTTATCGCTCAATTGTTGTGCGCTAATATGCGTATAAATTTCAGTCGTCGTAATACTTTCATGTCCTAAAAGTTGCTGTACAATTCGTAGATCGGCACCGCGCTCCATCAAATGTGTAGCGAAGCTGTGGCGCATAGTGTGCGGGCTAATGTCTTTCTTTATGCCTGCGGCCACTGCGAATCTTTTGATCTTTAGAAAGATGCTTTGGCGAGAAAGAGAAGCACCTCTATTGCTCAAAAAGACCGTGTCCGAATGTTTGGGTTGGCACTTTTGATGCGGACGTTCGTATTCAAGATACAGTTCAAGATGTTTGATGGCTTCTTTATGGATAGGAACCAGGCGTTGTTTATTTCCCTTTCCCGTCACAATAATATAGCCTTCCTCTAAGCGGAGTAAGGAGCGTTTCAGTGTACACGCTTCAGATACACGTAAACCACAGGCATAGAGCAGCTCTATAATAGCCCTGTCGCGGGTCGCAAAGTCTTCGTTCATTGGAATAGCGTCCAGCAAACGAACTACCTCTTGAACACTAAGAACTACAGGTAGTTTGCGCCCCGTCTTTGGGTTCTCAAACAAAACAACAGGATGTTCAGTGAGGTGCTCTTCATCGATCATCCAGCTGAAAAATCCCCGCATTGCACTTAAAACACGTCCCTGTGAGCGTGGGGAATAGCCGATGGAGTGCAGGTGTTGCAGGTAGGCTGAAATTTGTTTTGCATTGACGTTTTTTGGCCATTGATCACTGAAATTGGCCAATTGGTTCAGATCCCTTTTGTAGGCACTAATGGTATTGTCGCTAAGTCCACGCTCAAATTTGAGGTGCTCTAGATAACCCGTGATGGAATCGGTCCAATTCATACGCCTAATTTCGCTATTGATGCGCTAACTTTACACTATGCAAATTTTAATTCTCAACGGACCCAATCTCAATCTTTTAGGAACAAGAGAACCTGGGATTTACGGCAATCAGGACTTTCAGTCGTTCTACGAAGAACTTACTGCAGTGTATGACGATGTAGCGTCATTTAGGTACGAGCAAAGTAACGTAGAAGGGGAGCTTATTGATCTTTTGCAAGAAGCAGATGGAGCCTACGATGCCATTGTACTCAATGCAGGTGGATATACCCATACTTCTGTGGCATTGATGGATTGCATTGCTGCCATTACCGTCCCCGTATATGAGGTGCACATTTCCAATCCTTTGGCACGAGAAGAATTCCGGCACAATAGCCTTGTTGGACAAAAATGCGTAGGCACTGTAAGCGGCTTTGGTCTAGACTCTTACCGACTTGCTGTTGAAGGGATTCTAAGCCAATTGGCGGACTAAATAACCCATTTCCGACGCAATCTCTTTCAAGGTTGCATCATAAACAGCGCTGCATTCCGGCGTTCCGTCACTCCGTTTTGGATCCACAAATGTTAAGGGGAATCGTGCTGCGGCACCCAGGACTACTGGGCAGGCTTCATTTGCACTATCACAAACCATTACGGCAACATACCCAGAGGAAGGATTCGGCGCTTCATTGTAGGCCTTAGAAAACAAAAAAGGCGTATTGCCCTCGCTTTCTAAAAGCGGGTGGAAGATCTGCCAATGTGGATTGCTGGGAGCGAAATCTTTTACAACAGTAAATCCGTGACGTTTGAAACTCTCTGCTACCTCAACATACAAAGCCGTGCCTTCCGTACCGCCGCTGTAGGTTTCCACATTTTTAATCCCGTAGTATTTAGCTGCGGTTCTAAAAAGAATTTCGGAAAAATGACTTCTTCTGCTGTTGTGGGTACAGATGAAATTCACCGCCAAAGTAGCTTTGTGGTGCGTGTTCAGTATGGACGCTAAGGTATCCAGTTCTTTTATGCGTTCCTGCTTTGGAAGTGAGGTAAAAAGAGACTTTAAAATTTCTTGTGACATTAGATGCAAGCGTTTAAAATAGTAACCACATCAGAAGGTTTAATGTCTTTATGTTCGCCTAAACGAGTGGCGCCAAAACTCTCAAGCTGCGCTGCGGCATGTTCTGGAAAGGAAGTTATGTCCGATGCGTATGCACTCAATTTAGTCTCGATTCCTAGCGAATGGAAAAATGCTTCCGTGCGGTCAATGGCTTCGTGTGCGACGTCAAAATCGCTTCCGTCTAAACCCAGTACTCGCCGTCCGTATTGGGCTAATTTCACCTGTTTTTGTTCAAATTTGAATCGGTAGAGGCTCGGCAGCACAATGGCTAGCGTTCTCGCATGATCAACGTTGTAAGCGGCTGTGATTTCATGACCTATAGCGTGTATACTCCAATCCGTAGGGACGCCTTTTTGAATTAGACCGTTCAGCGCCATATTGCAGCTCCACATAAAGTTCGCGGCAGTACCATAGTCGGATGGGTTATCCATCAGTTTTGGGGCAATTTCCATGAGGGTGGAAAGGATGCCTTCAGAGATTCGGTCTTGTAGGGTTGCAGATGTCGGATAGGTCATGTATTGTTCCATCACATGGGTGAAGGCGTCGACCAGTCCATTTGCAAGCTGTCGCTCTGGAATTGAAGCAACGACGGTAGGGTCTGCGATTGAAAACTGTGGAAATAATCCTGGACCACCCATGCCGCGCTTTTGTCCAATCTCTTTGCGGCTAACCACCGCTCCGCTATTCATCTCTGAACCAGTCGCAGGTAAAGTAAGTACTGTTCCAAAAGGCAGCGCCTTAGTGGTACGAATACCTTTGGCAAGAATATCCCAAGGTTCTGCTCCATCGAACAAAGCCGCTGACGCGAGGAATTTCGTTCCATCAATCACCGATCCACCTCCAACGGCCAGCAGAAAATCAATGTTTTCGGTCTTTATAACGTCTAATGCTTGCAATAGCGTGCTGTATTGCGGATTGGGTTCTATGCCACCAAACGCTATGACTTCATGGTGCTTTAGCGCGCCCATCACCTTTTCGTAAATCCCATTTCGTTTGATGGATCCACCACCATAGGTAAGCAGCACTTTTGCGTCTTTGGGTATAAGCGAAGACAGTTGTCTGTGTTCGTCTTTACCAAAACAAAGGTTTACAGGATTGTATAAGTTGAAGTTGTTCATTTGTGCGTATCGTTATGAAAGTATAACCACAAATGTATTGTGGTGTTTACAAGGTGATGTACCGTGAGCGCTTCTCTTCGTAAATCTTATCCACAGAGATGAGAATTCCGGTCTCTTCAACATTTCCAAAATCCTTATTAACGAAAGTGCCAAAGGTTTTCATTTCAGGACTCAAGACCATGTATTGTTTAATCAATGGCGGTACACTTTCTCCGTATTCAGCGGTAAATTTACCCAAGGTGCGTAAACCTTTTTTAAAACTGGTAGAAAAGTCAGTTCGGTCAATAGGGAAGTGTTCATCGAGATGCGGCAATGATGGCACAGCTGCTTCAATGATAGGGTGCATAAGTCCTTCGTTATCTGGGAAGTAATGGTCCAGAAAATTGAGTACCCAATTCCTCGCGTTGCGTTCATAGGTAGGATACATAGTAACCTTACCGTAAAAATGACGCATATTTTCGTATTTCAAAACGATCGCACCCAAACCGTCCCAGATGTTATCAAGCGCAAACATCCCTTTTCTAGGATCGACCGCCGGTTGGTATTTCGGTTGTACCCAACTACGCCCTAATTCTATGGAATAGGGAAGGTAATCGTCAAGAAAATGCGGTGTGAATTTAAAGTAGTGCCCCATGCTTAAATCACTCTGGGGATTTCCTTTTCCTCCTGCGACGGTCGCACCGTCTATGAATCTATAGCCGCCGATAATTTCTTCTTCCTCGGGGTTCCAGACAATCAATTGCTCATACGGGTTCACACCGAGGTCAAGCTCATCAAGGTCAACAGGATTGCCCGTGCCTCCATCTGCGCTTGCAAAGGTTAATTCTCGTAGACGACCCACTTCCTGCACAGTTTGAGGTGCATTGTGAACGTTTACAATGTAGATTTCATTGTTGAGTTTGGAGGTATTGCGAACAAACCGTTCTCTGGTCAATTCCGCTTTAATGTCCTCCACCGATACTGCCGGCCTGATGTAGCTCAAGTCTATCATGACTGCAAATATACCGCCTAAACGTCGGTTTTAGGTGACTTATTTGACCAGATTGTACACGTTGGATTTCACCTCATACGCCCACTCGTCGTCGCTCCTTTTCTTATCCAAGCTCGCCGGATATATAGGTTTGCCATAAGTAATGGTAATAGTTTTACCCCGCTGTTTCATCATTTCCTGGGCCAGTAGAAGCATCTCAATATTCATTTGAATACCAAAGAACTTACGAATCTTGGCGACCCTATAAAACTTACGGGAAAGACGACCACTAATATGTACTGGAACAATAGGCTTTTTATGTCTTTTTGCTTTGCTGATAAACGTCTTTTTCCAGTCTAGATCACGGATAACGCGGTGTTGTGTCATTCGGCTCACGAGTCCCGCTGGGAAAATAAAGACCGCGTTTTCACTTCCGAATAATTCGTCCACACGGCGAATATTCTCACGCGGTGTTGCGCCAAACTTATTTACGCCAACAAAGATTCCGCGAAGATTAATGATCGACATCAGAAGATCATTCACAAGAAACTTCACATCGCTGCGGTGGTGGGATATGCTCTCCATTATGGCCATCGCATCCATGCCGCCTAAGGGATGGTTGGCAGCGAAAATGGCGCCTCCTTCGGTTGGTATGTTTTCCGTTCCAACGCTGCGGACCGTTACTTTAAAACGTTTACAAACTGCGGCACAGAACTCGAAATTATTCAGGTCCTTCAAATCCACCATGATCTGATTCAGAATGCGTTCCCGAACGATTCGTTCGCTGACGTATCGGATGAGAAAGCCAGGTATGAGTTGGTATAAAGAGGGGTTTTTCTCTTTTATTACTCCATCGATATCGATGAATTTTTCGGGCATTTTATCTTGGCGTTTAGTCATTTGATTGGGGTGAAGGGCAAAAATAGTGAAATCCTATTTCTTGAGTTGCTTTTCATACGTTGCAATCCATTCTTCGGGCGATACTTTCTGGGCCAATTCTTGAATGAGTTCAAACGGGATGTCGTCCATCTTCTTAAATCGCACGCAGCTTTTTCCTATATCCAATTTCCGTGAAGAATACTTTGGGTATTCCTCTTGCCACCACGAATTGAGTTCAGGAGTGGCATACAAGCCCATGTGGTAAAAGGCGATAAAGTTTTTTTGCGAGGCGATACTAATGAACGGCAATGCAACCTGTGGCGATACGTGATAGCCCTGCGGGTAAAGACTGTGCGGAACCGAAAAAGCCGGCATTCCATAACTAAGGCATTCCTCAAATCCATGCGGCAAGTTTTCTCGTAGAATAGACAACAACTTTTCAAAGACCTGTTGCCTGTCTTCGGGAATTTGCTTTACATATTCTGCGATCGTGCGGGCCTTGATAGTCATAGAAAGTGCAACTTTAGTAACTGTCTAAATATACAGATCAAATGAGAGAGTTCCTATTCGTCTTAATCGTGTTGAGCAGTACGGTGTGCTACAGCCAAAACAGGCCAGTGGTTTTTGATTGGGATGCGCGCGGGAATCAGATTGCTCGGGTGTTTCCTTTCGAATTGGGCCATGTCGGAGATACCTTGCTCATTATCGATGCGCAGTACGGTTTAGAGAATATGCAAGAGCGTTTTCACTTCACGTTCATTGTCAAACACGAAGGGAGCACTTTTTATAAAACCAGTGATCATACGACAGTAACTTTCAAAGGAGAGAACGGCATTGGTACTATCGCCAGTATGGAAAAGTTTACCTACCAGCCTCATGAATTAGACTTCCACTTTATTTTTACTGCGGGCGATTTGGGTTACGAAGACAATGACATAAGCCTTCAACGTATGGGCGCTATTCAGCAGGTAATTATTCATCAGCTCCCAGAAATGGATATGATTTTTCATATTCCGGAGGAAAACAGGATGTTTCTAAAAGACTTACAAAACAGTTTGCGTGTAGGGTACAGAAAAGGAGACACTACCGGAGGAAGCGCCATTCGTGGCTCCATGGGCAATGAGAAATCGAACCGAAACAGCAAGACGAAATCAGTGCGGGGAGACCGCTTGAAACTCTAATTTCTCTTGCAATAGTCCACCTCTGACGGTTGCATTCATTTTAATGAGAACAAGTCAGCGCATCTGGTGTTGCCTTATGAAAATGAAAACATGTTTGGACTGTTCAAAAAGAAATCGGAAAAAGAAAAGCTTGAAGCACAATATGACGCACTCATTAAAAAGAGCTACGAATTAAGCCACAGCAATAGAGCGGAAAGCGATAAGGTACAGGCGCAGGCGCAAGAAGTGCTAAAGCAAATCGAGGCGCTGGAAGATTAGTATTCCCCGTGCAGTGCGCCAATAGGACGCAACCATTTTCGCTCTGCGTAAAATGTTCCGAAAGGCACTAATGAAGCAATGAGAAACAAAATCGCCTTCCTCCAGTGTACTTTATAATTTACGGTAAATTCAATCAAAGCAAAGAGGTAGAGTACTGTCAATAGACCGTGCAGCATACCAAAAACCTTGTTTGGGTATGGCAGGTCGAAACCATACTTCAAAGGCATGCAGATGAACAAGAGAATAAGGAAAGAGCTTCCTTCAAAAAATGCGACCCACTTGAATCGGGTGTAAGGCGTTTTTAGCATTCTTTTTTACGCTTTTGATCTATTGATTTCAGGAATTTTATAGCCTCAGTATTAAAAACCTCTGGTTGCTCTATGTTCACAACGTGACCACAATTTTCGATCACATGGAGTAATGCACTTCGGTGGTCTTCTACAATTTTACGAATGCTGGGTAAAAACATATGGTCTTCACTGCCCATAATGTAGAGGGTAGGTACATTGCTGTCTTTGAATCGGAAAAACTTCAATAAAGGATTTACTTCCGCCACCAGAGTAAACCAACGTTTAAACTCTCTTTGATATAGCTTGCGTGCCTCGCGTACAAATAGATTTCGTGCCTCTTTGTGGGTCTTCTTTGGCATAATAACCCAAGCGAAGAACTTGTAGAGCACCATATAAGGAATAACGCTTTTAAAAGCAGCTCCAGTCCTCATTAATACTTGACCACGCTTATTTAATTTCATTACCGCCCCGCCCATGATCATACTTAAAGAACGTTGGGGATGGCGTTCGGTGATATCACGTATAATGATCGTTCCTAACGATATCCCAATCCAATGCGTACTTTGGATTTTTAAATGGTCCAGGACTTCCAATACTTCGTCACCGATCGTGGAGAAATTATAGTTCTTAATACGTTCGTAAATAGGAGCCTTGCTGCGGCCATGCCCCCTTAGGTCAATCAGAAGGACATTAAAATTCGAAGAAAATGCTTTGAGCTGTTTGTACCAAATCGTACTTGACCCTCCAGCACCGTGGACAAAGGTGACCCAAGGTAATTCAGGGGAGTTCTGATGTAAACTGAAACTAAGCATGCTACAAATGAAACACTTTATACTCAAAGAGGGTTGAGTGTTGGGCAGTTTTATTATGTTCACGTTTCTAAAATTGAATTCAAACGTTGAACCATGATAAATCAAAATCCATTCTCAAATTTGAAGCAAGACGCTCCTAGTGCTCTTGTTGTTTTCCTTGTCGCTCTTCCTCTCTGTTTGGGTATTGCCTTAGCTTCTGGAGCGCCCTTGTTTTCAGGACTAATAGCTGGAATCATTGGTGGTTTGATTGTCGCGCCCCTCAGTGGTAGCCCATTAGGGGTCAGTGGTCCAGCAGCTGGATTAGCAGTGATTGTATACGGCGCTATCGAAGAGCTTGGTGCGTACCCAACGTTCTTAGCGGCAGTAATCGTAGCAGGTATAGTACAGGTGCTATTGGGGGTTTTAAAAGCGGGGGTTATTGGTTATTATTTTCCTTCCTCTGTCATTAAGGGAATGCTCAGTGGTATTGGTATCATAATATTTTTAAAGCAAATTCCCCATGCGTTTGGATACGATGCGGATCCAGAAGGTGATTTTGCGTTTGTTCAACACGACGGTCACAACACTTTTTCAGAGTTTAAATACATGCTGGAGGCCATTAGTCCTTCTGCCACACTTATTGCAGGATTAGGGTTGTTGATTCTTATTATTTGGGAACGGCCTTTTATGAAAAAGTTATCGTTTACCACAATCGTCCAAGGCCCTTTAGTTGCCGTCGTCACAGGTATTCTTCTTAAATTATATTTTGATGGAAAAGAAGGATGGGAATTGGCCGGGGAGCATTTGGTTTCTATTCCTGTAACGGAAGGATTGAGTGGGTTTATTGGACAATTCACCACACCCGATTTTAGTGCTTTTCTCAATCCAGCTATTTACACCATAGGTGTAACAATGGCAGTTGTAGCATCACTTGAAACATTGTTGTGTGTGGAGGCCACAGATAAATTGGATCCCTACAAAAGAGTGACTCCTACGAACCGCGAATTATTGGCACAGGGTGCTGGAAACATAGTAAGTGGTCTCGTTGGAGGATTGCCTATTACACAAGTAATTGTCCGCTCATCAGCGAATATTCAAAGTGGAGGAAGGACGAAGGCCTCTGCTACTTTACACGGTGCGCTATTGCTCATTTCAGCCTTTGCTATACCAGCTATTTTGAACCTCATACCCTTAGCCGCACTGGCCGCAATTCTGCTTGTTGTAGGCTATAAACTTGCTAAGCCTAGCATGATTTTAGGGATGTGGAAGAAAGGGAGCAATGAGTTTATTCCCTTTGCAATAACCGTAATAGGCATCGTTTTGACCGATTTATTGATGGGTATTGCATTAGGTCTAGTCGTAGCGATCGTCTCCATTCTTTGGGACAACTTTAAGGTGCCTTACAAATTTGACATACGAAACTACCAACCGGGTGCTCCAATAAAGATTGAGTTTTCGGAGGTTGTGAGTTTTTTGAACAAGGCGAGTATCCAACAGACCCTGGATACTATTCCACCCAATTCTAGTGTAGAACTAGATGCATCTCAAACGTTGCGCATGCACCCGGATGTTAACGAGATCATTGAAGAGTTTCAAATCAATGCCGCAACTAAGGATATTAAAGTAACATTGGTTGGTTTCGAGAAGACGGTAAGTGAAACCCCAATGGCCGATTTTGAAGAGCAGGTCTTACTTAAGCCTCGCGTAAAAGCTTCCAAAGTCGCTAAACTCTTTAAAAAGAACTAACTTAGAACACATGCGATTGAAGTATGTGTTTTTGCTGGGTTGGTCTTTACTGTTGTTCGGTCTACCGAAAAGTTGTTTAGCGCAGGAGTCGCCGCGTTTTAGAGGAGAGTTGGGCTACCTCTATGCTTTTCATGAAGATCTGGGTATCACCAAGAAAGATTGGTTATTGATACCGGGTACTTGGTCGGATCCGGCCAATTATAACGGTCAAAGCCAATACGCCTTTACCTTTAGAGATACCTCGTGGTATTATGCATTCAACCACCACCTTCCATTCATCAATACGCGGTACCGGCTTAGTTCGAATTCGAGCAAGTCTCTGGAAGTAGCATTTCTTCAAAGCATTACAATCAACAGTTGGCGACAATTATCCTTCATGTGGGGGGCAGAGTTTATTTATAGACCGGTAGACTGGATGCAATTTGCCTTGCAGGGCGGATTTATTTCAGGGTATCATGCGGTTACAGACCTTCAGAATCCGACCTTATTACCTATTGAAGGTCAGGAAGGCGGGGTTTTGTTAGGTGCGAATGCTACGGCTGACTTTTTATTTTCAGAACGCTGGAAGGTACGTTTGAGCTATAATCCATTAGTCACAGGCCTAGGTTTGGCGTACGACTTAACGAAACAAAAATAATTTTGAAAATCACCTTAGAACGCATTGACGAACACTTTGGCTTTAAAGCCCGCGCTGGCAATCACGAAATGGTGCTCGACACTGCTACGGAGATTGGCGGTAATGATCAAGGCTTTCGACCCATGGAATTAATGTTAATTTCATTGGCGGGGTGCAGCGCGATAGATGTTGTCCATATCCTTAAAAAGGGAAAGTATCTCATACACGACTACAATGCTGAGGTTTATGCAGAACGTCGCGAAGAATTGCCTCGAATTTTCTCATCAATTGACATGATTATTACTGTAGATACAGATGCGCCTGATACGGTTTTAGAGCGTGCGGCAAAGCTGACTAGAGAAAAGTATTGCAGCGCTTATGCAGTGCTCGAGGCATCAACAAGCGTTACTTTAAAGCTGGTCAGAGACTCGCATTAATACTTAGCAGCGCCATACGGGGAGCAAAGGTTCTATAACCTGCAGGACGAGCAGCAACAATGTGTCTGGTGTTGGTCATATTTTGAATGGATAATTTGAACGTTACATGCTCAGTAAGTGCAAAGCTGACCGCTTCGTTAACTACGAGCGATTGCTGTAAATCAAAAACGTCTAATTCCGCCGCTGACTTTCGAGCGCTGAGGTATTGCAACTGGCTGCTTAAACCCCAACGATTTTTCTCCCAAAGATGCTGAAGCGCAAACTGCAGCTGGGGTATGTATGGCATGAAATCGCCAGCCGTAACTTCGCCCCAACCGTCAAATTCACTGGAAAAAGATTCAACGAAATAGGCCTGAGTCGCAGTAAAGGTGGCTCGTAGATTATGATGTTTATATGTTTTACTTAGTTGTCCTTCGAAACCGTAAACTTCGGCGGCTCCACCATTAAACAACTCACCCGAGCCACTGCCGCCGGCGCTAGCCGCATCAGAACCCAGCAGACGGTTGTAAGCGCTGTAAAAGAAAGTAAGGTTTATAGGCAACTTTATGTGTTGAATCCCAGCCTCACTGCTCAAACTGACTTCTGGCAAAACACCCTCTTTTGAACCAGCAGGTGTGAAACCTTTGTGGATACCGGCAAAGCTGTTCCAGTTTTTGGTAGAATAATTCAAACTGATGCCCGGTAAAAAAATCACAGTATGGTTCGCACGCCCTTTTGAATCTATACCGCTACGTTGGGGGTCATTAGTACCGTAATCCAATCTATGGGCTTGAATATGCTCCGTTCTAAACCCGCCTTGAATATTGAGTTTGTTAATGGAGACAGTACTTCTGTGATAGGCACTTTGCGCAGTGGTATAGTCAATCCTATTTCCTGCTGCCCCGGGCGCTCCAGGTTGTGTTATGGTGAAGACACTTTGACTGATTAGGTAATTATCAGTATGCTGGAAGCGATCTGCGTGATCGTAATGGAACCGCAGGCCGGCTTCGTGTTTCAGTAGAATGTTTCCAAAGCGTTGCGACCATTGTCCACGAATTTGTGCGCCTTGACTCAAGTAGAACCTGTTGTTTGCTTTAAGAAGTGCAAACGCTGAATCTGAATTTTGGCCCAGCGCCGCTGCAAACTCATCGGGATAATCAAGATGCTGTTCCATTATCGAAGCAATAGATACCGCGCCGTTTCCGGCATCAATTTTATCTAATTTATACCAATTGCGGTGCACGTATTGACGATAGATATCGACTCTCATAAAACCATTCTTGAGATTCATGGTATAGCCAAGTCGTGTCATCAATCGGTCCATGCTCATTGCATCATTGCTAGAAGTAAAATAGCGTTCATTCGGATAAAGTAACGCTGTAGATAGGGTAGTGCCTAAATAAGTTTGTTGCGATCGTTCAGTGGTTCCTGCGATCAGTATTTCTAGGTGATGAATGTCTTGATCATCTAAATGATGAATAAGTTTTAGGTATCCGTCGTTTAGGTCGAACCCGCCAGATTTTTGGTCTTTTATGGTGTGAAAACCAGCAGCCTCGTGGTGAAAAAGTCCGAAAAGAAGTTGAGTATGCTTTGTTGGAAGTACTTCTCCTGAAATTGCACCTCTAATCTGTTCAAAAGTACCTGCGGATAAAGAGAATTGAACATCTGATTTTTCGTCTCCTATCGGGGTGACAAAATTTAGCGCACCGCCAGTACTCTGGGGTCCAGTTACTATTTGAGCAGCACCTTTTAGAACTTCAATATTGGAATATTTCCAAATTACAGGGGTATAATAGGCTTCCGGTGCGCTGTAAGCCGCCGGTGCTGTGAGTACACCATCTTCCATCAATGTAATGCGAGACGAACGAAGTGTTCCTGTTCCTCGAATGCCAATATTCATGCGTAGCCCCCAACCGTCTTCCTGCTGTCCATATACTCCAGGCTGGCTCTGTAAAACAGTATTTGCATCGGTTTGGTCAAAAGCCAAGATAGCCTTCTGTTTGAGTACTAACCCAGCTCCGCTGATGTGTTCGTTCGCAGCTCTGGTTTGAGCAGTTATAGTAATACTTTCGAGCTCAACAGGGACCGGTAATGTAGTGTCTGACGGTGCAGATAGTAGTAGGGTGAGTAGTAAGGGATGCACTATTTAGAATGGATTTAAATAACTATGCAAACATATTGTCTAGAATCATTCTAAACAAGAAAATTAATTCATAATTGCGTGAAGTTTTTTATTCCAAAAGATTGACTAATCCTATTCGAGTAGTCTACAAAAATTCGATTCGGATGCTTATATTTAGGAGGTGAACTTAAGAGCCCATATTAGCGTAGCTTTTGTGCTATGTATTTCTTTCTCTTACGCCCAGTGCAACGTGGCAGTAGCTCAGGATTCTTTAACGGCCTGTGTGGGTGATACTATATTCTTAAACGCTTATGGAGCTGATGAATACGAATGGTTTCATGATGCCTCCTTAAGTTGCGACACATGTTCGGCACCGTATATTATTCTCACGGATACATCGACTTACGTGGTAGTCAAGGGTACAAGTAGTTTTTCCCAGATGGCAACCAATGGAAATTTTTCGAGCGGGAATACGGGCTTTTTAACGGCTTATACCTACAATGCTACCTCCATTTGGAATGAGGGAACCTATGCAGTTGGGCCTAACCCAAATGCGGTACACCCAAACTTCAGTAGTTGGGGCGATCATACAACGGGTACGGGAAATTACATGTTGGTTAATGGTTCCACTGGCGGTAACAAAATACTGTGGCGTCAGATTGTTAGCTTCCCCCCGGGGGTTCAGGTGACCATGCGATGGTGGATGCTGACTTTTGTAACCCCGGCTGGTTCCTTACAGTTAAAATTGGCTGGAACGAATATTGGGAATGCCGCTAGCACCCCAAATTCGACGGGAATTTGGGCGCAAACCACCAGAACTTTTACCGTCCCGGCCTCCGGAAGCGCAACCATAAATCTAGTGACCACAAGTGCGGCGCTGTCTGGTAATGATTTTGGTGTGGATGATATTTCATTTCAATACGATTGTGAGTCCTACGATACGGTATGGATTGCACCCAAGAGTGATGCACAAATACTGATAGATTCTACCTCGCTTTTTGCTTGTGATAGCCTGTGCTTTACCCTGGACAATGCATTAGATTCTCTGGGGTTATTGAGCTACCAATGGGTGTTGAGTGATGGTACGACGGACACCTCATCGACCTTTACACATTGTTTGTTGGATTCGGGTAATTTCAGTGGGTACTTGCTTACTTCTTCTAGTGAAGGCTGCACGGATAGTGCAGCCTTGCCTTCGATGCGTGTGGGGTATACCAGAAAATTAGATAGTTTGGTGATCGCATCGGATGAAAAGTATTATTTAAACGGCACTGTGGTTTTGGACCCATCTGCAGTGATTGGATTAGGAGCTCATTTTGAAGTTTATCCGGGTTCCCAAGGATTTGATAGTTTATATATTTCTTACGGAGGCAGTGGATTGAGTGAGCCAAGTATACAACCAAATCAAGCCGCCCATGGATGGAGTCCAGTGGCGCTTTTATTCGAACCGCAAACCATTTGCGCCTACCTATACACTGCGGACGGATGTGTGGATTCGCTATGCCAACAGATTGCTTTTTATCCAACGGTAGTGGTACCGAATTTTTTCACTCCTAATGGAGATATGGTAAATGATGTCTTGGAGATTCAGTCGACAAATGCGGATCGCTTAGTCCAGCGTGTGTATAACCGGTGGGGCCAATTGGTATTTGAAACGGAACGTCCCGATATCTTCTGGGATGGAAAAGTCGAAGGAAAACCTGCAGCGGCAGGTGTCTATTTCTTGGAGTTAGAAGCCTCAAACCTATACACTACGGGTCAGCCGATACTGCAACGAAAGGCCATACATTTGATGAAGTAGAGGCCTACACGAATAAACATCCCATGAAATCTAAACTGCTTAACATTATTACCTCCGCCATCATTGTACTTGCCCTATTATCGTTTTATGGATGGAGTGTTCGAACACATGGAACCCCAGGGAAAGCGCAGGGTTTATGGGGCAATTTCTTAGTGACACTAACATCTTTTCCAGATTTAGTGACCCGCGCCGCCGAGGAAGTGGAAAAACTTCCGGGGACCTTTGTACCTACACATCCCGATTTTGAGCCTATAAATAGGTTGGATTACGATCTAAACGTACTGGTTACCTATACAAATGAAGCCGGCAATAGAGCGGTAGAGGTTCGCAACTTAAGGACACAATCCATTGAAAAGTCTTGGGAAGTCAAAGGCGGATTGAAGCCACACCATCGTGTGATGCATCCACTTTTGCTCTCTAATGATCGTGTTGTGTATGCGACGAACGGACACGGTGGTATTTATTGTATGAATGATAAGGGCGAGCAGCTTTGGCATCAATCCGAAATTGGCCACCATCATTCGATGAATAAGGGGTTGGGCGAATCTATGTGGGTTTGCGCTTATGATCTGTCTGAAGCTTCGTACCCATCAAATGGCGTAGTATACGAAATGGGAGGCGTGAAATACCAATTCTTAGATAATTACATCGTTCAACTCGATACAGAGTCAGGAGCACTACTCTTTAAACGTTCAATGGCGGAATTGCTTCTGGACAAGGGTTTAGAGCATTTGATCATTAAGAGTGCAGTAGTAGACGATCCTATACATTTAAACGATGTACAGCCCGTTTTAGAATCCAGCGAATACATGCTTGCAGGTGACGTGTTTTTAAGCTTTAGAACCTCTTCTGTTCTGCTTCATTACAGGCCGTCAAACGATAGCGTCATTCGTGTGATTGAAGGTCCGTTTACCAGTCAACACGATGTGGATATTATCGATGGAAAAACCATTGCATTTTTTAACAATAATGCTCCGACAAAAAGATTTAAAGAGGATGGAGGTCGTGGTCAAGAAACACAGTTGCTAAAATATCCTTCGTTTTCATCACACATAAGTTATTATGATCTTTCTACCCGGACCTTCAGTACGCCTAATAAAGAGGTTTACGCTCAACATGGGGTGTATTCATTTACGGAAGGGTTGTTTGAGGAATTACCTAACGGTGACGTCTTTATCGAAGAGCAAAACCCTAGTCTTATTTGGGTGTTCAGACAAGACAGCTTGATGTTTAAAGGAATATTGCCTTCACATCATGAAGGACACCACCATTTACTGAATTGGAGCCGACCGGTGGACTAAAAAAAGAAAACCCCTCTAAAGCCAAGGCTAGAGGGGTTTATCGATCTCTTGAATAGGTTATAGTGTGATGCTGTAGTATCCCGCTTTTTGCTTTTCAAAACCGTATTGAATACCGTTTGGAACGACGGTAACTCCTTCAGGAAGTCCAGCAGGATCTACTTCGAACTTCTTTAATGAGAAGCCGCAAGCTATTACATTGACATTGTTGGCATTTAAAATCTCCATGAATGGATCCATGACCTCGGGTGTGACCATGTCTTGAACAGACTTACCGCAGATGATGACATTGAATTCTCCAAAGGCACTAGAATCGGCAACAGCTAATTCACCTGCAGCTTTTGCAATTGCCTTGAGTTGTTGAACGTTTCGGTTCAATACGAAATAGTTTTGCGGAGTAACGGCAGATTCTTCAACGTTGTCTGCTGTCGATTGTGGTGCGCAACTGCTCAGTAAGCCAGTTGCTAATACGAGGGATAGAAGTAATTTTTTCATTGTTTGAAATTTAGTGGAAATGATAATCGGTTCCAGGTAATTGTGAAAGTACGTTGTCACCTAAATCCAAAGCTTTTGCGCGGCCATCTCTTACCGGAGCGATGGTATCCACGTGAGCCAGGTATTCTTCAATAAGATCATGTATAGTGTAGTCCATAACCACAGTTTCCACCGTATTTGGCATTCTACAAAGCATGTGTAGCGGCTCGCCTTCCCGACGACAAGCGGACATTTTATAAAGTTTGTCCATTTCTATGGGTGCTCCACCAACTAAAATGTCCTGTACGCGTTCACCTTTTGCGGCACTGGCATTAAAAGTGAGTTCCATACCGGAGAAACGTACTACCCAACCGCCAAAACGTTCAGAAGCTTTTTCTGCAAATACATTGTGTAGTTCTTTTTCGAGCCAATCTTTGATTTGTTGACCACTGGCTTTACCAATCTTTACTTTTTCGTTTACCGGAAGCATATTCCAGATATCACCTCGAGTAATTGGCGCAACGCCAGCCTCACCAGGGTTTATAGGTGGCGAGAAGCGGAATCCATTAGAAAGGGCAATATCTACATCGTTCTTCCAGAATGCTGCATCAGTAATAAAGTTATCCATTGGGTTTTCGACCACAAAGTATCGGTACAGTGGGGTAGTGGTGTATCCTAGGACATTATTGATGTCCTCGTTGTAGGGTGCCAATTCATTTTCGATTACCTGCGCAACAGTCTCATCCGCGGGGTATATGTTCGGATCAACTTCTACTAAGTCATATTCCTCCTTAATGATTTCTCCATTTTGAACGGTGAGAACCATCTTTCCTACAAAAGAAGCAAATGCGCCAGGTTCCGTAACCTTTGCATGCCCTGCTTGCAACGGCTTGCGAATGCGTTCATGAGTATCATTGCCTAAAACGTAATCCACCTGCGCCAAAGCAGGATGGTTAGCTAGGTCAAATTGTTTACTAATGCCAATATGGGTAACTACGAAGAGAATATCTACATTCTCTTCCTCTTTAAGTTTTGTGACCAATTCTTCGAGGTTGTCTAAAATGGGATCAAAATCTAATCCTTCAGAGAACGATGGGTTTTGACGAATGGGGACCTCCGGATCATTATAAGAGAGAAACCCTAGACGGTTCCCATTGATTTCTTTAATCCAATATTGAGGGAAAATTGGTGCTTTTCCTGCTTCGTCATGAAACATGTTTGCAGTGATGACCGGCGTTTCGTAGCTGTTCAATACGTTCATCATTTGTTCCTTGCCGTACACCACTTCCCAGTTCCCGGGTATTAGGAAGTCATAGTCCATTGCTTTTACAATTGGCCCAAATGCTGCTCCTTGAGATAAAGCTGCGATTGCTGAGCCTTGAATGAGGTCTCCACCATCTAAAATGATGGTGTTAGGGTTGGATTCACGTTCAAGGTTGAATAGGGTTTTCATGTTAGCTAGGCCACCCAGGGTTTTAAATGATATTTCTTCATTCTCCCAAAATAACTCACTGTGCGGCAGCACTTGTCCATGGATATCGGCGGTTTGTAAAATGGTTATTTCTGTGGGCTTTCCATCTCCTTTGGACGGTGCGTTACAAGAGGTAAAAGCTGCTGCTGCTGCTGCGATGGCGAAAATCCTTAATAATCTAACTGTCATTTATACGTAGGTTAATTTATGTAACGTCTAATTTTTAAAGGTGAAGCTGATGGGGTAGAGCCTTCATTTTCGAGCGTCTCCTGAAAAAGAACAGTCGGTGCTTTTAGAGTCGTGACTGTTTGACGTCGATCACTTAAAATGTGGTTCAATATTGAATGAACGGAACACGGCGAAGTCACCAATATCAAGGTTACGAGAATCACTAGGCTTAGCGATTTATAAACGATGGAGTGTGATTTTAGCTTCATTGTCGCGCAAGATACAGGTAAACTAAAAGTTGCATTGGACTTTAGTCACGATATTAAACGAAACAAGGCCTTCCCGTAATGGAAAGGCCTTGTTAAATGCAGACAGCAGCGCGGTTCTAGCTGTTTGAACTACTATTATGATACTCTTCTACCAAGCGCATTACGGCTTTTACTAAATCTTTGGTTTCAAGAAGAAGGTTAAAGTAAAGGGTAGTATTCTTAGGACTAACTTCTTCCTTACGTGTCCGGGCAATCTGTGCGTCTATTTTGTCTGATATTAACGCTAGAATTGCATCTTCTTGGTCCAAGCATGTACTCAAATCACCGAAGCTTTTTGAAGTGAACGCTTGCTCTACAGATACCAGCATTCCGTCAAAGGTGGTTTGGATTTCATTGAGGTCAGATATTTGACTTTTACTTAACGGTTTGTGGTTGTTATCTATGTGCTTGAAGCTCTTCTTTGCAATAAACTCCAAAGATTGAACCACGTCTGTCAAGTTCGCGAGAACCATGATATAGAAATTAGAACCGCGAACGCTCGTCTCATCAAGATTCTTAATAAAGTAGAATAAGTGATTACGCAATGACTCTACCTCATCTTCAAACTTACCGACACGTTTACGCATTTTTTTAAGCGCGCCTGTATCTTGATTTGACAAGCCGTCGACAACCCCATTGAAAATACTTGTAGTACGGTAAATAGATTTTGCAACGTTATCAGCGCTCTCTTCTATGATTCCCTGAACAGTTTGGCTTGCAGACTTCTTCAGGGAGCTATGATCCGATTGCGCATTTGCTTTTTTCTTATGGCTTAGATAATTACGTACAACTAAAACGCCAGCGAAAAGTAAAAGTATCGCGACAGCTGCCCCACGTCCCATGTATATAATGTAGGTTAAAATACCAGCGAACGTAAAAGCGCTGAATGCAGTGAAAAACCAACCGCCAATAACGTTCACGACCCCGGCAACGCGATATACTGCGCTCTCTCTTCCCCATGCACGATCCGCTAGTGAAGTACCCATAGCCACCATGAATGTCACGTATGTTGTGGATAACGGTAGTTTCATACTTGTAGCAATGGAAATCAGAATTCCGGCAACCGCAAGATTTATAGAAGCACGAATCATATCAAATGCCGGAAGGGCTTTGGCTTTTTCTTCCGAAATTTCTATTGCTGGCGTTTGGAAACTATTTGTAATCTTAGTCTGAACAGCAGCAGGTAAAATGGTACTTATGACGCTTACTAGTTTTGTTGATCCTTTAACAATACTTCTAGATAAAATATTCGGTTGAAAGCGTTCACTTCCATCGCCTTGACGAGAAAGATCAATAGACGTATCTGCAACGGTACGGGCTTTCTTTGAAAATGCCAGCGTGACGACCATAATAGCGCCTGCAATGAAAAGCAAGCCCGGCTCGGTTGGAACTTTCTCAGACAATATTTCCATTGAGAATTCAGAGGCGGGTATACCAGATACAGACCAGGCTTCGTAACTGTGGTAGGCGGCCATTGGTACACCTATAAAATTGACTAAATCATTACCTGCAAAAGCTAGTGCAAGTCCAAAAGTTCCTACCCCAATAACGATGATCAGCACATTAATTTTAAAGACTTTATCAATGATAAACATGAGTAACGTCCAAAACGCGAGCATCAACCCAATCACTAAAAAGGAATTTTGCGCCAGAAAGTCTTTGATATCGCCATAGAAAGGAGTCCCTTTGAGACCCTTAAAGAAAATAAAATAGCCGATCGCAGTTAAACAGATACCTGCGAATACGAACCCGAAGTTTTTAACCTTCTTTTCATATTGGAAACTGAATACCAGTCTGGATATCCATTGAACGAGCATACCCACGGTAAATGAAATCACAACGGAAAGAAGAATACCGGATATGATTTGCTTGGCTTTTTCAGTATTGATATAGTTCACTAAATCCGCGGCGGTTTCAGTATCAGACATACCGATCTTAATCAGTGCCATTACTACTGCAGCGCCCAATAAGTTGAAGACTATTGAAACGGTAGTTGACGTTGGCATTCCTAACGTGTTGAAGAAATCTAGTAATAGAATATCTCCAATCATCACTGCCATGAAAATGAACATGATTTCATCAAAATAGAATTTTGACGGCATAAAGATGCCCTTTCTTGCAACTTCCATCATACCGCTTGAGAATACAGCACCGATAAAGACGCCTAAACTGGCGATAATCATGATTTTCTTGAATGAAATTGCCTTTGAACCAATGGCTGAATTCAAGAAATTTACGGCATCATTACTGACACCTACAACAAGGTCTGCAACTGCTAGTAGGGCTAGTGCAAAAATCATCAAGTAGAATATACTGTCCATAGTTTAATTTTCTTATTGCGAAGCTACGCTCACAATGTTATCTGAAAGTTAAGTTTAGAAGTGCAATTCAAATCCAGTTCTGAACAGTATTGCATCGCCGTTTCCGTCCTTAGTTGAATAGCTTATGTCGCTTTGCACTTTGAGTTTGTGTCCGACGACAAATTTATTCAGTCCTAAAGTATACATTGCTACTGGTGCAGCACCTGTAATATCATCATAGCTCAGTGTGGTGTAACGTCCTGCTACTTCGACTTTTTCTGAAATAAAATAGCCCGCAGCAAAATTATAAGCGTTACCAACTAATACGATATCCCCGGTGGGTGTTCCGTCCAATTCTACAGCAATTGGATTTGCAGCGGTTCTATTGGCATATTCAGCCATAAGTGAGAATCCTTGATGCTTGACAACTAAATCAATGAATTGCGAGGTGATGTTGGTTTGATATAGGCCATCTTCGATGAACATGTAATCTCCCATATTCGATCTGGTTTTTGAAGCATCTGCATTAAAGTCATAGGTGTAGGCTACCATTACTTTGAGTTTTTCCTCTCTAACCGTTGATGACCCCATGTATTCACCTTTTTTAGCGAAGCTACCTAAGGGAAATAATTCTACGCGTCCGGTATACTGAAGGCCTCCTTCATTACCCGTAGCAATATTTCTACCTTCACCTTGAGAGATGGCAAATTTTTCTTTTGAAATGAATTGATCACCAAATTTAGTTGTGTGACGCAGCTGTATTCCAAGATCACGATCTATGTTAAACTTACTGTTCAACAATGACCGGTCTACAAGCTGCAGATTCGCAGAAGATATCACACGCTCAACATTGCCTGGAAGTTTTGTTTGACCTGCCCACAATTCGAAGCCAGGTGCGAATTTCCACTTAATAATTGCATCCAGTATATATCTCGGAGAGTTCTTTGTGAACTCATTTGCCCCCGACATATCATTATTCGACAGACCAAATTCCATTTTGTAACCAATATTTGGATGAACGGCCCAACCGTCAAATTTGAAACGCGAACGACGCACTAGAAAATCATGCGCGACGGGTGCCAAACTATTATCTGTAATGTCACTCGTTCCGTAGTAACGTACTTGAATTCTCGGCGCAAACTTTACGCTGAAGCTACTGTCGGCAGCTACAAAGTTCAAGAGGCCTTTACCAAAACTAGTTTCGTCTACACCTTGCTGTGCGGATACATTCATGCTGATTAGAGCGATGAATAAAACTGAAATGCTTCTTTTAGTGCCCATTATATTGAATTATTTGATGCAAAGGTGAAAGCACAAAGTTTAATTTCTGTTACTTGAAAGATAAGGTCATGTAAATTCTATGTTAAGCACTAATATTGGCTTTACATGGTGTTAATTGGTATATAATTGAACGTAACTTTGTCCTTTACACAAGCAAGATGACTTTACAGGAATTTTATAATCAATTAGATTTTACAGCATCTTTGGTATTTGCCTTACCTGAAGGAAGATTGGTTCCCGCTCATTTTCATATCACGGAGGTTGGACAGATTGATAGATTTTTTGTGGATTGCGGGGGTACCGTGCGCAAAGAGTCTGCAGTCAATCTCCAGATGTATACGGCCCAAGACTTTGATCATAGGCTAACTGTACCTAAGCTAAAGTCAATCATAGAGATGTCGATTCAGCAATTGCAACTTAGAGGTGATTCAGAATTACGGGTGGAGTATCAGGGAGCCACCATTGAAGTGTACGGATTATCTCACAATGGATATCAGTTCATACTTCAGCCTTTACAAACAGATTGCTTGGCGAAAGACAAATGCGGCATTCCAGATAACCAACCAAAAAAGGCTGTGCCGACATCCTGTACACCTGGTTCTGGTTGCTGTTAATGGTTATTCTATGGCTCTTTGTAAAGCATCGGAGCCGCCCACAATGGGAAGCGTCAGTCCAGTTTTTTTAAGGTCAACAGTCAGTCTTGTGCCTGCTTTAGGGTGAAGTGTGAATTCCTGATCACTAGAAAAAATCATCAAACCTATCTTTTGCCCCGCGGGGATGATTTGATCATCTGGTTGAAAGTCAAAACTTAAGGTGTAAAAGTTCCCTGGTTCCAGCGGATGACTTTCGGAAATCGATTTTGAATTTTGTGGATCAGCCCATCCTCGCGTAATAATGTTGTTGTAGATGGCAGCATCGCCGTCGCTTCGTTCACCATCCCACGGCAGAGAAACCAGCCATACACTTAGGTTGGCAGCTGGTGCACTGCTCGATAATGAGAGTGTAATGCTTGCCGTACCTGAAATATGCACGTCTTCACTCAGCAATGGGGTAGTATATAATAATCTGTGTGGAGAGTTCTTAGCGCGTGCGAGGTATTCTCCGGTGAAGGATACATCGTCTATGAGTATTTCCTTTTTACGGCTGCCATTATCAGTGGTCAATCCTCCTTGTGCATTTCCGCCTTTGGTGAGGTGTAATTCCACATCTTCTGATTGAGGATGGGGATAATCCGGATAAGGGGTAGGGGATTGTCGATTATCGCCTTCTCGCACAATCCACGCCTTAGGATCCTGTTCTACACCGTTTTCTATTTCAAAAAGGTACCTGGTAAACCATCGGTTCATCATGGCTACAGGGGGAGGTCCGCCGTGGCCACCTTGATGGTAATAAATTTGGACGGGTAGTCCCATTTCTCGGGCCTTGTTGTAAATGCGGTAGCTGTGCTCGGGCATGACATTCCAATCGTTAAACCCATGTGACATCAACAGCGCAGCCTTCATAGGGGCCATATCGTTCAAATAATCGCGGCCCGCCCAAAAAGCATTGTAATCTCCTGTGGCTCGGTCCATATTTTCTCTCATTTCTTTATCGCGAATCGTCTTGTTTCCATAAGCTCTTTTGGACTCTTCACCACTATGTATGAATTCGTACAAGACGTCGATATCCTCACCTAAATAACCACCGGGACTGCGAACCAATCCGTTGGAACGGTAATAATGATAGTAAGAGGTGTTGGGAGCGACGGGTATAATAGCTTTTAATGCTTCCACCCCAGTAGTGGCGGCAGCCAACGGTATGGTACCGTTGTAAGAGGTACCGGTCATGCCTACTTTACCTGTGGACCAGAAGGCATCTACTTTCTCATTTCCCATGCGATCCTTATAGCCATTATTCTTCCCTGCCAGCCACTCAATTACGGCCTTTGGCGCAAGCGACTCGTTATCACCTCCCACCGTTGGAGAACCGTCGGATAGGCCCGTACCGGGTGAGCTGGAATGTACCACTACGTAGCCTCTTGGCACCCATGTGCGTACTTGGGAATTTGAAATAATAGGACGTTGGCCTCTGCGAACTACCTCGACATGCTTTGGCGGTGCCGGTACTTCTCCAATCTCATGCGCTACATTCCAAAATAGATCTCTATCATTACCGGCTGTTCCGGCATAATAAGGGCTTGATTCGTAAATTACTGGCAGTTGCAGGCCGTCATTCGTTGCAATAGGACGTGTGACATCCACATGCATTCGATCTAATTTGCCGTCTCCGTCCGTATCAAATTCAGTTTCTACCCATAAATCTTCACGAATCCAATTTTCAGGTGATGAAAAAGCAGGAACGATTTGAGCCTCACCGTTTTCAAAGAACGGCCTGTTTTGAGCGTCTATTGCCGCCGCACCAGCTAAGGCAAGGCTAAGAAGAAAATACTTCATGCGATCAGTCTAAATTAATAAGCAGAAGTTATGGATTAAAGAAGATTCTAACTAAACCAACCGCTTTTCTTTTCGATCAACCCAGCTGCAGCTAATCGACCACTTTCCATAGCTGCATTTAGAGAGCCATTGAATTGGGTATCACCAGCTATGAAGATATTCTCTGCAATTAGACTGGCACTAGGCTCACTGGTATACTTCAGGTTTTCTAAGTTCGGGAGTGCCTGCTTTATCCTAAAATTAGTGATGTGTTTTACATGACCTGTGCCACAATAGGTTTGTATTTCCTTTTTGACGGTTTTCGTGATTTCTTCCTCACCCATACCTTCATGTTTGAGCGTGGTTACGGACAGTATGGTTCGTCCCTTGTGATCCTTATAGGCATATAAGTTATTGCTAAGTTTCCCCTGATCCGCCACTAGCGCTATAGTTCTATCAGGTATGGAGGTTTGATTTACCTCAAAATAAAGACACATACAAGACTTCCATTTCGTCTGCGCATCTTGTAAATTGGGAATAAGCGCAGCGGCGTTAGACGTAACAATCGCTCCCTGGTTAGGAATTTTCTCCCCGCCTTTGAGGGTAATAGTTGTACTGTTTATGGATTCCACCTCGCAATTAAATTTAAAAGTGGTCTGAACTAATTTAGCTTTAAGCTGCGCACTGATTGCACCAATACCGTCCTGAGGAATCATAGCATACCCTTCACCGAACATTTTATAGACGAATTCAAACATGCGGCTGGACGTCTGCAACTCTGTCTCGAGAAAAATTCCAGCAAAGAAAGGTTTAAAGAATCTTGAAATTATGGTGTCGGAAAAGCCAAAGACCTTTAAATAATCAAGTGTACTTACTTCTGGTGTATTAAAAATTTCATCGAGGCTCTTTTTCCTTAATAGGAGGTTGAGCCTTAGGACATTCACTTTATCTGCAATGGTTCCAATTCCAGAAAATAAGGTGGGCAGTAGAACCTTCCAATTTCGCATGGGATCACCAATCACATATCGCTTTCCGTCTACTAAAATTTGCGCACCGGATTCCAATTTCGTCAGGCGCAGCGCTTTGAGGTCCAAATATTTTTTAGCGAGAGGATAGGCGTTTAAGAGTACTTGAAAACCGAGGTCGAGCTGGAAGTCTTCCACTGTTATTGTTTGAACCCTCCCTCCAGAAGTTCCTTGTTTCTCAATGATCACAGGATGAAAGCCTGCTTGCTCTAATTCATAAGCCGCGATAAGCCCGCTAATGCCTGCTCCAATGATATGGATGGTCTCCTTTTGTTTCATGCGATTTTTGAGTGTTTACTAGTATAAAACCGAGCATGGCAGATTTAGTTCGTCACATTTTTAGGCTAGCTTGAGCCCTTTTATCTTTTCACAGGGTAGAGCGTCGAGCATTCATTGAATCTTAAGCAAGGCCTACGAGTTTCTTGATTCGCGCCCGTAAAGTGAAAGGGATTTTTTTCGCTTCGCTCAAAAGAACCCTAGAGGGGGAACGCTCCAAGACAACTGAAAACCAGTCCGCCTTCGGCGTCCTGTATTTTTTATGCCATCCTGCTCACTGAAGCAAGCTTCGTTCGCGAATGGATATAAAAAAAAACCAGCGTAAAACGCTGGTTTTTAGATGTTTTGGCGGAGAGAGAGGTACTAGAACCTTTTCTTGTATTTCCCTGAAAATCAATTATTAACAGCGCTTGCTTCCAAGCGGGGTTACGATTTGGATATTTCTCCTCCGACAGAGGGCTTCTCCGGAAGATGCGCCAAATTGCCAACCCATGTGAAGGTAGGAAAATATTAAACTATCATGGGATAGAGGAGGTACTTTTTATAGATTCCTCTCAGGTAATCGCGTAAGTATTGTTCGGAATATTCCGAACAGACGTTTGGAATCACGTGTAAATCCATAATCCCATTGTTTTCAGTATCTTCACTATATGGATCAAAATAGAATTTCATTCTGAAATTAAAGAAGAGTCAAGGATTTGGTTGCCATACTCTGCGGCGCAGAGTTTGGTAAGATAGATTAAAGTGAACTTGGTCAATCTGTCTGGCGCTCAATAGAAAGCACATTAATACATGAAAGTACCCAGGGTTTAGTCGAATCTGGCTCTCTGTAAACTTGCTCTTTTTCATTTTGCTTCGTTCTTTTCTAAGTTAACGATTTTTAAATTTTAACCGTTACTGTTTAATGGGAAGCCTTCAAAAGCGATCGATAACCAATGTTGCATTGGGAAAGGCCATTTCACATGCCTTGCGCAT
>Ga0209251_1000537_pt1 | contig 33730 bp, 24 predicted proteins | sample SaaInlV_100m_DNA_6_FD_184665 | JGI IMG/M metagenome (GOLD analysis project Ga0209251, IMG submission 184665) | Marine microbial communities from expanding oxygen minimum zones in the Saanich Inlet - Saanich Inlet SI073_LV_10m_DNA (SPAdes) (version 2) | ecosystem: Environmental > Aquatic > Marine... | reverse complement strand
TCACAGGTGACACCAAGTCCTGATAGCTTGGTGTCATCTTCACATCGGCCTAGCGATGTTCGAACGGTTTACCGAAAAGGCCATCAAAGTGATCATGCTGGCCCAAGAGGAAGCTCGAAGGCTTGGTCACAACTTCGTCGGTACTGAGCAAATTTTGCTTGGTTTGATCGGCGAAGGCACAGGTGTCGCCGCCAAAGTTTTGAAGTCGATGGGCGTCAACCTCAAAGATGCTCGAATTGAAGTTGAGAAAATTATTGGGCGTGGATCGGGTTTTGTAGCGGTTGAAATACCTTTCACACCACGTGCCAAGCGTGTCTTGGAACTCTCTTTAGAAGAAGCGCGACAGCTTGGTCATAACTACATCGGTACAGAGCATCTCCTCCTTGGCCTGATTCGCGAGGGTGAAGGTGTTGCTGCGCGTGTTCTGGAAAATCTTGGTGTCGACCTTGCGAAGGTTCGTACTCAGGTGATCCGCATGCTGGGTGAAACCGCCGAAGTCACTGCAGGTGGTGGTGGCGGTGGTGCGAAGGGCTCCACCAAGACTCCGACGTTGGACGAGTTTGGTACCAACCTCACCCAAATGGCCACCGAGTCGAAGTTGGACCCTGTGGTGGGTCGTTACAACGAAATCGACCGTGTGATTCAAATTCTTGGTCGCCGCACCAAAAATAATCCGGTCTTAATTGGTGAACCTGGTGTTGGAAAAACTGCAATCGCCGAGGGCTTGGCCCAACGGATTCAGCAGGGTGATATCCCCGACATTCTCGAAGACAAGCGAGTATTGACTCTGGACATCGGCTTGTTGGTGGCAGGTACGAAGTACCGAGGTGAATTTGAGGAGCGCCTTAAAAAGATCATGGAGGAGATCAAATCCGCTGGAAATGTGATCTTGGTGATCGACGAAGTTCACACCTTGATTGGTGCAGGTGCCGCTGAGGGTGCCATCGACGCCGCCAACATCCTTAAACCGGCACTCGCTCGAGGCGAATTGCAATGCATCGGTGCCACAACCCTCGACGAATACAGAAAACACATCGAGCGTGATGCTGCTTTAGAGCGTCGTTTTCAGCCCGTCAATGTTGGCGAACCTTCCGTTGACGACACCATTGAAATTCTGAGAGGCTTGCGTGAGCGCTACGAGCAACACCATCGCCTCAAGATCACTGATGAAGCGTTAGTGGCTGCAGCAACGCTTGGTGATCGTTACATCTCTGATCGTTTCCTCCCAGATAAAGCAATTGACCTTATTGATGAAGCGGGTTCCCGGGTTCGCTTAATGAATTCCAAACTTCCTCCTGAAGCAAAGGAAGTTGATAAGGAATTGCGCACCGTCCAAAAGGACAAAGAAGATGCTGTTCGCGATCAGGATTTTGCCAAAGCTGGCGAATTACGCGAAAAAGAAGTTGAGCTGCGTGAAAAAATCCGTGCGCTGATGCAAACCAGCCGTTCTTCCTCTGAGGAAGGGTCCTCCGATGAATCAGCCGTGTCAACTCCAGCTGTTGTCGACACCACTCCGATGGTGAGCGAAGAAGATATCGCTCACATTGTGGCGTCTTGGACTGGCGTTCCTGTTCAGAAACTTACGGAAAGTGAGTCTGTGAAGTTGCTCAATATGGAGGAAACCCTTCATCAACGCTTGATTGGACAAGATGAAGCCGTCAAGGCTGTTTCGAAGGCTATTCGTCGGGCGCGCGTTGGTTTAAAAAATCCAAATCGTCCCATTGCGAGCTTCATTTTCTCGGGTCCAACCGGCGTTGGAAAAACAGAGCTCACCAAGGCGCTCGCGACTTACTTCTTCGGCAGTGAAGAAGCGATGATCCGTCTGGACATGTCGGAATTCATGGAGCGCCATACCGTCAGCAAGCTGATCGGTTCTCCTCCGGGATACGTGGGTTTCAACGAAGGTGGGCAACTCACCGAGGCTGTTCGTCGTCGTCCTTACACAGTTGTGTTGTTCGACGAAATTGAGAAAGCCCATCCCGATGTGTTCAATCTCTTGCTTCAGCTGCTTGAAGATGGCCGCCTGACCGATTCAAAAGGTCGCACTGTCGACTTCAAAAATACTTTGGTCATCATGACCTCGAACATAGGTTCGAAGGTGATTGAAAAAGGTGGTGGTGGTCTTGGTTTTGAATTCTCTGGTGAAAGTGCTGAAGATTCTCAATACACAAGGATTCGTTCCCTTGTGAATGAAGAACTCAAGCAATATTTCCGCCCTGAGTTCCTTAATCGCCTCGACGAGATCATTGTCTTCCGCCAACTCAATCGAGAGGAAGTCAAAGAGATCGCCGAAATCATGCTCAAAGAAGTGTTTGGCCGCATGGGAGAGAAAGGCATCACCCTTACGGTGTCGGATGCCTTCAAGGAGCGTCTGGTGGAAGAGGGTTACAACCCCGCCTATGGCGCACGTCCGCTTCGTCGCGCCGTGATGCGTCTGCTCGAAGACTCCCTTGCCGAGGAAGTTCTGACAGGTCGCATTAAAGACGGTGACCACGCAGAAGTTGACGTGGACGAGAACAAAAAGGTTGTTGTCCGCCACAAGGGCCGTGTTGACTCTCAACCTGAGTTGGCCGGTGCTGCCGTTTGATGGTTTCGCCCATTTCTTCCCAGGCCATTGCCCCAACAACACTGTTGAGGGGGCAAGGTGCCTGGGGTGAAGCCCTGCCTTACATCACTCAGCTGTGTCAGCGCCCCTTGTTACTGGGTCGTTCCATGGCCACACAACCACTGCGAGACCAACTCAGTTCCGACCTTGAGTTCCTTGGACTCTCTGTCACAGCATCAAATCTTCGATTTGATTGCTGTGAAGTCGATCTTCATCGTCTTGCCGATGAAGCTCAATCCTGCGATGCAATCCTGGCTGCTGGTGGTGGAAAGGTTCTCGATGCAGGAAAACTTCTTGCCCATCGTTTAAAGCTGCCCTGCATCACGGTTCCGTTGAGTGCTGCCACCTGTGCAGGCTGGACAGCATTGGCCAATCTCTACACACCAGACGGTGCCTTTGAGCGCGATGTCGTGTTGGACCGTTGTCCTGACTTATTGGTGTTTGACCACGCGTTTGTACGCCAAGCACCACCGCGAACATTGGCCAGTGGAATCGCAGATGCTCTCGCGAAGTGGTACGAGGCATCTGTTAGTAGTGCAGATAGCCGTGATGGGCTGGTCCAGCAAGCGGTGCAAATGGCACGGGTGTTGCGCGACCAATTGTTGATCGACAGCCCAGTTGCTATTGCAGATTCCACCAGTGCTGCTTGGGAGCGCACCATTGAATCCTGTGGCTTAACGGCAGGGGTCATGGGAGGACTTGGTGGTGCTCGCTGCCGCACCGTCGCCGCTCATGCCGTGCACAACGGCCTGACCCAACTTTCTGCATGCCATCACATGCTGCATGGAGAAAAGGTGGGATTTGGAATTTTGGTGCAGCTGGGTTTAGAGGAGCGTCTCGGCAACAACCGGCTTGCCGCCCAGGCCCACCGTCAGCTCAAGCCCGTTTTGGAGAGCCTCGGTCTTCCTGTGTGTCTTGATGATTTGGGTCTGGCGAACGCCAGCCCTAGCGATCTTCAAACCGTGTGTGAGTTTGCCTGTCAAGACGGTTCCGATCTTCACCATCTGCCTTTTCCGGTGACCCCTACTGCGCTGTTCGACGCTTTGATTGGACTGTCTGAACGCAGCCCAGTGCCATCTTGAAACGTCTTCTAGAGGAGCTTCGTCCAGGCTTGTTGGATCCCCAAGCCGGTGCCCTTACCGATGCCGTCGAATGGTGGTCGCTCCCGTCCTTGGGTGTCGACGATCCCTTTCCTGTGGCGGTCTTGGGAGAGGGTGATCCCCTTCTTCTCCTGCACGGCTTCGACAGCAGCTTTTTGGAGTATCGGCGCTTGGCGCCATTGTTATCCGGTCGTTTTCAACTGATCATTCCGGATCTATTTGGTTTTGGTTTTTCGCCTCGCCCCCTCACTGCCACCTACGGCACTGAGCCGGTCATGCTGCATTTGGAAGCTCTTCTAAACAAGTTGCCATCATCGGGCCCTGTATCGGTGATTGGTGCATCAATGGGAGGCTCAGTGGCCGTGGAACTGGCTCGTCGTGTTCCCGAGCGGGTGCGGTCACTGTTGCTCCTGGCCCCCGCTGGCTTGTCGGGTCGGCGCATGCCCGTGCCACCTCTCCTTGATCGTTTTGGAGCTTGGTTCTTGAGTCGGCCTGGGGTGCGGCGTGGGCTGTGTCGACAGGCCTTTGCTGATCCCGACTCCTCGGTGGGAGCCGCGGAAGAACAAATTGCGTCACTCCATCTTCAATGTCCCGGTTGGGCCCAAGCTTTGGCAGCCTTTGCCCGCGGCGGTGGCTTCGCTGGCAGTGGTTCGCCCTTACCGTCTCAATCACTCCATGTGATCTGGGGTGCGCAGGACAGAATTCTGCGGGAACCGCAAAAACGAGCTGCCCTTGAGATTCTGGCTGAGCCCGTGGAAACGTTTGAAGCCTGTGGGCATTTGCCACACCTCGATCACCCTCAACGCGTTGCCGAGCGCTGTTTCACTTTTTTTGACCATGGCTGACCCTTTAATGACGCTTCTGGCTGGAGCTCTAAAGCTTTGGGTCCGTGGTCGTTGTGATCGGCTCGGCAGTTTGGACCTCACCCTCCATGGATCAGCATTCACGTTGATGCGTGGTCGCCTTGAAGGGGTCACATTGAAGGCCCGTGATGTGGGGTTTAAGGGCTTGCCACTTCAGCATGTTCAACTCCGCAGTGGTCCGATCACTGTGGATGTGAATGTGCTGAGTCCTGGGCAAAGGCTGGCTCTCCAGCACCCTTTTCAAGTGGAGGGAGATGTGTCGATCAGTGGCGGTGCATTGAACGATGCCTTGCTGGCGGAGCCATGGCGTTGGCTTGGTGATTGGCTTGCTGAACAGCTCATGGGCCTCACAACCCTGGGTGCCTTAAACATCCAGAACGATCGAATGGAGCTCCAATCTTCAGTGGTGGCTCATCGAGAACCCGTGCGTCGTTGCTTCAAGATCGATGCCTCAGACAACACGTTGCGGTTTCGATCACACGATGCTGAGGATGCCTCATCAATGCTGCTGCCGATGGACCCTGGTATCAAAATCACCCATGCGTCTCTTCAGGGGGGACAACTCCATCTCCAAGGTTGTGCTGATGTCACACCTTGATCGATACACCTTGATCGTTACATCGTGATCTTTGTCCTTTGCGCAAGGAGGCTCCTAGGTTCATCGAACCAGTAGAGGCTGAATCAGCGCCACGACGTAATACACCACGGCTGGGGTGAACAAATAACTGTCGATTCGATCGAGGATTCCACCGTGGCCGGGCAAAACATCACCGGAATCTTTGACGCCAGCGTCGCGTTTCATCATGGATTCGGTGAGGTCCCCCACCATGGCGATGAGGGCGACGAGGGCGCCAAGGAGGAGTCCGGGTAAACCGAAATAAGGCCACCCCATCACAAGGGCGCAAACCTCCCCCATGGCCATGGCACAAAGACATCCGCCTAGGGCACCTTCCACTGTTTTCCCAGGTGAGATTGGTGATAACGGACGTCTCCCCCAGCGACGTCCAAAGGCCCAAGAGCCGATGTCGCTGCACACAATCATCAGACACGCCGACAAGGTGATTGCCAGTCCACTTGTGCAGAGTTCTGAGGTGCCTGGCGTGAGTTCCACCAGCGTGAGATTCCGAAGCGATAGCCAGTGACTCGGTAAAAATCCCAGATAAAACAAACCAAAGATTGACGCTGCAACATCGGCGATAGAGCCAGTCACTGGCTGCAGAAGCAACCATGCACAAATGGCTGCTCCAGATATCGGCAAGACGGCTGAGGAGAGCTCTGCAGGCAATCCTCCAGATACAGCTGCCCATTGGGTGCTGAATAACAGCAGTTGGCAGGCCACCAGGGTGGTTTTTGTAGCAGGACGCATCCCCTTGAATTGGGCCATGCGGAAAAATTCCAACAGGCCGAGATGCACCAGAATCCCGACGGCTGCGGTGAACCACCACCCACCAAGGCTGACAACAACGAGACCAAAACCACCAACGGCTAATCCGCTTAACAGTCGTTTGCGTGAGGACTCTGTCGATCGTGGTTGATCAACTGATGGATAGACCTCGATGATCACCCAAACCCGTGATGACCATCAGCTTATCAACCGCTCTTCAACGCTCTCACAGCCTTGTACTCACAGCCCTGTGTTCAAAGCTTTGTTTGGACAGCCCTCTGAATTAGAAGAAGCCCGACTTTGAGATATCTGTGCCTATCAAGGTGTTGAGGGCCGTCTGGGTATAAGACGTCATCTCTTCCCTTACAGCCCTCCAATTGCTGAGACTACCAATCGCATCAAGGGGTGAAGTGATGCTTTGAAAGCGAGCTTCATCGCTTTGAAGACCTTGACCAAAGGATCCCATTTGGTTGGCATTTGTACTCCATTGAACTTGATTCCATTGCGCTATTGAAGACATCAATGCTGTGCGATAAATGTCGTCATCGCCTGTGTTCTGTAAAATAGATAGAGGAATCAAACTTTGATCAAGTCCGCTCTTCACAGCATTATTCCATTTGCGTATTTCTCCCTTCGTAGCGGTTCTCCCATAAAGGTTCTTTGTCGCTCCGGTAATAACATCAGCGATCGGCAATGTGCTCAGTGAACCGCCATAGCTAGCTGTAATTAATTTAGAAGATTTTGGATTATTGATGAGGTCTTCAGCAAGCTGCTGAGCTGTTTGGCCTTGGCCAAGAATGGCTCCGGCGGCATTCGCAAGATCGCCAGGTGCCATAGTTTGATTGGCATAAACTTGATACGTTAAATTTGCCATATTGATTCTTTTTTGAGTACTTTTTGCTTTGAATGTAGTTGATAACTCTGAGTCTATGGCGCCGATTAAATCATTTCTATTTGTCTTGTTGATTTGATTAAGATTAAAAGCTAGCTGTTGAGACGAATTGAATAAATTCTTGCTGCTAGCTGAATTTCCATAGCTGTATTTTCCATTACTGACTCCTTGTGCAATCACTAATTGATCATCAGTTATTAATCCGGTGGTCCCAAAGACACCTGCAATAACTGGTGTTGCAGCAAGCCCTGATTCGCTATAAAGATCAGTTTCAGTAATGGAGAGAGGCATTGAGTTGTGACGAAGATTCTCAATGCGATCGTCCTTCATAACCATGGCTCCATGACCACTATGGGTGCTTCCATCCATGGACGACTCCATCTCTGAAGTGGCAATAAAGTGACCAGCTTGCAATTGAGTAGTGAAGACCTGCTTTGTTTTGTTGGATTCAGAATGGGTTGTGATAATTAGGTCTTCTAATGCTGATTGCGCATAACTGCTAAAGCCAGAAGTTAAAACAACTTTGCTTAGATCTTGAAGGCTCTTGTCTTGGATAACAGCATCAGCAAGCACATTATCATTGGGGAAATATCCACCCTCCATGGTTCCTGTTTGATAGTTTAATGCCATTGCTGCACCATCCAAAACAACAACTCTCAATCCACTATCTACGGCGTAGCTGACCGCTATATCTTGGAAGTTATCCAAATTCATGTCAGCCATTGCAACACCAACCTGATTAATATCTAATCCGTCTACTGGCTTTAATTCTTGATCATCAACGTTGATAATTGTACTGATATCGGCAAACGGATTGAAGTCAAAAACATTTTTCCATTGTTTTGAAGTCTTTGAGGAAGTCCAGGCTTTAATTTGAAGGTTCTGAAGATTGATGTTGCCGGCCTTTGATTTAGAAAACCCAGCCGTAACTAGATCGCGGTTGCCATCACCCGTGAAGTCTTCAATAAACGCCCAGGGAGCATATTTTGATTTGTAGGGTTTAATTTTACTCAAGAGTGTCGTTTTATTCTTTAATGCAGCAGCGCCATCATAAATTTCTAAATGACCAGATGAAGAGTTGGAGCCTCTACGGCTTAAAACTATATCTTGCGTGAAATCGTAGTTTAAATCACCAGATTGCATCCTATCAATTTTAAATTTTGAATTCTCAGGTTTTAGTGTGCGCTCACTAAAGTCCTGTGCTTGATGTAAGGTAATATTCCCATCCTTATTTGTATAGTTGTCAGATTCCGCGTTTGTAATCCAGCTACTATCGGTATTTTCGACAATCGTGATAACCTGCATCATTCCAGCATCTTCATGAGGAAGTATGTGGCAATGAAAAACATATGTCCCAAGATAGTCTTGGAATAGCATTCTCACAGTTTGATCATTGGCGCCCCAGGTGCCAATTGAATCGACCTTATTTTTGTCTAATGCAGCACTGATTTCATGAAACTTTCCTTGAAGTGGTTTTAGCTCTACATTCTTTTCTAGATCGGTATCGTAATACTTATACCCTGAAGAGTTAAGCATCGTAACATCTTCTAGGCTCCTTTTTTTGTCAAGCTCAGTGTCGCTATTTTTTGTCTGATAGTCGTTGATATGAATATGAAAAGGATGCCCAATATATTTAGTCCCTCCATTGACACTCCAATTGCGGAGGTTCCATTCTTCCATTGTCCCAAGTTGGGCGATTGTTATTGAACCATTTGGAAAAACATGATCATTAATTAGAAATGGATTATTGTATCCAAACCAGTTGTTAGAGCCGCTTGTAATTTTTGAAAGAGCATCGTATTGTTCAAACTGATTGTTGACGTCTGCTGAGCTATTGTAATCAGATACTCGTTCTTGCGTAGCTAGATCCCACTCATCCTTGTCACCAACAAGCACTCCTTTGGCCCAATTAAATTCTCTTTTTCGTAGAGGTTTCCATTTTGATTTTTTCGAATCAAATAAATTGATGCTTGGAACAGCATTTGTATCATAATCCTCAGGCTTTGTTGATGGTTTGATCTTTTGAACTTCAATCCCTTTGTTGGCAATTCTTATATCACGATTGAGTTTTCCAAGTGATGGCAGTTTTGTCTTTTTGTTAACAACAAAAGTTGCCATTGGGCCCGCACTTTGACCATTCGTGACGCTCTTAAGATCCTTGGCTGTTGTGCTTAGGTCTGGATAATTACCCATATTTTCAGTTTTAAATATATTGCCCGAATCATCCGAAAATGTATAGTTAGAGACGATCTCAGTTGTTCCCCCTGGAAGATAAGCCAGAACATCAACCCGTTTGCCAGGTGCCAGCGAGATGACATTCTCCTGCTGCTTATACTCCGTAGGAAGAGATGTTTCTGGATCGTCTGTGGTTGTTAGTGTCCCCTTAGCCGCTCGTATTTTTGGGAATTGATGTCCATCTTCGCCATAGATATATAAAGGGAGTCTTTCTCCAGTTTCCTGATGAATAAGGCTAGCATTGTAGAAAGCTTGATTAGCTTGATTGCTGAAAGTAATTGATTGCCATCCCCCTTTCCCTGCATCGGCTTCTGGTTGAAATTCACCATTCACCGTCACCATTGTCATGGCATTGGTAAGCGGACCTCCGTAATTGTCGTAGGCCGCTAGTTGTAATGATCCAGTATCAGTATCGATTCCAATATCTAGCATTTTTAGAACAGCTAGATTTCGTGGAATATCCTTAAAAGCAGGTATCTTGCTTAATGGATCCCCTACTTGCATGAAACCTGATGCACCCCCGTAGACTTGTTGATTAACAGAGGGGTGGTAATGCGGGTGATACCAATAGGAACCCTGTCCATGATCTTCTGGTAAATCAATAATGGTTGTCCATTTCTGCCCTGTCGTAAATCTCGAAACTACGTTGTCCCCAAATCCAGTGGGATTGGTGTGAGATCCATGGAGGTGATAATTAAGAGATGTCGTTCCTCCAAGTCCATCACTTGCACCATTTCCATAGGTGCTATTTGGGACAAGAGTTGCTTGCTGAATTTGTGAATTATTTAACTCTCCAATTCGTATGTCGTTGTTGAAATTGAGTCGGATCTGATCGCCAGGTTGCGTAATTAAAACTGGTCCGGGATAACTTGTTCCTTCTCCACGCAAGCCGTAGCTATAAAGCATTGCTGGATACCAGAGATTCGGATTAGAACCTTCCTCAAGTTGCGATTTTTCTGCATTGAGATTTTGCAGGAGATTTTTTTCGTCGTAGTCAGACTTGATAACATCAGCATCTGCAGAATTATTATTATAATTAGCCCACATTTTTCTTGGATCATAGTTGCCCAAGTCCTGTATTGCTTGATAGTATTTATCTTTTTTAGAGCCGACTGAATTCCACGTTGAATTATTTGTAGCACTTTCACTCGAGCCAGGTCCAATATAACCGAGCATGATCAGACTTTTCATAGACTGATTTTTTGGCTGCTTTGTCCACTTGCTAACGACTTTTTTTTGTACTGCTCCAAAAATTGATGAGGAATTGATTGATCCATCACTCTTTGTTTTATTTGTGATTTGCGGTATCAACCATTCTTTGGCGAAATTCGAAGATCCTTTGATATTGATTGGATCACTGGTGATATCAATATTGGCAACTAATTTGTTTTTATAGGATTGATTTCGTCTTCTTTTATTGCTAAGCCTGATGTTTGATCCTGTCTCTTTAGCTACCAAGCTTGAAGAGTATTTAATGTTGGGACTGCCATCAGTTTTTCTTGGAAATAAACTGCCGATAATATAATTGACTGCCATTGATTTAATCCCTTTCAATCAGTCTAGCTAGCCAAGGCGCCAGTACTCTAAAGTTAATGATGCTTTAACTTGCTTCAATTGCTCGCCTGATTAAAAGTTTCATTGTTTTGGTATTAAGTACTTAGGGGCTTTGGTTCGGTTAAATCCTGAAGCTTTCCTGCTTGCCATATGCCAATGCAGAAAAGTAATATTAGTACCATCACTTCTTCGTGCATAATATGTAATAAATTTTCTTTGGAAATGATGTTTGAAAGATGGGCTTGTTTTGAGACGATCGAGCGAATTAAGGTTGGGTAGGCAGCCCCGATTGATATGCCAACGTTGATAATTAAAGTGTTAATCGAAGCCCCTTTCATGGAATCATTGACTCCAAAATTTGCCATAGATAATCGACTTAATTGAGATGTGCTTCCAGCAAGTAGGCCAATAAAGCATATGGCTATCCAATCAATTAATCTAAAGCCATCCGGTTGCACTGAAAGCAGAATGACAGCCCCTGCTAACCCCAGAGAGAACATTGTTGTCATTAATTTTCGAATCCCGATGGATTTGCAGATGTAGCCGCTTGTAAATGCCATCACTCCCACTGATATCAAAAATGGGAATAGTGCCGACGAAGAGTTTAATTCGCTTAGTCCTTGTATAGAGTGGAAATATCCAGTCAACAGAATAAGCATTGCCATAAACAGACAACGGATGATTAGTTGAATCATGGAGGGCCTCCACCATTTATAATTTTCTAATATTTGTAGATCAATGACGGGACTCTCTGTTGTCTTGAGGTGTTTCCAGAACGAGAACGAACCGAGTACGATTATTGTTAAGGATATTATGATGCTAGATGGATTAAGTCGTCCTGCCATGGCAAGAGTAAATAAGACAATTGCCGGCAAGGCAGAGAGATATGCGATCCCTTTTGTGTCAATAGCTTTGCTTTTCTGATCTGGCTTATAGGCAGGCAGATTTCCTACGAATGCCAAGGCGATTAGTGCTGGTAGGGCCGCAATTGGAAATGTTAACCTCCAGCTCCATATGTCTTGGATCCATCCGCCAAGAATAGGGCCCACAACGCTTCCGATTGTTATACTCGCAGCCCAATATCCAAATGCAATTGGTTTCTCTGTACGATCAAAAATTCGATTTAGGAACGCTAGAGCTACTGGTGCCAATACAGCTGAGCCAACCCCTGAGATGCTTCTAAATAACAACAATGCTTCACCACTTTTTGCAAGTGAGGCGCCGATGGCTCCTAGCAGAAATATGAATAATCCAACGGTATACATTTTTCTTAGTCCGTATTTATCTCCAAGCACTCCGGCCAAAATTGACAAACTTGCCGCTGTCATCGTGTAGATCAATAGTGTCCATTCACCAATTCCTGCGACACCAGGAAAGGCTTGTCCGATTGAAACCAGCGCAGACATCACGACGTTTGTGCTCAGTCGCGTCGAGAGGGTTGGCAAGCAAACAAGAACGAGAAGCCACCATCTATTTTTGTTATTCATTTATCGAGTGGCCCATGGCAGAAGTTCATAGGCCGATCGGATGGCCCCTTCTTGCCATGCCGGCAGATGGCTACACCAGTCACCAGCAAAAGCTACTGGCCCACAGGGTTGAGTAAGTTCTGAGAACCACCGCTTATACAACTCTGGTGTCCAGGCCACCCATGGGGAATAGATGTTGGGTACGTTTTGCCAAGCAATCGTTAGTAGTGTCGTTGGATCTAATTCATCACTAATTTCTGGGTGGATTCTTTTGGCGAGCTCTACTGTGAGACGACATCGCGCACTGGGATCCATCGAGCCGAGTACTTCTCCTTGTTGCAGTGCTGCATAGGCCATAACCAATAAGCCACCATTTGGATCATGAAAATCATTATTGGGGTACCACACCTGTTGGTTGGGCATATTTGTAAAACTGATTCCCCCATAAATTCCTTGATCTTCCTCCCAGAATCGTCGGCGCATCCAGCCTCCTACTTTTACGGCAAATCTTGGTGGAAGTGATCGAAGACCTTCTAATCGTTCTGCTGGAAGATCTAGTTCCATATTTTTCATAGCCTGTGGTTGTATTGCCAGAACTACACGATCTGCTTTTTCCTCAATATTTCCTTGCGTGCTGTCGAGGCCTCGTAATGTCACCCCACCATCAACCTCTCTAACCATTTGGGTTAGGCGTCGGTTGAGCTTTATTTTTCCCTTGATTTCAGCAGATAAAGCCTGTATCAATCCATCATTTCCGCCATCAAGTTCAAACATGCTGAGCTGTTCATCAATCACGTCTGGACTACGCCTTGGATCGTCGTACCAGAGATGTAAGCCAAGGATTTGGTCTAAATCCAATGGCTTTTCCTGTTCACCTGGTTGAGAGACTCCACCACGTTGTTGTACATATCCTTGGCGCCCGTTAGAGCAGTAGCTCCAGTCTTGATTGGCTTGTTGTTTGACATTAAAGTTGTCTTGAAGCCAATCCCGCATAGCATCAGCCAGGTCTGGTGGCACTGGACCCTCTGGATCGAGCCAAGGGCCCAGTTTTGCGGCAAGTTCGCCAATGCGTCCTTGACCATCAAACTGCACCTGTCGATTTCTGACGACCACATCTCGGTTGATGTTTGGTAGCCAACGATGGAGTAAGGCTGCTCGATTGAGGGTTTGATAAGGCCGCAGGGTCAATCCAAATCGTCGGCAGTAATACATCACTGCCCGATGGTGATGAGAAATTCTCCCTGGTCCTGCATTGAGATATCCCCCCTCTGGCAGTTGGCACACTTGATCTGCATGTCCCTCCTCATGGATGACTTCTCCAGGACGAACTGTGAAATTTCTTCCGCCAAGTCTTGATGAAGCTTCCCATAGTTCTACATCGACGCCGCGTTGTGCCAACTCATAGGTGAGAACCAATCCAGCAACACCCCCACCAATAACCACCACTCGGCTTGTCTGATTGAGAGGTCCTAGTTCTGGTGGTGCGCCAGAGTCGAGTGGAGTGGGATGAGCTCCTATATTCTTGATGAGTTCAAGAGTTCGTTCCGGCCCTAACTTCGCTTCAACTGAATTCAGCAATTCAGCGAGGGTAATATCTTTTTTGAGCATTATTTATGTCAGCTTATCTTCAAGGTCGCAAATTACACCTTCGTCGATCAGTTGTTTGATCAACTTCAATGTTTGACTCTTTGATTGATCGAAGAACTTACCTTCATGAATTAGTGATGCGATAGTATGTGTTCCATCGCAATGATTGAGCAACCTGGCCTCTTGAGTGTCTAAGGGCCTAACAATTGCATTGTGATTTTGATTTGCATAGATCAAAAACGTGCTCACACCATCGGAACATTTTGTTGGGAAGCTGCCCTTTGTTTTTTCTGCTGCTAGTCGATGAAGTTCCTTTAGGTCGACTCCGGAATAACAAAGCCTTGAGGCGCGATTAAGGCGAGGCCTTAACCATATTGAATTTCGATGGTTCAAGTTTCTTATGAGCTCCTCAGCTGATGCTTTGCTTTTATTGGCGACTAGCGTCACCCAGTGAATCCGCCAGTCGAGCATTGCTGCTGCTTCGACCATGGTTGATATCGAGTAATCGTCTTTTGACGAGTCCCGGTTGATGCTTGTTAGGTGTTCTCTCTGCTCTTCTCCGATGTTTCCAACATAGGAAGCAAACTCAGTTGAGAGGGCTTGTGCATTTAATGGTTCTCCTAGGGAGTCGGTATAAAACTGCTGTATAAATTGGTTGAATGTGTCCTCTCCAAGTACCCATTGTAAGGACTGGTAGATGCCTTTCAGTGGTTCAACTGTTCGTGCCATTGCACGGTGAAGATAAATCTCAAGGACCTCTTCACTGTCTTTAAAGCCTGGTGCGGGTTCAATTTGATCGAGTAGCCATTGCCTTGGTTTGTCATGCAAACTTGCCAAGAACTGTTGTTGTAGGCGAACGATTTGTGCTGATCTCATGAATTTGCACCTTCCTGGAGTGTTTTGAAGCAATCGCTAATCTTTTCAACCTCTTGAAGTGTGCGTGTTAGCGGTGGAATATTATTTTCCCATTCTAAAAGTGTGGGCCATGCCCCATATTTTTCTAAGCATTGTTTGTATAGATCCCAGACTTCGTCGTGCACGGCCTCGCCGTGATAATCGATATAGACTTTCCCATTCCCTTTTTGTTCCTCCGTACATCCTGCTAGATGATACCCTTTAATGCTGTCAGCATTGATCTGACTAAGCGTTTCCCATGGATTTTCTCCGAAATTCATCGCATTGGCCCAAATGTTATTTACATCAAGCAGTACAAAGCATCCTGACCTTTTTGTTATTTCATTGATGAACTGTATTTCAGACATTTCTGATTCTTTGTAGCGCATATAGCTGCTTATGTTTTCCAAAAGGATTGGAGCCCCTATGGCTTCTTGTGCTTCATCGATCCTTTCGACCATGTATTGCACTGTTTCATCTGATTGAATAAGCGGTATCAAGTCGTGGAAGTGATGCTTTGATAGCGAGCTCCAAGAAAAGTGATCTGAGAAGACTGCTTCAGGATGTTCTTTTAGTAGGTTTTTAATCAGTAACAGATATTCTTTATCAAGCGGGCCTGATGAACCTATCGACAGGCCAAATCCATGAAGAATAACTTGATAATGATGTCTTAGTATATCTAGGTGTTCCCTGTAGGTTCCGCCTTGCTCTTGCAGAAGGTGCTCAGGATGTATTTGAATGAAATCTAAATTTGGCCTTTGATCAAATAGTTCTTGGGAATTCTCATGGCACAGGTTCAGTCCGGCAGACATTCTTTTAAGCCCGGTCGATAGACGTTGTGGGACCAATGTTGTGGATGAATTCATTTATTTATTTATATTTTCTATCTTATCTGTATTTCCGGTGTCTACTGGGGTTTTCATATTCACTTCATGATTCAGTGGGTGTTGGCATTCTTAATTGCTGGTTGATTTATTTCTTTTGGGAACGCGCTCATCAATTTTACTATCATTTATGAATTGTCTGTAGCATTCAACATTACTTTTATTTCGTTAGGCACTGCATTCTTCCAATCAATGCTTTGTTCTATTAACCATTTCACCCTTGCATGATCAATTTTCTCTCCTGGAATAAGAAGTGGTATCCCCGGTGGGTAAGGACAAACCAGCTCGCTAGCAATTTCCCCTTCGGCATTCTCAATTGAAACTATTCTATTTTCTGCTGTCCATGCAGTGCTGAGTTTCACCTCAGGTTCCCGGACTAATGGTAAGGGTGGATTTGAAAATATTGGTTGAGGTGTTTTATCTAATGTTGTTGACTCAATGTCTTTCCACGCATTTTTGAGGTGTCGATAAAGGCCTTTATGTTTCGCCATACCTAGGCAAAACGTTAATGTGCTGGGCTCTGGAAGTTCAGCAATCAATCCCCTTTGCATGAATTGTTCGTCAGCTTCTAAGCCATTCAGTCCGATGGAACCAGTATGGAGGATGAGTCGTAGTGGATCTTGATTGGTGATCAATGGTATCCCAGATTGACGTAGCTTCTCCGCAAGTAAGCGCCCCTCGTTGATTCGTCTTTTTAACTCGTTTATGCCCTTTGGGTTCGTCCATTCTTGTATTGCTGACTCACACGACGCTAAAAGTAGAGAGCTTGGGCTTGTTGTTTGCAGCCAGCCTAGGCATCGATTGATTTGTTCTGGATCTACACGCTGTCCCTTCTGCCACAGGACCGCCGTTTGCGCGATTCCTGCCGCTGATTTATGCAGTGAATGGACGACTAGATCTGCCCCACAATGTAGTGCTGAAGCCGGTAGATCTGGATCCACCTTTGCTGCAAAATAGCTTCCATGGGCTTCGTCTACGAGTACAACAAGATTTTGTGATTGCAAAAGTTGAATTATTTTGCTTGGATCCTTGGCGTAGCCTTGATAGGTGGGGTGAATGAGAACTGCAGCTTTGATTCGTTTCTTATCTGTGGGGAACTCGTTAAGAATGCACTGCATCCAATCACAGTCTGGTTGAGTCGCATGCCCATATTTATTGTTGTACGGAACGTTATAAAGAATTGGTGTGATGTCTCCGAGTACACAGGCTTGAATCAGGCTTCTATGAACGTTGCGAGGCATGAGAACGGCATCGCCGGGCTGAGCGATTGCCAACAGGGCTGCCTGAAGTAATCCTGTGGCCCCATTCACGCCGTACCAGCAGTGATCAGCCCCTATGGCGGCTGCTGATTCCCGTTGACTTTCTCCAACTGCACCATGGCGTTCGAGTGGCCCGCCAATCTCCGCCAACTCCGGTAAGTCCCATGCTCCAGCCCTTTGCCTTAAAAGACGTTTGAAGACCTTCGGTAGCGCCTGTCCTCTTCCATGAGCCGGCAAAAACAAGCTCCTGCCGAGCCGTTTTTTTAACAGGGGCAAAAGGGCCATTGCACAGAGCGATTGTCCTTAGAGTCTCACTCTGTATTTAGCCGCAATATGCAGTACGACTCCGGGCGTGACTTCTGGTGGTTGCTCCTTCGGCCATGGATTGCGATACCGCGGTTGATTCAGGTGCTTTGGACGCTGAGCGGTTTGGTCATCGTTCTTCTGCTGCGTGGTTCGAGTTCCGATGCTGACGTTCAGCGAGGTCTGGCTCGACGCATTCTCAACACCCTCACTGGCCTTGGTCCTTGTTTTATCAAACTTGGTCAGGCTCTTTCCACCCGTCCCGATCTTGTTCGGCGCGATTGGCTTGAGGAGCTCACTCGTTTGCAGGACGACCTTCCGGCGTTTCCTCATTCGATCGCTTTATCACGCATCGAACAGGAGCTTGGTGCCCCAGCGGAACAACTTTTTGAGGAATTCCCCTCAGCACCGATTGCCGCCGCCAGTCTTGGGCAGGTTTATAAAGCGCGACTTGAAGGTCAATCCTGGGTGGCGGTCAAGGTTCAACGGCCCAATCTCACCTTTATCCTCCGCCGTGATCTTGTCTTGATTCGGGCTCTCGGGGTTCTTACAGCACCGTTTCTTCCCCTCAACCTTGGCTTCGGTTTGGGAAGCATCATTGACGAGTTCGGGCGGAGCTTGTTCGAAGAGATTGATTATGAGCAGGAGGCAGATAATGCAGAACGCTTTGCGAAACTTTTTGCTGACAATCCAGCGGTCTATGTGCCCGGTGTTGAGCGCATGCTTAGTTCAACGCATGTTTTGACAACTACGTGGATTGAAGGCTCGAAAATGAGAAATAGTCAAGAGTTGATTGATCAACGCTTAGATCCTGCCGCATTAATCCGCACTGGTGTGATTTGTGGCTTACAGCAACTGCTGGAATTTGGCTACTTCCATGCCGATCCACATCCGGGCAACCTTTTTGCTTTGCAGGGTCGTAGCGGTGACATGGGTCATGTTGGATATGTGGACTTCGGAATGATGGATTCGATTAGTGATAGCGACCGGCTCACGCTTACCGGTGCCGTAGTTCATCTCATCAATCGTGATTTCGCTGGGCTAGCTGAAGACTTCCAAAATCTTGGTTTCTTAAGTCCAACCGCAGATCTTGCCCCGATCATTCCTGCCCTTGAAGAAGTGCTTGGTGGAAGCCTTGGTGAGTCGGTTGGTTCGTTCAACTTCAAAGCCATCACGGACCGCTTCTCAGAGTTGATGTTTGATTACCCGTTCCGTGTTCCTGCTCGTTTCGCATTGATTATCCGTGCGGTGGTGAGTCAAGAAGGTCTCGCCCTGCGCCTCGACCCTGATTTCAAAATTATTTCCGTTGCCTATCCATATGTGGCAAAACGGTTGCTGGCTGGCGACACCAGTGAGATGCGAGAGAAGTTGTTGGACGTGATCTTCGACGAATCAGGTCGTCTGCGTCTCGAGCGATTGGAAAGTCTCTTAGACGTTGTTGGTCAAGGTGCGCCCTCTCCAGGCGTGGAATTGTTACCCGTTGCAGGAGCTGGTCTTCGACTTTTGTTCAGTCGGGATGGTGCTGATCTGAGGAAGCGTCTCCTGCTCACTTTGATCAGGGACGATCGCCTTCATACAGACGATGTGCGTGCGCTTGCGGGCTTGATCGGCAGAACGTTTGGGCCTGGCCGTATTGCGGGAGGCTTTTTGCAGCGGCTCAATCCCCTCGTTGCAGCTTGATGAATCCACTAAGGTCAATGTCCCGTTTCGAGAATTGCTTCAATGCTTGAGGAGATCACCGCCGAGCAGATTGAGCAGTACTTGATGATGGCGGTTCTTCCTCAGCCGCCCTACCTGATGGCTGGAGTTGGCCTATTGATAGGTGTCCTCTGTGGACTGACGTTTGGTCGTCTTGTTCAGAACAAGCTCGATGGCTGGAAGGAAGATCGTTTACCCCTTTTGCCTCTGGCCACCGCTGAGATCTTTTTGAGTTTTTCAGGCACCTTGATTGGTGTAACCCTCTTTATTGGGTGCTGCTTGCAAATTTTTGGGTTCGCATCAGGGACTGCTCTTTTGGTTGCGCTGTTGCTCTCTCTGCTTACTGGAGGAGCTTTGTTCGCACAATTGGAGCGTTTGATGCAACAAGTGGAGAGCGGTAATTTCAAGGCAGTTGATTTTGATAACTTTGACGAATTCTTTTAGACCTTTCTTTTTGCTCTTCCCGCTTTAACGATCCACTGGATTCAGTGCATTGAAAGTAACTCCTTGAAAAATTTTGGAATTATTGGCTAAATCTTCAATTTTTTATATGTTTAGTTATTAACGTTTCATGTAGATTCTCTCGCTCATGTGCAGCTTATTGGCTGAAATAGTTGGATCGATAGTCTTTTTTGATGAACACATCTGTTGCCTAAATGCCAGGAAACGCATTGAGTTCCGTCAGTAGTATTGATCTTTATTTTTAGGCGATCATTTGTCGAGGTTTTGGCTTCTGTCTTGTAAATTCAACGTTGATTTGAAGCACATTATCAGCCCGATTTCATAGCGTGACTCGTCAAAGGCTTCAAAAATTGATGGCCGCTGCCGGGCTGTGTTCACGTCGGCGCGGAGAAGATTGGCTTCAAGCTGGTCGCGTAACGGTTGATGGGCGTGTTGCGAGCCTCGGGGATCAGGCCGATCCCAATTCTCAGCTGATTGAGGTGGATGGCGTTCCCTTGATTTCAGTTCAAGAACCACGCGTGTTCTTGCTTAACAAGCCAGTCGGGGTGATTTGTAGTTGTCGTGATCCTCAAGGCCGGGCCACGGTTTTGGATTGTCTGCCCCATCAAGAACGCTCAGGTCTGCACCCTGTTGGGCGACTGGATGCTGATAGTCGTGGCGCTCTTCTGCTAACTGATCAAGGTGAACTGACACTGCGGTTGACCCATCCCCGCTACAACCACGCCAAGACCTATCGCGTTTTGGTCAGAGGGATTCCCAGTTCGCAAGCCCTTCGTCGTTGGCGAGAGGGCTTGCTGTTAGATGGACGCTTGACTCGACCAGCTCGCGTGCATTGTCTTCGGTCACGCGGCGCATCATCGTTATTGGAAGTTGAGCTCAAAGAAGGCCGTAACCGCCAAATTCGACGGGTGGCTGAGTTGCTTGGTCATCCTGTGATCGATTTGCAGAGGGTTGCCATTGATGGCATTCGTCTCGATGATTTGGCCGAGGGCTGTTGGCGCCGTCTTGACGCGAGAGAGTGGAGCACCATCTTGGTTGGGAACGCACCTCGGTCCATGGACCCATCATGAATCTGCGATTGAGATTCCCAAGGCGTTGGTGGACGCGTTCTGGGCTTGCCTTGAAGCGGTCTGATCTTGAGTCTGTGAGTCGTGAGCAGCAGGCTCAAATTCTTGGGTCGATGATTCGCGAACGTCGAGAGTTGATGGGGTTAACGCTGAGAGATCTGGCAACTCAGATCAGGATTACAACGCCAGTTCTCGAAGCCCTAGAGCGTGGCTGGATCGATCGTTTGCCTGAGCGAACCTATTTGGCTTCCATGCTTCCTCAGGTTGAGAGGTGCCTGGAGCTCCCCCCTGGCTGTTTGGAACCGGTTCTTCCAGTTTCGGTGTCCCGTTCGAAGCTGAAATCTGTTCGCGGTTTTGGTCGCTTTACCCCTGGAAGTATTGATGTCTTTACGACCTGGCAAGGGAGCGTCGTGTATGGCGCCGTCATGATTTTTAGCCTTGTGGCGATGAATCGTCAGCAGCAAACTTTTGCTCGTCAAAACGGTCTCGCCTTGCAGCCTGTAAGAGCCAACATTCAGGTCGTCTCGTCAGCGCCTGTCACGTCGACGGCTGGGGCTTTATCCACCTTTGAGGGTTTGCGACCCCTCGAGCAGGCTCGCCAGCGTTTGCCTCAAGATTGGCTGAAAGGCGTTGCCACGTCCGTCAATCCAAACGATGGAGTGTTGCAACTGTTGTTCAACCAACCGAGTCAACTGAAGATCGACAGTGAGGGTGGCGATCGTGTGCAGCTTGCTGCCGGGCAAGGTCAGCTCACCTTGCAGATGAGGGCACCGATTGACCTAACCATGACCCCACCGCCTGAAGAGATCCAACAGGTGAAGTGGAACGGTGTTCCGTTAAAGCAAGTTCCCAAGTTTTCAGGGGTATACCGGGTGGAGAAGTCTTCTCTTTGAGGATCTGACTTTTCCTCACTATTTAATATGAATTTCCCATAAAAAAGCGACCTCTGAGTGAGGCCGCTTTTGATGCATTCCCTTGAAATAATCTTATGGGTGCGTCTTCTCCCGTGCCATGGGCGTAATTACTCACCTCTTTCTGGCTAATTGTTAGGAGTGGTTTTGAAGATATTGGGCTTTTGGTGAAAATTAATCATTTATTAGTTTTGCAGCGGTCGATTTGGTTTCTGAGGAAGATCTTGGTGGCTGCAAAAAAGCTTTCAATTATCATTGAAACGTCTATTAGTTAAGCTTTTGAACGAACATTGGCAAGAGCAGTCGTCATCAGCTTTCCCACAATTATTGATGGTTTAGCAGCGCTGTAGCGCTCTCAAGGTTTCGTCCCCAAACCTTGGCGCGTTCTCCAAATCCCTTCAGAGATCCCTCCAGTGTGTTGTCAAACTGACTGAGGCGCCAATTCCAATTTCCCGTGCATGTTCCAGGGGTATTGAATCGGGCTCGGTCATCGAGATGCATTAAATCTTGGAGAGGCGCAACCACAAGAGTGGCTGGTGTTGCAAATGCCATATCGAATAAATGCCAAGCGGGAGCAGAGACTTCGCCATTAATCCGTGTAGTAATTCGCTCTCGGCTATTGCTATCGAGACGCTGCCACCAGCCCAGGGTTGTTGGGTTGTCATGGGTTCCTGTGTAGACCACCCAGCGGCTGCCATCCATGTTTTCTGGAAGATAGGGATTGTCGCTTTGGCCATCAAAAGCAAACTGAAGCACTTTCATGCCAGGCAAGGCAAATTGATCACGCAGGTCTTCCACATCTGGCGTAATCACGCCAAGGTCTTCTGCAATTAAAGGCAAATTCCCGCCCGCGTCTTTCTGCAATCTGGCCAGCAAGGCATGGCCTGGGGATGATTGCCATTGGCCATTTTGAGCGGTTGTATCCCCCCCTGGAACGGCCCAAAAGGCAGCGAGGGCGCGAAAATGATCCAATCGCAGTAGATCAACTAATTCCCGTTGGCGGCTGATGCGGTTTCGCCACCACCGGAAGCGGGTGATGCGGTGTCGTCCCCAGCGATAGACGGGGGACCCCCAGAGTTGCCCCGTTTCGGAAAAGTAATCCGGAGGAACCCCACTCTGAAGAGTGAGTTCCCCGGATTCTTTCACGGTGAATAGGTTGCGATGGCTCCACACATCAGCGCTGTCGGTGCTCACGTAAAAGGGCAAATCGCCAAACAACACCACGCCCAGGTCGTGGGCAAGTCGTCGGATCTCTTGCCATTGGCGATCAAGCTGCCACTGCATCAGGCGCTCTTTCATCAGCGCTGCTTGATTGTCCGCTGCCCAGGCTTTGAGTGCCCGACGTTGATGCTGGGCCAGTGGCTTTGGCCAGGTCCACCATGCGTTGTTGTGTTGGGCATGCAAAACGCTGAACGACACGTGGTCGTCGAGCCAGGATTGTTGGCTGCACCAGTGCCGGAAGGCCTCGTGTTGTTCTGACGTCTGTTGCGGCCACGCCTCAAGGAGTGCATCGGCCAGGGCGTTACTGCGTTGGTTTGCCAGCTGGAAATCAAGCATCGTTGCCTCGGCTGCTGTCACGGATGCTCCGGGCAGGCCATTCAGGGCCTCGTGGCTGATGAATTGTTCATTCGCCAGATCTGATGCGTCGAGCAACCAGGCGTTGAGGGCAAAGCAGGAGGGGGAGCTGTAAGGGGATCCAGTCGGATCTGGCGGTGAGAGCGGCAACATTTGCCAAACTCCGATGCCGCTGTTGGCCAGTTGATGGAGCCAGCGACGGCTGGGTTCACCAAAAGTTCCGCAGACAGGGCTGTCGGGCAGTGCTGTGGGATGGAGCAACACACCGCTTGTGCGGGCCCGCTGGGTGGCTGCCTCGGTCATCAACGGTTGTGCTTCCTCTATCGCTGCAGGATGCCTGCTTCAGAAGACGCTGGCATCCCCAAGGTCTTGACCTGCCATTCCGTCGCGGACCACCCGCTCGAAAAATTGCTCCAAGGTGTCCTCTCCATAGGAGGGGGTTGCATCGGCGTCGTATCGCTGTTCTTGGGCATCCCAAACCAGCATCGATTCACTGGCGTAGTAACGGCCAATTCGTCCGAATTCAGCGGTGTCTTGAAGACCTGGAAACAGCTTCGATAGGCCCTCGAGCAGTGCAATCGGGCCGTCCATCAGGGCGATTGGCACGGACAACATTCGTTGTTGGCGCCCTAGGGCACGAAACAACATTTCCCCCTGCTCAAGGGCACTCATGGCGGGTCCAGGGCCGCCAATGGGAAGAACCTGGTTGCGTTTCTCCGGATCCGTGATGCAGTCGGCCATAAACGCAGCTAAATCCGACTCGCTGATCGGTTTACAGCTGGCGAGTGTTCCGCCGCCGAACATCACATAGGGTCCCCCCTTGCGGCAACTTTCCACCTGACCGCCCAAGCTTTTAAAAAAAGCTGTGGGCCGGACGATGGAGTAACTCATCTCGGCATCGGCCTGCAGTGCTGTCTCGAAGGCCAGCTTTGCTTTTTGGAATTCCAGTAGTGGCTTCTGCACGCAGATGGCTGAGAGCAGAACGTAATGGGCAACCCCAGCCTTCCGACCTTCGGTGTAAGTGTTCAAGCTCGCCTGATGGTCAATCGCCCAAGAGTCTTGTCTCCCTCCCGTTCGAGAGGCGAGGCAACTCACAACAACATCCACTGGTTGCTGAAAAGCGTTTTGGTTCAGGGAGTCCACGTCTGTGACATCTCCAAAGCGCACCTCTGCTCCAGGGAAGTCCGCCACCGCTTGATCTTGGCTTTGACGTCCGCCAACGCCACTGCGTTCTCGACAAAAAGCCACCACCTGATAGCCCCGCTTGACGAGTTCCTTCACGACAAACCGACCGATGTAGCCCGTGGCGCCGAACACCACGACGCGAATGTCTGCGGCAGGCCGTTCTCGAAAGTCGTGGCGCAAGGGCATAAAGGACGACATGCAAGGCCCCAACGCTAAAGACTGGACAGCGGGGTGAAGATAAGTCTGGTGTAACCCAGGAATCGGCGGACGATGACCTCTTCCAAAGAGACGCGCTTGACGCGCTGGTTTGGACGTCGTCCATTGAGAACAGTCTTGCGCCTGGGAGCGATCGCCTTAGGTGTGGGTGCGACGGGTTGGCTGCTCAGCGTGCTTTGGCCCGAGCCAGATCGCGCCGCCAAAGAGGCTTCAACCAAGTCGGAAGCCATGACTAACTTGGCTCCGTTCCCCTCCGCGCCTGTGATGGTGCTTGTGGTGGGGATTGATGCCAATCAGCTTGGTGAATCGTCCAATCAAGCCGCACCATTGGGTCGAGCCAATGCCGACGCATTGCTCCTGCTGCGCATTAGCGCCGAAGAGCCGCTGCAGGTGCTGCAGCTTCCCAGCGAGATCGCCGTGCAATTGCCAGGAAGCGACTCACCGACCAGTTTGTCCAGCCTTTGGCAAAGCGGTGGGGTGGCGTTGTTGAACGATGCCATTCAAGACATTCTTGGGTCAACGCAACAGGTACCTCAGCGGTATGTCGTGATGCCTCGCTCAGCATTACGCAGCCTTGTGGATGGTCTGGGTGATGTGGATTTAGTTCTCGATCAGACCTATCAGCACAACGACCAGTCTCAGGGTTACAGCATCAATCTTCAGGCCGGACGGCAACGACTGAATGGGGAGAAGGCAGAACAATTCGCCCGTTACCGACCAACTCCTCTGGATAACGCCAACCGACGAAACCGACAGCAGGATTTGATCTTGGCCTTGGTTGATCAGGTGAAGGATTCGAGTGTGATCTCAACGCTGCCGTTGCTGGTGAGCCGGTTGGACGATGAGTTGGATACCAATCTCAGCCGTCGTGAGCAATTGAGTTTGGCGGCGGCTTTGATCGCGAGTCCGCTACCGGTTCGCATCACCCAGGTGCCCCTGGCCGAGCGTGTGGACAATCAGATTTTGCGACAAGTTAAGCCTGATCAGACGTTGCCCCTGTGGCCACAGGACTGAGGAGCGATCGACGCAACCAGACACTGAACGTTTCCACGGCATCGTTGTGATCGTGATGCTCTGCTGCTGGAATCCAGCCGCGCCATGGCAGTCCATCTTTGCGGCGTTCCGTCGTATCCCATGCCCCGTGAAGCTGCACCAAGCCAATCAAGGGCACTTTTAATTCGCGGCAGAGCGCGGCATAGGCCGGGCCGACCCCAGGGATTCCGCCGTCGTCATCTCCTGGGACCAAAAGCAGCACGGGTTGGCGCCAGTCGGCAAGCGCTTCCAACCAGCTGCCTCCATCGCGATGGAACCGGGCGGCATCACCGCAAAGTCGAACCAAATCGCGCGTGGATTTTGTCGATGCCAACACGTTGTGCGGAGATTCTCCGCACGCATAACTCAACAGGCCACATCCACAGGATTCGGCGATGGCTTCACAGGCTTGCCTCATGGCCAACTCCGGGATGGGGCCTGCACCCAGGATCAGCGGAAAACCTTTGGACATGGGGGGCGCGTTCACCACTACCATCGGATTACAGCAGAATTCGTTCCGCGGCCGCCGTGACCAGCTTCCTGACAGCACCGCGGGCCGAGCAAGAGAAGCTTTCTGGTGAAAGTCCAAGGCTTCGACTTTTTAGCGGTACCTCTAACCCTGGCTTGGCTCGGGAGATTGCCGCATACCTGGGAGTTCCTGACGGCCCTCGGATTGTGAAGCGGTTTGCCGATGGGGAGCTCTACGTTCAAATCCAAGAGTCGATCCGCGGCTGTGATGTCTTTCTGATCCAGCCCACCTGTGCTCCGGTGAATGATCACTTAATGGAGCTGCTGATCATGGTGGATGCGTGTCGACGCGCATCCGCTCGACAAATCACAGCAGTGGTTCCTTACTACGGCTATGCGAGGGCTGATCGCAAAACAGCTGGTCGTGAGTCGATCACCGCCAAGCTCACCGCAAACCTGTTGGTGACTTCGGGAGTGGATCGCGTGTTGGCGATGGATCTTCATTCCGCTCAGATCCAGGGTTACTTCGACATTCCGTGTGACCACATTTATGGATCGCCGGTGCTGGTTGATTACCTATCAACGCAAAATCTCGGAGACATTGTTGTCGTGTCGCCCGATGTCGGTGGAGTGGCACGGGCTCGAGCGTTTGCCAAGCAAATGAATGATGCGCCTCTTGCGATTATTGATAAAAGACGGACCGGTCATAACCAGGCTGAAAGCCTCACGGTGATTGGTGATGTGGCGGGTAAGACGGCTGTTTTGATCGACGACATGATCGATACGGGCGGCACGATTTGTGCTGGAGCGAAGCTGCTTCGTCAACAAGGTGCGCAACGGGTGATCGCCTGTGCCACCCACGCTGTTTTTTCACCACCAGCTTGCGAACGTCTTTCGGCAGAAGGTCTTTTTGAGCAGGTGGTTGTTACCAATAGCCTCCCCATTGAGTTGGATGGAAGTTTCCCGCAGCTCAAAGTTCTCTCCGCTGCAAACATGTTGGGTGAGGCAATTCTGCGGATTCATGAAGAGAGCTCGGTGAGCTCGATGTTCCGTTAAAGCCTCTCCCTGATGTTGCAACGGTTGCTCTGCGGCGTCCTTGCGGGGCTCACCTCTGTTGGAGTGTTTACGCTCAACGCCCAGTCGCAATCGCGCTTGGATCGGTTGTTGCGAACCAAGACCACGATGGGGGTCTGGCTCACCAATAGCCCAAGCCCTTTGTATTACGACCGCCGTCGCATGGCGGTTGCGATGGACGAGCTGCAGCGGGCTGGATTTACGCGAGTGATCCCCAATGTTTGGAGTCGTGGAACCACATTTCACCGGAGTCGGTTTGCGCCGGTGGAACCACCCTTAGCCAAGGTTGGGCTTGAGATTGATCCGATTTGTACACTCGCCGCTGAAGGGCGAAAGCGCGGCATCAAGGTGATGCCTTGGTTTGAATATGGCCTGATGGAACCGGCCGATGCTCAGGTCGTGAAAGATCACCCTGATTGGGTTTTGGCGAAAGCGAATGGCGAACACACGATGACGATGCACGGACGGCATCGCATGGCTTGGTTGAATCCAGCTCACCCAGAGGTGAGGGAACGATTTATTGGGTTGGTGGTGGAGTTACTTCAGCGATGCTCCATGGATGGCCTGCAATTGGATGACCACTTCGCTTGGCCTGTGGAGTTTGGCTACGACAGCTACACGTCGAACTTGTACGAAGAGCAAACGGGAACGTTGCCTCCCCTCGATCACACCAACCGCTACTGGATGCGTTGGAGACGGCGGCAGCTCACCTCGCTTTTACGAGAATTACGTGCCCGCCTGAAACAAGAACAATTGCCCCAACGGATCAGTCTTTCCCCCGGTCCATTTCGACAGGCGTACAACATTTGGCTGCAGGACTGGGAACTTTGGGCGATGGGTGAGCTCATCGATGAGCTTGTGGTGCAGAACTATGCCCATTCAGTGAAGGGCTTTGCCCGTGATCTGGATCAGCCTGCGTTACGCAAAGCACGTGAGTGGCGGATCCCCACTCAGATCGGGATTTTGGCTGGTTTTGGCCCACGGACGACGGCAATCCCCGTTCTGCGAGAGAAAGTTCGATTGGCTCGAGAACGTGGTCATGGCGTTGTTTTTTTCTATTGGGAGGGCTTATGGGGCATGCATGTCCCACAGGGGGATCGTCAACGTCGCTACGGTTTCTTCGACGAATTAGGTGAATTCGAACAACAATGAATCAGTTCGAAACCAATCAAATCAAGTCGCGCCTACGTCGTTTAGAACTGTCGGAAGAATTTGTTGATCAATATGTTCATAAACTTCAGGTGAATTGTGAAAGTTATCAAATGGCTTGCAAAACGATCGACCAGTGGCAAAAGCAAGATAGCCGCGAGATTGTTTCCCAGGTCTTGGCCTGTGGAATTATTGCCGCTGTGCTTGGTGGATTTCTAGCCACCCTTTGATGGATATTTGGGGACTATCTCTTAAACAAAAGCTTTTTAATGTTGAATATTTCGATTAAAAAGGATAAAACCATTTGTCGAACTCTGAGAAGTCAGAACACACTCGTTCCTGGATTCGTGTTGGAAGTGCATCCACAAATGCCATGCAAGAGCCTACATTGATTGATGATCCAGATGTATTGTTGAAACGTTTATTCCTTAGATAAAGATATTCATTTTTGAATTCAAGTCCAACAAACTCAAACATACTCTTGACAGTCGATTTAGCATTAAAGCAAATGTCTTCGAGGCGTACAACATGGCAGTTTTTATTTTTCCATGCATAGAGATAGCCTTTATAAGCTGACCGCATATATACGATTTTGGGGTTTTTCCATTCGTCATACCAAGAATCAATTTCTTCAATAGGTCGTTTCGATCGCTTGAAATCTGATAGGGCCAGTGATCTTGGATCTTTGATCACGGCGATCGCAGGACGGTTCAAACGTTTCTGAACCTGCCGTAATTGTGTGATGTAGCGAGGTGTTTTGTCGAAAATAATCCTGGCAGACTTTTCTTCAATACTTTTTGAACGTTCAAATAGTCGCTGGTAAAACTCTTGAAAGGATTGTGCTGAGCATGCATAGGACAGGTCGTTATGGTCTATTCCCCATCCCACATACATGTGCCGACAAAAAGGTTCAAATGTTAAAAATTCGCTTGGGGTGTTGCACAGGAGAACACCACATTCAAAGCCTGAGTCTGCTAAAGGATGTTCTCGAAAGAGATCAGAAACCATGGTGGTTCCACTATGTTCAAGGCCACAAATTAAGAATCCGAGTGATGGGTGCATATTTTTTTGCCAAAATCTCCAACTCATTTTATCATTTTCCACCATTTAATCTTGTTGTATTAAGGTCGATTGGCAAAGCTTTAATCGCACCTACAAGATCTTCTAAATTATTTGGCTGGATGACGGTTCCATTTTTTTCCGGTGTGTTCAAAATAGGCTCTGCCAACGCGCCTGCATCACTAGCAATCACCCAGAGTCCAGCGCTAAGGGCTTCTCGTGTTACGAGTCCAAAGCTTTCTGGCCAGATGGATGGTGCGATTAATACATCTTGTTCACTGTAGAACTCTGGCATTTTATTCATTGGAATTGGGGCAATGAAATTAACGTGATAACCATTCCAGATTGATTCATAATTGTTTTTAGAGGATGATAATCTATGATCTATAATCGTGAATTGTATGGGAAGTGATTGCGGCAAGTAATGAACAGCTTGCCTCAGTAACTGGTAACCTTTGTGCAAACTCATGCCACCAATATGGCATAAATTATAGTTATTAATGGAAGCTTTAGAGGGCAACTTTTTGCTTCCAGCTGGTATCCCCATGTCTGTGGCTGTATTAACTTGAACATCAACATTTTTAATGCCTGCACTCTCACAAATCTTTTTGAAGGCTTCTGAAACTGCAATTCTTCGTTGAGCATCCTCTAAAAGTTGATAGAGATCGGATCGACGTTGAAGTGCTTGTTGGGCTTCATCTGGGCTTGGTTGCTGATCAAAATGACCAAGAGGATCTGCAGGATCGATCAGTCGTCCAGCCGCTGATACCAGAAACTGTTGATGACTCATCCACCAAGCATCATGCATCACGATTTCGTAGGGGATTTTGTGGCGCCGGGCTACAACCAATGGGGCAGCGGTCAGAAGTTGACAGCAGTGACATTGAACCAAATCGAATGATTCACTTATGAATAAGTCCTCACAGAAGGCCTCTACTAGTGGATCATGATATTCAGACCATACTTTAGGTGGCAAAGAAAGACGAATAATTTTGGCTCCACGCCAGTAAGAGACGTCAACTTGTACTTTTTGTTGATAGTTTTGATAATCAATATGCTGTAAATCTGCGAGGAAAGGCTCTTGCTCGATTTCCTTTAAATTCTGTAGATTGGCTGGGTCAGACTGCCAGTTATTGTACTCGGTGCATAAAACTGTTATCTCGTAATTTGTTTGATCATCCGTCAACATTGTTTGAACGTAGTCTTGAGCGACGCGTGTAGCTCCGCCAATACTCTGGTGTGCAAAGAATACATTCATCACCAAAACTTTTTTACAAGGTCGATTAGTCGTCGTCGTCGTTGAAATTGATTTCGATATTTGATTTCTCCAGAACTCTCTCCCCATTTCACTATCAAACAAATTGTTGGCGTGGTTTCGAGCCTTTTCTGCAATACGGCGCATTTTTGATGGGTCTTCCATCAATTGGATAATGGCTTGATGCCATTCCTCTGCTGTTTCGGCGATCAGACCTGTTTCGCCATGGCTGATCACATCGGTGTACGCACGAACTGGTGAACAAATGCAGGTCACACCACATAAACTGGCTTCCATCCACTTAATGGCACTTTTGCCGTGGGTCGTAGGATGTACCTCGAGGGGAACTAATGCAATATCACTCGTTGTAAGAAGATCTAGGTACGTTGAATAATCGGAAAATGGGATTGATTGGATGCGTTGGCCGAACTTCTTAAGTTCAGATCCAATATCAATATGGCCTATTACTAGTAATTTGACTTTGCTGTGACTTGCTAAGATATTAGCAAGCACCGGAAATATCGTCTCATTTAGAATTTGTTTATGTGAGAGAGTTCCAGACGTGATAACGATCTGAATTTCTTCATTATTTTTCCTGGGGTTTCTAATATTTTTCAGTGAGTTGGAGACCGTTATGAGTGAATCAAGGGGGAGATTATTGAGGATGTGGATGGGTTTTTGGGAATCGCTCAAATATTGACGACAATATTCTGAGAGCACAGATGTGGAGACAATTACCTCGTCTGCTGCATTTAAGACGCCGACCCTGAGTGGGTAGTCAATGCATAAATTCTTGTACTGATCATTGGAAATTGATCCACCATAGGATTCATATGCTGCTGGATATTCAGGTGTGAAGATTAGGTCATCAATCTCAGCAAACACCTTTACACCACTATTCTTTGCGAATGAAATTGCCCTTAAAACAGGATATGTTGCGGCTAGTCTGCACACAACGAGGGCATCTGCCCACAAAATATCATGACTACATTCCCAAAAATTAAGATCAAAGTGATTTATACATCTGACTTCACAGCCGATTCCTTCAAGCTGTCTTTTTTTCTGCTCCACTCTGTATAACCAACATTGTTTTAAGCTCTCTTCTCCAACAATAAGCCACCGCTTCAGTTCTTTGGGTTTTGTGCTTGTAGTTGATTGCTCTGCTTTAATTATTGGTTCCCAAATTAATTGAGCCAAAGATCCTTTGATAGAGATCATCTTCTCATGATGTGAAAGGATATTTTTACGACTAAATTTTAAATTAAGCATGGCATTGACTGTTCTTTGTGTTGAATTATTTGCAATAAAGCCCAGCCTGTCTACCCAATGACGGGGAGCTGATTGACGGGGATATTGTTCTATATGCTGCGGTATTGTCTGTCCAAGCTTTTGGGTCAGCAACCAAAGAATCTCAGGTGATTTATCTGAAAAATCGATTGCAGCTGCATAATAAAATAGATCATTAACTGGTTTATTTTCTGCAATGCTATTGGCATAATTTGCTGCTAGATAGCCGAAACGATCTCCTCGTTTATGGGCAAGATCTATAAACTCTTGACTATAAGAACGACTCTGATTGCATTCAATAATTGAACGCAAATAATATGAAGTTGTTTGGTCTGCATAGACTCCTGCAGCAATGGATGCGATTGTATCGACTAATGGGCCTGCTTTGCCTAATCGGTTTGGAATATCTTGAAGAAAGATTGTAGCAATTAAAATCTCTGATATTGGGATACATGAGGATCGCCAGATCTCTTCTTCCCAATTTTGAAGCCCAATGAAGCTTCGCTCCTTTAGCAACAAATTAATGTTGAATAGACATTCTTCAAGGCTCTCTTGAGTGTTATGAACTGAGTGATTGCCATGAATTTTACTTTGATCTATAAAACCAATTATATATGTGAAAGCTTTTAAGATAAGCTCTAATCTTGTTGCTGATTCACTATTACTTCCATAGTCTAGGGCCGCATTTTTTGTATGATTTTGGATGGCCAAATCAATGGGAAGATTGTTCCAATATCCAGCACAACAGCGAAGTGCTGAGATTTCCAATAATCGTTTTCTGATGCTGCTCGTTGCCTGGCTATTACTAGATTTAGACAAATACTCATTGATTTGTTCATATTGATCAGACGATATTTTCTCAGATGTTATCTCTTCGACTAGATGGCACTTCATCGAGTCGGTAACTGTCCAAGGTGATCCTGCTATGGGCAAACCACTTTTACTTTCAATAATGTTCAATGTGACAGGTTGATCGAGCCACTCAGATAGCGAAAAATCAGTGAACAACTTTAGATTCACTGAGAATCCACAATTGATTTTCCCTGCAATAATATTGTGTAGGTCTGGCCTTGGGATCGAAGCCTCTGCCTCTCCAATGATTAGATTTTTCTCGATCCAAAATATTTGAATTAAAGAAGGATCTCTACCGAATTCATTTGCATCGACCCAACCACGTATTGTGCGCGTTTCACCAAATCCATCAATATGCCCCCTGACTATTTCTTGATATCTTGCATCATGATTGTATGTTGATATCTCCTCATTTGTTTCTGATTGAAAATTATTGCGATGATCTTTTTTCTTGGGTATTAGTTTATTTTTGATTTCTTTAAATCGCCCAAAAGCTCTTTCTCGGATAATGGATGTAATCGGTTGCTTTGGTATTAAGTCAAGCTCACCTGACACTATTTTTCGAGCTAACAGTAGATTGCTTAGCTGTTTATTGTTCTCTTGATAGGTTGCAAAGTTAACTGCTTTTAATATTGTTTGAACTGATTGATCAAGATATTTTTCGCTTTCGCTTGGATTAGAGAGAGCACAGATAGAAGAGTCGTTTGAATGAACTCGATTCCAAACTAGTGGATATTCCGAAAGCTGATGAAATCCTTTGCTAATCAGATAATGATCAATTGACTCCTTCCAGATGAGCGCAAATGGGTGAAGCGTAAGGTCAATAGTTGAAAATAAATCAATGATTTTCTCTGAGCGTTTTAAGGTGAGAAGCGGATCGCCTTGAGCAATGCTGATGTGAATATCTTTTGTACTTCTCTTGAAGATATCTGAGCTGTGAATATAATTCTCTAGCTTTTTTGATTGGACCTCAGTCTGCCAGAGAGTTTCTAGCTCTTGAGTAGAGTTGCACCATTCAATTAGTGGGCTTTCGAACACACCGTTTAGATAGCTAATATTGAATGTGTACCATGTTTTTGCACTTGCCTGTTTTCCGATGACTCCATGATTTATCTTGAATATATGCTGGTTGCGAAGACTCGATAAGGAACGCTCTTTGATTAATATTCTCGCGTATTTATTATCATCTCCTGTGATGACTAGGAAAGGAGTATTAATCTCTGGGCAAGGGCAAAGCGATGCTGGCCCTATATAAATATATCCCTCATGAATGGCTTTGTTTTTCAGAACCAAGTTTTCTGAAACTATTACTTTGCAATATAGCATGTTAAGTGGTTCCGCCTATTTCCCTTTGGCTTCAACTGTTTTCAAACTTTAGATTCTTTCTTGCTTGGCAGCTTCAACAGCATTTTTT
>Ga0209251_1000534_pt1 | contig 33890 bp, 30 predicted proteins | sample SaaInlV_100m_DNA_6_FD_184665 | JGI IMG/M metagenome (GOLD analysis project Ga0209251, IMG submission 184665) | Marine microbial communities from expanding oxygen minimum zones in the Saanich Inlet - Saanich Inlet SI073_LV_10m_DNA (SPAdes) (version 2) | ecosystem: Environmental > Aquatic > Marine... | reverse complement strand
GTTTTACTATGATGACATATACATTGGCAATCAAATTATCGATACCGAACCGCCTTTGATGCAAGAAGTAAATGTTATCAATCCAACATCTATCGACTTGCTTTTTGATGAAGAGCTTGAAAGTGTATCCGCTGAAAACGCTTCTAATTATGAAATTCAACCTGCTTTGTCTATCAGTGCTGCCGTTCTGGATGCAAGTAATCCCTCCTTGATACACATATCATTGGTTTCACCCCTTCAAAACGGAAGTTTATACACAATTTCCTCAAACAATATTGAGGACAATTCAGGTAATGCTTCGGGTTCACAATCACTAAATTTTGAATTTCTTATTGGTGAGACTCCTTCTCCCGGAGATGTAATTATTTCTGAGATTTTTGCGGACCCTTCTCCAATTATCGGACTACCAGATGTAGAATATGTAGAAATTTATAATGGTAGTGATAAAATATTTGACCTAAGTAATTGGAAATTAAATGATGCATCATCGAGCGGGACTGTTGGTTCGGGATGGATGCTACCCAACAGCTATGCTGTTTTAGTATCTACATCAGATGTAGACTCTTTTTTGGTTTCAACCTTTCCGGTAACTAGTTTTCCCAGCTTAAATAATGCAGGTGACGACGTAGTTCTGATTGACCCAAATGGTATACAAATTGACATGGTTTCATATACTGATGATTGGTACAAAGACGACATTAAAAAATCAGGAGGATACTCTTTAGAAATCATTAACCCAAATGACCCTTGCTCTGATATCAGCAATTGGATTGCATCTATTTCTTCTACGGGAGGATCTCCCGGTCTTGAAAACTCAGTTTATGATAACACACCAGACGAAGACGCGCCATTTATCATTCAATTGGTCGCATTACCCCCAAACTTTCTAGAAATCTATTTCAGTGAAGGAATGGATTCCTCTTCTCTCGTTAATGCCTCAATTTATACGGCCCCCGGGTTGACCACTCAAAACATATATGTGGCGAGCTCACCTGCTCAAAGTATGATTATTGAATTCAATGAAAACATCGAAACAGGAACCTTATATTCAATAAGTGTTCAAAATGCTCAAGATTGCTGGCTAAATTCTAATGAAATGTTTTCCACCTTTGCGATGACAGAAATGGGGACATTCGGAGACCTCGTAATCAACGAATTTGTTAGTAATCCATATAATGATGGTAAAGATTGGGTTGAGCTTTTCAACAATTCAGAAAAATACATTGATCTGTTGAATTGGCAATTTGCCAATTTCGACAATGACACTATTGACAATTTTGACATGATTAATGATCATTATGTGCTTCAACCAGGAGACCACGTCGTTATTGGAGAAGATTCTAGCTTTATCATTGAAAATTATCCATCAAGCGTCAGCGGAAAGTTCTTAATTAGCGATCTTCCTACCTACTCTAATGACTCAAGTACCATCTATTTAATGAACGGATTTAATTTAATTGACAAAGTATCATACAATTCGGATTGGCACTTTTCTCTTTTGGATGACACGGATGGAGTATCATTAGAACGAATTGACCCTAATGGCCCATCTGATGACGCTTTCAATTGGCACTCTGCTGCAGAAAATATAGGGTTTGGTACTCCAGGGCGTGTCAACTCTCAATACATTCCTGCCGTTTACAGCGGGGAATATAGCTTTACTAACAATGTTTTTTCTCCTGACAATGACGGATTTGAAGATGTCTTACAAGTAACATACGATCTAAATAAGGAAGGTCTTTTAGGACAAGTTTCTATTTATGACGATAAGGGCAGAATTATTAAAAATCTTTTTAGCAACGAATTATTAGGAACAACGGGCTCTTTCTCATGGGATGGAACTACAGATGAGGGGGTTAAAGCGAGTATTGGGGTTTACGTCATGCTTTTTGAAGCTTTTTCAACAGATGGCAGTGTATTTTTTACCCAAACTAAAGCATGCACACTTGCAGGTAAAATCTAAATTTGAAGAAATTAAAAAAAACATGAAGCTGATTATAACCATTTCCATTCTATTCATATCTATTTGGTCTTTTGGACAAAATTATTCTACTGCAATTGGAATTAAAGGAGGTTACCCGGGGTTTGGGACAATAAATGCAAAACATTTTATAGGTGCGAATACGGCTCTTGAAGCCAGTTTAGGCGGCTTCACAAATGAGGGAGGCTCAGGTGCATTTGTAATGCTTGATTATGAAATTAATAGCGCTTTAGAAAGTGGTTTTTCATGGTATTATGGAGGTGGAGCCTTAATTGGATTCACCAATAATCTTGATGACAGAGCATTTTTACATACAGGGATAAATGGTGTTTTAGGTATAGAATACACTTTTGAAGAAGTTCCAATCAATTGCTCACTTGATACTGGTCCTTTCATTTTCTTTACACCAAATGTAAGATTTGCATGGGGAGGAGGCCTGGCACTTAGGTATGCAATTAGATAAGAACAGAATTTCTCCAGGGTCGAAAAATTGGATTTCATTTTTCTTTCACCTGCATCAGCAGGGAGAACTTAATATTGGGTTTAAATTCAAATCTCATTCCTTAGAGGACTGCTTGCATTACATATTTAATCAAACTGGTTTATTATACGGCTATCCTGTATCAAATTTATACAGTCCTGAAAAATATGTTTCACATCTTACCAGTGAAGAAAAACTTAAACTCCTTCTTTTTGAAAACCTGTTTTTCACCTATAATTACTACCACTCAAATGAAGATGATATCTATGAAAGTTTCATTACGTCACTTGCCTCATTTTATGAACATTACGGGAGTAAAATAAGTCTTTGGAATTTGACTTTTGATCAAAACAAAAATATTAAAATCGAAAAGATAATTAATGAACGTGTAAAGTTAAAATCCAAAATCGGTGATGGACGTTATTGGCTAAATCAAAGCTCAAACGGACTTGTTTTTGTTGACGTTTTACTTTATTCAACTTTCTTAAAAGAAGACCATTTTGATGCCAAAGCCCTCCATGAAAACATTGTTTTCAATGTGCTTTTTCACATGACAAAGTCTGCTCAAATTGATGGTGTAATTGAAGAAAAAGAAATGCGTTTACTCATGTATTTACTTCAATCCAGTAATCTAGATGAGGATATAAAACAGCAATTAGAAGCATACATCAGAAATACCCTTGACCAAAACATTGAGATAAAATATCCTTCAAACTTGTTGCACCGCAAGTTCATATTTGAGTTATGTGTTTATTTGAATTACGGCACGCATCAAGTCAAACCTGATGAAGAACGTAAGCTGCGAGAAATTGGCAAACATCTCAATCTGAATCCTTCAGAAGTTGAGGAAGCTTCATTGTTTAGCAGGACATTTATCCTTAAAAACAGATCGAACCTTTCGATTATTAATCAGGACAAATCACTTTCAGTTTTTTACAAGAATATTCAAAGTAAATGGACACGAATACTTGGAAGGAATAAAGAGAAAATCGTAAGTGAGCTTAAAGAAAGTAAGGAGTTCATGGATTTGTTGAGTAAGTCAACAGTAAAAGACTTATCAAATGATGAAAAGGAATTGATGAAAAAACAATTTTATGACATTCTTAAAACAATGCCATCGCTCGCCATATTTCTTCTTCCTGGCGGTGCATTATTATTACCAATGATTTCAAAACTATTCCCAGAAATGCTTCCAACTTCTTTTCAGGAGAATACAATCGATGATTTCGAAGACCCTGAAAAATAAATGCTTGAAGTCAAAAACATTTCCTTAAAATTTGATGCGCCAGTATTAAAAAACATAAGCTTTAAAATAAAAAAAGGCCAAATCATGGGATTGGTCGGTAAAAGTGGCGCAGGTAAATCGTCATTATTAAATGTATTGGCGGGTCATTTAACGCCCAACAACGGTGAGGTCTTTTTAAATGGCAATAAACTTCAAAATCCAATAGAGCTTTTGGTTCCAGGATATGAAACAATAAAAATCGTTTCACAGGATTACAACTTGGACCCACATCATACCGTAGAAGAAAACATACGCGAAGCACTGATATCACTTGGTGAAATCGAAAAAAACAAAAGGCTTAAAAAACTAATGAAGCTTCTTAAGCTTACTGATATTTCTAATATAAAAGCCATACATGCATCAGGAGGTGAACAACAAAGATTATCCATTGCAAGAGCCATTGCTTTAAAGCCAGATATCCTACTTTTAGATGAGCCCTTTTCAAATTTAGATTCTCAGCTTAGGGCCAAATTATTTAATCATATATTGAAATTAAGAGATGAAGAAAACATGTCGATCATCATTGTTTCTCATGACGGACAAGATGTTCTTGGATTGTCAGATTTTATTTACTTTTTAAATAATGGAAAACTAAGCGCAAGAAAAACACCATTCAATTCATACTATAACCTGAAGCATCTGGGTAATTCAAAATTATTTGGCATTGTCAATCAAATTTCCCTTAACGGTAAAAATCTCCGATTTAGACCTGATGAATATGAAAAAGCAAATGGGATTGATCTCAGGTACGAGAATTCAATTTTTTTAGGGACACATTATTTAAATTATTTTTCTTCTGGCCTGAGGGAACAAATAATTTTATCCAGCTCCATTCCTTTAGAAAAACTGACATCAATTCGCATCAAAAAAAAACTCACTAATTAACTGTATTTCAGACCCCGTATAGCTTTAAAACTTGTTGCACATTGGTGTATTAATAACATTTATCTTTTACACTTATTTAAAGCTTAACTATCCTTATTTTTAAAAAAAAACCTCATGAGAATTCCCTTATTTATATTCATTTGCTCTATTTTAAGTATTATAATGGTTGGATGCGCATCCAATAATACATTAAGAAAGCCCCTTTTTGAAAGCACTACATACAAAGGAGAAAAGGGAGAAAAAGGAGTGAACAACTTAAACAAGAATAGAGCTGAACGAGAAAAAGAGCATTTTTTAGCTCTCGAAAAAGCCGATGAAGCAAAAAGAATTCTAGAGGCCGAGCAGGTAGAGATGAATAAAATTGATACTACCGAAAGAGTTGGAGAGATCGAGATGGCACTTCAAAAAATCTATGAAAGAACTGAAAAAATTATCGAGGAATTAAACTCAACATCCCCATACTCTTTCAATGGGCATGAAAAAACGCTAAAATTAGCTGCCGAGCTTAATGATTTAATGCAAAATTACATTGAGCCTTTGACAAAAATGATTGAAGCTAACAAGGAAGTTAAAAAAATTGGAGGAGACATCAGTTTCAACATAGGCAGCTCAGAATTAAACAATAATGGTAAAAAAGAAATATCCAAACTAATCAAATCCATTAAAACAGACATTAAAAACTGGGATGAATACCTTGAAAACCACAATGTGAACATATTTAAAGATTCTGTTTACCGATTAATGATTATTGTAAACGGTTATGCTGATGCTCAAGGAGATGAACAAAAAAACCTTCAACTCTCGAAATTGCGAGCTGAATCTGTAGCAAATGAAATACTAGAGCAGGTTAACGAATATGATTTTGGTCAAGAATTATTAATTGATGTCGACATAAAAGGTCGAGGCGAAGCGACCCCACCCAACCTAAACGAAAAAGATCTTAAAGCAAACAGTCCTGAAAGAAGAATCAGTAGGGTTAGTATGGTAGTTGGACCCAAAATATTATTGTACGAGAATTAAATAGGTGTTGCGTTCCTCAATTCCTTTATAAAAACGAAGGAGGTTTTCTGAATTCTATCTTGGCATCCCTAAAAATAGAAGAGGTATTTCTGATACTTAACAAGAAGCTCTTGTTCCCCCCTATTGGTGTCCAATAAAATGATAGCGCCCAGCAATGCATATTCCTATTTAAAGAAAAATTGGCGTTTGTCACGCTCCTATCCATAATGTTTAAATTAATATTTCCTGATAGATTCCATCGCTTCGTAAAACTTACATCTCCTCTAACACTCAATGATTGAATAAAAATCAATGGTTCCGGACTATTTACAGAAACATTCTGATTGGCCTGAATAGAGTATATGTGAGACATACTCATCTTCCAAGGAATATCAAAGAAAATAATCTCCTCTGGGTGAAGAGCAAAATAATTAAAATCTGCATTCCATACATCGTTTCTTTTTGCCTTCTCTTCCTCTATCTTTTTTCGAGATTTTTTTGGAGCCAACAACAATGTTGTTGATAAATTTACATTTAGAAAACGCCCTAACCCTTGATCATTAGAAACGGCATAATCCCCCATAGTTTTTCCAGATAGGCTGTCCCAGGCATATGGACTAAATGAAGCCGTAGCAACAAAGTTTAAATAATCTTTGGGGCTTACCCTCATGTTTAAATTGATATTAGACAATTTCATTGAGTCTTTTTTAAAATTATAATTACCCACAATTGAAAATTGATCTAAAAGCCTGACCTTTTTAAAACCAGTAACCGTATCCTCATCTGATTTAAATTTGAGTTCCAATGTGTTGTTAATCGCAAAGGTCAAGAAAGAAGACTCTGAGGTATTAGAAACATTATAAAGACTCCTCTCAAATTTGGAATATGTAATCGTTGATTGATTTACTCCAGCATCTACAGAAATCAATGGATTAAGCATTGGTACATAACGATAACCAATAGTTGGAGTCATAATATGCCTCATTTTAGCCTTGTTCCTACCAATAAAATCAAAGTAAGAATAAAGCATTGTTGTGGCATTGACATTTAAATTAAACTCATGAGACAAAGATGCCTTCTTAAGAGTGTCTATTTGAGTGTTATTATCAATCGAATTATAAGACTTAGATATTTCTTGAAAATTCAATTTACTTGCATAAAAAGCACTAGGCGTTATTTTAACAATGTTGTTAAATAATCCTCCGGTAGTTTGAATGGTCATGGACTGTTTCATACCATACATGAACTGATCAGAAATACGCGAAAAATCACCTTGACTGAGTAACGAATCTGAAAAATTTGACCTGTTCTGACCATCAAAATTATAGGAAAAACCGAGACGCTCTATCATCTTTTTAAATTCATTGTTTGACCTCTTTATGAATTTTTTAAAAGGGAAAACTCGTGTGACATTTGCAGTCAATATGGGACTTACTAATGAAATGCTCTCCGCTAAAGAATTTTGTCTTAATGAAATTTTCATACCCATATTGATGGGTTTTCCAGGGAAGCTCTTATTTAAATTAATATCCGAGTTGAAGGAATTATTAAAATAGCTTGGATTAATGGGGTCAAGGTTATTTTTAGATTGATTATCGGAAATAAAATTAACATTTGATGAAAAAGCCCAACTCGGGTTAGATTTCGGCGCTTTTCTATGAGACCAAATAACTGTTGCCTTATTTTGACTTTGGTTATCCGGAAAACCAGTTCGGAATTGCTGAAACCCAAGCGACAATCTTCCTGTGTATGCATATCTTTTTGCATAATCTAAATCATTTCTTATCCCCCAACTCCCCCTACTGTATAGGTTCGCATAAACAGATGTTTGAAAGTTTTCATTGATAGGGAAATAATAGCCGAGATTTTGAAAACCGAAACCATAAGCTGATATCGGTACCATTTCAGGAAAAAGTAAACCATGGGTTCTTTCTTTTTGATTTGGTATCAATGCAAATGGTAAACCTAAAGGAGTTGGAATTCCATTTATCCATAAATTCATAGGTCCAGTAGCCACCCTCTCTTCTGGAACAATTACCCCCTTCGATAGCTGAAAATGATAATGTGGTTCTTTTTGATCACAGGTAGTGAGCTTACCTTTCAACAAATGAATTTCATCATTTGAATGTTTTTTGGCTGTTTCCATCTGAAAATAAAACTCATCCTCTTTTAAGTTGAGCTCTTGAATAAATCCTTTTTTGGTTTTGAGGTTATAACGCATCTCTTGACAAACCATTTCTTGTTGCCCATCTTTAAACTCTGGGAATTCTATAGGGTTTCCAATTGAATCCAGTATGAACTTTGCACTTAATTCATTCTTATTTAGATCTATTTCTATAAAACCAGCGGTTAGCAATATATCCCCCATCTTGACTTCAGCACCCCCATACAAGAAGACCAGCTTATTTTTGACATCTGTGTATATTGAATCTCGTGCCGAATAGTTTATGATATCATTAAAGTCCGAATCGTTTACATATAGGGTGTCCCGAGTATCAACTTGACAGGTAACCGTAAAGGAATTCTGTATTATTAACAAAACAAAGAGTATAAAATATAGTATGGAATGAAGTTTGCTCAATAGGAGTGAACTAAATTTGTTTGTATGCAGAATGTAAAGACAAAGCTACCAATTTTCACAATGTATTGTGTAAACGTAAGAACATCTCTTTTAATTGTTCTGGTTTTACTTTTTACAAATAATATCAATTCCCTATTTGCACAGAATGCAGTTCAAACTATTGTAATCGATGCTGGACATGGAGGAAAAGACCCTGGATGTCATGGGAAATATTCAAAAGAAAAACATGTTTGCTTATCCATGGCCTTGAAATTAGGCGAATTAATAAAAAAGAAATACCCAAGTGTTAAAGTTATATTCACAAGGGATACGGATGTTTTTGTAGAGCTCGCAGAAAGAGCCAATATTGCAAACAAAGCAAAAGCCGATTTATTTATTTGTATTCATGCAAATGCCGCCTCGCCTGCAGCTTATGGAACAGAAACATATGTTTTAGGCCTACACCGAACTGACGCTCAACAAAAAGTAGCATCAAGAGAAAACTCAATCATAAAGCTTGAAAATGATGGAGGTGCGCAATATGAAAATTTCAATATCTCTGCAGATGCCATTATAGCAAAACGTTTGCAGTTATCTGTTTTCTTAGACCATGCCATTTTATTTGCCCAAAATATACAGAGAGAATTCAAAAAATTGGGTAGGCATGACAGAGGTGTTAAGCAGGCTGGTTTCGTCGTATTATATAGAACTACAATGCCCTCTGTATTAATAGAAACCGGCTTTTTAACCAATCCAAAAGAAGAAAACTTTATAGGAAAGGATTTGGGTCAAAATAAAATGGCAAATGCCATGTTTGATGCTTTTGTAAAGTACAAAAACAAAATAGAAGGCACCGATTCAGATATAAGTGAAACAAAAGGAGAGCCTGAAAAAATGGACAAAGAAACCAATACTGATTCTGAGATTACTGATGATATTGATAAGCTAGAGAAAGAAAATTCCGGATTAATTTTTAGAGTTCAAATCATAAGCTCTACCAAAAACCTACCATCTCATTCAAGTAGATTCAAAAATGAAAAAGACATTTATAAATATTTTCAGAGTGGTCTTTATAAATACTGTGCGGGAAATTTTGGGCAAAATCTAGATTTGGCTAAAAATCACAAGATAAAAATGAGAAATATGGGCTTTAATGGTGCATTTGTGGTGGCTTTCTTGGATGGAGAACGAATTGGTATTGAAAAAGCTATTAAATTAGTAGAAAATTAAGATTTGAAATTTCAAAAAGAAATAAAGGCAGGGGTAATTGCGACATTTTCAATTGCTTTGTTGGTGCTAGGCATCAATTTCCTTAAAGGCTCCAGTTTTTTTGGGGGAGACGACACGTATCACTCCTATTTTGAAAACACCAATCAACTCATGGTCGCTTCTGACGTGACCTTGAATGGAGTAATTGTTGGTAAAGTAACCGATATTGAAATCCTACCTCAAAACGCTCCAAACCGACGTGTAAAAGTAAGTTTCAACATTCAAAACAAAAACATAAAGATTGCCAGAGGAAGTACAGTGGAAATTGGTTCTCCAGACTTTTTCTCAAAAGGCCTTGTTCTTAAAACAAATCCAAACAACAAAAATATTTACGAAGTTGGATCTGAAATACCTGGTGTTAAATCAAGTCAAGACATTGCATATCAGGTCAAAGAATACGCGGACCCTATAGCTCAAAAACTTCAGAGCATGATGATTTCTGTTGATAATATGGTGAATTCTTTGTCTGCATTTTGGGATTCCACAGCAACTTCTGAAATAGAAGGAAGCTTTAGCAGAGTCAAGGAAACCATTAATCAACTTGGTGATGCAGCAGAAGAAATTGGTGTTTTTGTTGCCGAGGAAAAAATACAATTTGCCCGTATTATGTCTAATGTGGAAAACATAACATCTAACCTGAAGAAAAGCAACGAGCAAGTGTCAGAAATTATTGGAAACACCAAAAAGATAACTGACGATTTGGTTTCTGCAGACTTCAAATCAGTTATTACAGATGCCAATTCAACCATTCAGAAATTGAATACAATTATGGAAGAATTACAGAATGGAAGCGGATCAATGAGCAAATTACTTCATGATGATGCCTTGTACAATGAGCTTGTTGAGAGCAATAAAAAACTTCAAGATCTTGTCTCTGATTTAAAGCTTCATCCTGAAAGGTACATACACTTCTCTCTTATGGGTTCAAAAACAAAAGGAGCTACATTGACACCAAGAGAAGAGAAAAAATTAAGAAAGATATTAGACACCATACAAGACTAATTTTTTAATGACTATTCAACTCATTTTATTTTTACTTCTAAGTATTTGTGGACTTGGTTTCTTTTCCTATAATATCTGGAAAATACGTTACAACATTAGGCTTGGACGCGATTTAAATCGAAATGATAAAAAAGGAGAGAGATTAAAAACAATGCTTCTCGTTGCATTTGGCCAAAAGAAGATGTTCTCGCGCCCTATCCCCGCTTTGTTACACCTATGTCTTTATGTCGCCTTCGTAATTACACAAATTGAACTTATTGAGATTTTTGCAGATGGAATCAGTGGTCATCACAGAGTTTTCTCCGACTCATTGGGTTCTTTCTATGTATTCACAATTAGCTTCATTGAAATCCTATCGGTTGCTGCATTCTTCGCGACCATTATTTTTTTAGCAAGAAGAAATTTACTCAAACTGCCCCGACTAAAAATGAAAGAGATGATTGGCTGGCCAACTAAAGATGCCAATCTTATCTTAATTTTTGAACTCATTTTACTGACCTGTATTTTCACAATGAATGGTACTGACGAAGTCTTGTTTAACAGAGGTGTTTCCCATGCTTCTGATATACAAGGATCATTTGGTTTTAGTATCTCCTCAATTATCGGTCCTTTATTCTTCGATTCAATGAGCAACTCGTCTCTTTTCTTGCTTGAACGCATGGGATGGTGGGGACATTTATTTATGGTCATCGGGTTTTTAAATTATCTGCCTTATTCCAAACACTTTCACATTCTTTTGGCTTTTCCAAACACGTATTATTCAAACTTGGAAAAGAAAGGTAAGTTCGAGAACATGGAGAGTGTTACCAACGAAGTGAAACTTATGCTCGATCCCAGTGCAGATCCTTATGCAGTAGATCCTAACGCGGCACCACCGTCTAGGTTTGGAGCAAAAGACGTGAATGATTTAACTTGGAAGAACTTAATGGATGCATACACCTGCACCGAATGTGGGCGTTGTACCTCTTCCTGTCCGGCAAACATCACAGGAAAACTTCTTTCCCCGAGAAAAATAATGATGGATACTCGTGACCGTCTGGTCGAATTTGGCGAAGGAAAAAGAAAAAATGGCAAAGAACATGATGATGGAAAATCATTATTGGGAGATTACATAACCCAAGAAGAATTATGGGCTTGTACCTCATGTAACGCCTGCGTAGATGAATGCCCTGTAAATATAGATCCTTTATCCATTATCATTGATTTAAGACGTTTTCTAGTTATGGAGGAATCAAAGATACCTAACGAGTTAACAGGGATGCTTACCAATATAGAAAACAATGGTGCACCCTGGCAATTTTCACAAAATGACAGATTAAATTGGGCCAATGAAGAATGAAGAGAAAAACGTATCGTTAATTAAAAAATTAGAAGATGGTCAAGAAATATCACCAGTTCTTCCCGATGAGGTTAAAAATTATTTAATTGACATAGATGGTACCATTTGTGACGACATACCCAATGAACAACCCGAACGAATGGAAACAGCAGCATTATTCGATGATGCCCTTGAAACCATTAACCACTGGTACGATGAGGGTCATATTATCACTTTTTTCACTTCTAGAATCGAATCCCATCGAGAAGTCACTGAAAATTGGTTAAATAAAAATGGTTTTAAATATCATGGATTACTAATGGGTAAACCTAGAGGAGGAAATTACCATTGGATTGATAATCACATTGTACGAGCAACTCGATATGAAGGTAAATTCACCAATCTCATAGAAAAAAGTGCTAGTATTCAAGTCTTTAAAAAATAAAAAATGAGTTTGCAGGTACCAACTATGGCTGAAATGATCGCAAAAGGAGAGTCTCCAGATATTTTGTTTTGGGTAGGCTGCTCAGGAAGTTTTGATGATCGAGCCAAAAAAATCACCAAAGCAGTTGTTAAAATATTAAATCATTGTAATGTTTCTTTCGCCGTTCTAGGAACTGAAGAAAGTTGTTCGGGCGACCCTGCAAAAAGAGCTGGTAATGAGTTTACCTATCAAATGCAGGCCATGATGAATATTCAAATATTGAATGGTTACGAAGTGAAAAAAATTGTAACAGCTTGTCCACATTGTTTTAACACTTTAAAAAATGAATACCCAGAACTAGGGGGGAATTATGAGGTTATTCATCACACCCAACTCATACAAGATTTAATTAATCAAGGAAAACTGTCACTCGAAAAAAACGAAACCTTTAAAGGAAAAAAAATAACTTTTCATGACCCATGTTATCTAGGTCGGGCTAATGATGTTTACGAAGCTCCTCGAAAACTTATTGAAAAATTAGATGCTGAGCTCGTAGAGATGAAAAGATGTAAATCAAAGGGTTTATGTTGTGGTGCAGGTGGTGCTCAAATGTTTAAAGAAGCTGAAAAAGGAAACAAAGAAATAAATATTGAACGAACTGAAGATGCGATAGAAACTGCAGCACATTACATTGCAACAGGCTGTCCTTTTTGTAATACAATGATGACCGATGGAGTGAAAAACTTCGAAAAAGAGGACAACATCAAGGTTTTAGACGTAGCTGAATTAATTGCAAATGCAGCAGAATTATAAAGATCTTTTCAAAACACTACCCGAACACTCAAGGGTTTGGATCTATTTATCAGATCGCTTATTTACCCAGGAAGAGTCTGAAATTATATTGACTGAGGTCAATTCATTTGTTTCTTCATGGAAAGCACATCAAAAAAGTTTAAACGCATCGGGAACCCTAATCTTGAACAGGTTTTTGATTTTAGCGGTTGACGAAAACACTGAGGCCGCTTCAGGATGCTCAATTGATAGCTCTGTTAATTTTGTCAAATCTATAGGACTCCGATTTGGTGTTGATTTTTTCAATAGACTAAACATGCTTATTTTAAAAGATGGAAAACCAACTATGATTTCATTTCATGACCTGGCAAGTCATAAAGAAGAAAATATTTTTAATCCAAACATTGATTCATTGCGGGATTTAAGACAAAATTGGATTATACCCGTAAAAGAAAGCCCATTTATCTAATAGGTACTCGTTGCACCACCAATATTTTCTATAGGGTGCCAAGTCGTTTTAACTTCTTGAAAATCTGTTATGTAATGCAGGCCTTGTGTATCTGTGTTTTGCCAATTCAAATCATACGATCGCACCCTCTTTAAGTTTTCCACGCTAAAAAGATCAATTTCTTTTTTGAGTTCGCTTAGTCCTGAAAATGCAAGGGCATTTACATCCATGTGAGTAGACAAAGGTTTTATAAGTTCAGAAATATGCCCCGTTATAATATTCACTGCACCTCCCGGCACATCAGATGCATGAAGGACCTCCGAAAACGTAATAGAACATAATGGTAAGGATTCGTTAGCCAAGACCACGCAAGTATTCCCGCCAGCAATAATAGGCATCAGTAATGATACAAGACCGAGTAAAGATGAATCTTGAGGAGCAATAAGTCCTACCACCCCAACAGGTTCATAAGTTGAAAAGTTAAAATGAGATGAGCTTACTGGATTTACAGAGCTACCAATCTGACAAAACTTATCACACCACCCTGCATAGTAAACAATTCTATCAATTGAATCCTCAACCTCTTTAATTGCAATATTTTTTTGACTTCCCTGAAGAATCAATTCCTCAATAAACTGTGATTTCCTCCCTTCTAAAACTTCAGCAATTCTGTAGAGAATTTGACTCCTATTGAATGCTGTTTTTCCGGACCATGCACCAAGAGCCTTACGTGCAGAAACAACTGCATTGCGTACGTCTTTTCTTGATCCCATGCACATATTTGCAATCGGATTGCCTTTTTTATCTAGGGCCAGATAATATCGGCCTGACTCAGTTCTGGGGAAATTACCACCAGAATAAATTTTATATGTTTTCAAAATTTCCACTCTTTTCATATTCAGCTTAATTTAAGATATGCCGATAAACCATGCATTCCACCTTCTCTACCAAAACCACTCTCTTTATACCCCCCAAATGGAGACGCTGGATCAAATTTATTGTAGGTGTTGGCCCAAACAACGCCCGCTTTTAGCTTAGTGGTCAAATTAAAAATTCGCGATCCTTTATCTGTCCATACACCTGCAGCTAATCCGAAAGGTGTATTATTGGCTTTTTGTATGACCTCATCAACCGTTCTAAAAGTTTGAATCGTTAATACCGGTCCAAAAATTTCTTCTTGTACAATAATGCTGGACTGAGCGACATTAGTAAAAATTGTCGGTGGGCAGAAAAAACCTTTTTTAGGAATGGAACATTCACTTTGATATATTTCTGCACCTTCTTTTTTACCCAATTTAATATACTTGTTGATAATCTGAAGTTGTTCTTTTGAATTAATGGCGCCTACGTCCGTGTTTTTATCCAAGGGATTACCAACAACCAGTGATTTCATACGGTGTTTTAATTTTCGAATCACTTTATCTGCAATGTTTTCTTGTACAAATAATCTAGATCCTGCACAACACACATGACCCTGATTAAAGAAAATACCATTTACAATCCCTTCAATGGCTTGGTCCAATGGAGCATCATCAAAAATAATATTTGCTGATTTTCCGCCAAGTTCCAAAGTTGCTTTCTTATCAGTACCCGCAATGGCTTTTTGAATAATTTTACCTACACCTGTCGAGCCTGTAAACGCAATTTTATTTATATCAGGATGATTTACTATCGATGCACCTGTATCACCATGCCCTGTAATGATATTCACAACCCCAGCTGGAAGCCCTGACTCTTCAATGATTTCAGCCAGCTTTAGCGCTGTCAATGAAGTGGTTTCCGCAGGCTTCAATACTACAGTGTTTCCGGCAGCAAGAGCTGGGGCGATCTTCCATGCCGCCATTAATAATGGAAAATTCCAAGGAATAATTTGACCAGCAACACCCAAAGGTTTTGTTTTCCTATTTGGAAATGCATAATCCAACTTATCGGCCCAACCTGCATAGTAAAAAAAGTGATTGCATGCCAGAGGTATATCAATATCTCTTGCCTCTCTAATAGGTTTACCCGAATCCAAAGATTCGATAACAGCCAATTCTTTTGCCCTTTCTTGCATGATTCGGGCAATCCGATAAATGTATTTACCTCGCTCATTGGCTGGCATCTTTGACCAAACCGTATCATATGCTTTACGAGCCGAGTTCACTGCCAAATCAACATCTTTTTGATTTGCATGAGATATTTCCGCTAATAATTTTTCATCATTAGGGTTGATCGTTTTAAAATATTTTTTTGAAGCTGATTTAACCCATTTTCCGTTGATAAATAAATCATATTTCTTTTTGAGCTTGATGTGTCCTGTACTCTCAAGAGATGGTGAATATTCCCAGTTTTTATTTTTCGATGTCATATTTTAATCAATTGTAAAGTAATCAGATGATTGATATTTACCCGTATCTGTTTTTAATATTTGCATCAGAACGTCATTTGCTAAACTACTTGCTCCAAATCGAAACCACTCGTTCGTGAGCCACTCATCTCCAAGAAGTTCTTTTACCATGACCAAATTATGCAAAGCTAATTTGGAATTTGAAATCCCCCCTGCGGGCTTCATTCCAATCATAATACCCGTTTCATCATAATAGTCTCTAATGGCCATAAGCATAGTGTATGTTACCTGCATCGTTGCGGCTGGTTGAATTTTACCTGTTGAGGTTTTAATGAAATCAGCCCCAGCATATATAGCCAGGTCACTCGCTTTACGTACATTATCTAAGGTTGCCAATTCACCAGTTTCAAGAATCACTTTTAAACGTGCTTGTCCACACACCTCTTTTATTTGAGCTATTTCATCAAATACAAAGGCATATTCACCAGCTAAAAACTTACCTCTGGAAATCACCATATCAATCTCATCTGCCCCCTGATCCACAGCATATTTTGTGTCTGTAATCTTTACATCTAAAGGAGCCTGACCAGAAGGAAAGGCTGTAGATACAGATGCTACTTTTACGCCCGAATCTTTTACCATAGATTTGGCCAATCCTACCATTGAAGGATAAACACACACTGCAGCTACAGTAGGTAATCCAGGAAAACTATCATGTAAATGAATGGCTTTATAACACATTTGCCTCACTTTACCTGGGGTGTCTTTACCTTCTAAGGTGGTCAAGTCGATCATATTAAGAACCATTTTAAGACCATCCATTTTGGAATTCGTTTTAATGCTTCTTTTTTGAAAACGAGATACCCGTTCCTCCACTCCTACTTTGTCAACTGATGGAGATAGGGGTAACGAATTAAAATTATTTTGATTTTTCATGCAGATTGAATACGCCCAAATATACTGAAAAAGAACTGTTTTTAAAACGTATAAATCAATCTAGACATTTGGCTGTAAATTTAATTCGTATCAATTCGTTTACAGATTTATGCGAAGAAAGCCTTATATCACATTAAAACTCGTTATTTTTAAATTAATTAACTTTTAAAAATGAGAACCATTCAGATTTCTTTTCTTTTTTTATTTGCACTTTGCGTGCAAGTGCATGCTCAGAAATCGAATGTATCAAAACCTAAACATGTTGTAAAATTGGGTATTACGCCAATTTTTGTTGGAGAAATATTACCCTCCTATGAATACATTTTTACCGATAAGTTTGGACTTGAGGCAGGAATTGGATTCCTGACCGAGAACTACCTAGATCAATTCATTAAAGAATCAAACTTTGGCAATACACGTTTGATGAAAATTGGGCCAAGCTTTTTAATTGGTGCCAGGTACTATCCATTCAGAAGAGCGGACTATCTGTACTGTAAAGGGGAACTAAAATACCGAAAATACAAAGAGGTATATCAAGAAATTAGTGGCTCTGGCAATACAGAAACTATTGATGAATACGAAAGAAAAGTCATTCCACGCGTTGGACTGGGTTATCAATTGTATTTAGACAAACACTTTTTATTTGACATGAGTGCCAACATAGGATTGAATTTTATAAAGGACTTCCAATTTGGATCTAACGCGCCCATTAAAAACACAAAGCTACATTTTGGATTGGGATTCAAATTTGCTTACGCCTTTTAAATCCTTTTGTTAAATTCGTAGATGTCAAAAACCAAATCAGCTTTTTTTTGTCAAGATTGCGGTCATGAATCACCAAAATGGCTCGGGAAATGTCCGGGTTGTCATTCATGGAATACATTAATTGAAGAAATTAAAGTCAAAAAAAGCAGTTCAACACCATTTTCGAGAAAGGCTTCTGAGGCAAATCCCAAACAATTAAACGAAATAAAGCAAGAAGACAACCCCAAATTCAGCTTGAACGATTCTGAACTCAATCGTGTTTTGGGAGGTGGAGTTGTTCAAGGATCTCTTATTTTAATAGGTGGAGACCCTGGAATTGGAAAATCCACACTGATGCTTCAATTGGCCATAAAAGAAAGCATCAAAATACTGTATGTTTCTGGAGAAGAAAGTGAGCAGCAAATAAAAATGAGGGCCGAAAGAATTGGAATAGAAAATCAAAGTTGCTTTATACTTACTGAAACGAATCTTGACGCCATACTTAATCACACCTCATCAATTGAACCGAAATTAATCGTAATTGATTCCATCCAAACACTTCATAGCAACCAAATTGAAAGTGCCCCTGGAAGCGTTTCGCAAGTGAGAGAGTGTACTAGTCAACTTTTGAGGCTGGCAAAAGAGAAGAACATAGCCATCTTATTAATTGGTCACATCACCAAAGATGGAAGTATTGCTGGTCCAAAAGTTTTGGAACATATGGTTGATACGGTCCTGCAATTTGAAGGAGATCGAAATCACATGTATCGCCTACTTCGAACTAGTAAAAACCGCTTCGGATCTACAAACGAAATAGGTATTTACGAAATGCAAAATAATGGTTTGAGAATAGTTGAAAATCCTTCAGAAATCCTGGTGACAAACAGTGATTCCGAATTGAGTGGAGTAGCTATTTCAGCAACATTAGAAGGTCTTAGGCCATTTTTAATCGAAATTCAAGCACTTGTAAGCTCAGCTGTATATGGCACGCCACAAAGATCATCAACTGGATATGACTCAAAAAGACTCAACATGTTGTTGGCAGTTTTAGAAAAAAGATGTGGTTTTAAACTTGGAGCTAAGGATGTGTTTTTAAATATTGCAGGGGGAATAAAAGTAGATGATCCTGGCATTGATCTTGCCGTTTCCATGGCGGTTCTTTCTTCTAACGCGAATTTAGCCATACCTGAAGGTATAGCCTTTTCCGCTGAAGTTGGTTTGTCTGGAGAAATAAGGCCAGTAAATAGGATTGATCAAAGAATTGGTGAAGTTGAAAAACTTGGTTTTAAAAAAATCATCATCTCCAACAAGATCAAAGGATTTGACTCAAAGAAATACGGAATTGAAATTGTTCAGTGTTCTAAAATTGATGAAGTTGTTCGAAACGTTTTTTCATAAATATAGATAATGGGTAGACTTGTAATTATACCAACTCCAATCGGCAACCTTGAAGACATTACACTGCGATCAATTAGAATGTTGAAAGAATGTCAAGTCATTTATGCGGAAGATACTCGTGTAACGAAACGACTTTTAAACCATCTCGAAATTCAGAACCATGTTATTGCCTTTCACGCTCATAACGAACACCGTATTTTAGAGAAATGCATTGATTCCATTAAAGAAAAAGAATTAACAGGGCTTGTTTCAGACGCTGGAACACCTGGTATTTCAGACCCGGGATATTTATTGATTCATAAATGTATTGAAGAGGGTATTGACGTTGAATGCCTTCCCGGACCAACAGCGATTATACCCGCTCTGGTTGCTTCTGGATTCCCTTCAGAAAGATTTCATTTCGAAGGTTTTCTTCCACATAAAAAAGGCAGAGAGACAAGACTGAAAAACGTGATGGAGCTTGATTGCACAGTGATTTATTATGAATCACCACATCGAATTCTGAAAACATTAAGTCAAATGCTCAAGATTTTTGATTCTGATAGAAAAGCATGTGTGGTTAGAGAAATTTCGAAAATATACGAGACTTACCATCACGGTAATTTATCTAGCCTGATTGATTATTTTACTGAAAACAAACCCAAAGGAGAAATTGTCCTATTAGTGTCTGGAAAAGACTAGTTTAAGTCTTTCAGTTTTTGATCTACTTTTTTTACTTTTTTATCTTGTAACTGAATGGCCTCTTTTTTTTTGCCCTGTAAATCAATATTCTCTTTTATCTCTTTTTCATTTTCAATGATTTTCTTTTGAAAGTCTTCAATTTGTTTTTCTAGATGTTCTTTTTGCTTTTCAAGATCTTTTTGATCTTTTTCTAATTGATTCAATATCTTCTCTTCGTTTTTCAACTCTGAGGATATCCAATCCTTTACAATGCTCGAGGCGAAATCAACTATTTTCAATTCCATTATTTTATACTTTTCTGGATGCTCTCTTTTGGATAAAAATGCACCTCCAAGATCAAAACCAAAATGGACACTTATAATTTCATTATTACCTTCTGTCAATCTCGCAAAAACGTTAAAAGGCATCTTACCCATGTCCTTAATTTCAACCATTAACGAGCTATGTTCTCCTTTGCTCTCTTTATGCTTCCCCCAACCTTTAAGTAGTTTTTTCAACCTGCTATCCACAAAATCTTTTTGAGCATAAGGAATCTCAACCGACAGGGAATTCACATTCGAAGACGCTGAAAAATTAAAATTTTCTTCCTGTACCACAGCCTTTTGACCATGGGATGAGTAGCAAATAATGGCAAAGGAAATGAGTATCAGTAATTTCATGTTTTTTTAAGCTAATTTATATCTTCTTTTTGATTTCAATACTAGAAAACATTAGTAAATTTGATTTATGCAATTCAAAGACGTTATTGGTCACCAGAACATTAAGGAAAAGCTGATACATGGAGTTCAAAAAAATAAAGTTAGCCACGCCCAATTATTTTTAGGAGATGCTGGTTATGGGACCTTGGGATTGAGTGTTGCTTACGCTCAATATGTACTTTGTTTGGAAAAAAAAGAGAACGACAGTTGCGGAACTTGTTCATCTTGTTTAAAAATTAATGAATTGCAGCATCCCGATCTACACTTTAGCTTTCCAACCGTTCAAGCCGATAGTCCGGTTTCTGATTCTTTTCTTGAAAATTGGAGAGAACAAATAAAAAAAAATTCGTACTTCACCTTGTTCGACTGGACGCAAGTTATCGATATCAAAGAACGACAGCCCATTATTTCTGTCAAAGAAAGTGCTGAGATTCAAAGAAAACTAAGTCTAAAGTCCTATGAAGGTGGATATAAGATCATGATTATTTGGATGGCGGACCAAATGAATTCGCAATGTTCAAATAAAATTCTCAAGATTTTAGAGGAACCACCAAATAAAACCATTTTTATTTTGGTAAGTCAAGACAGTGAAAACTTACTGGACACCATAAAATCTCGTTGTCAGATGGTAAATATAGGCAGGGTAAATAATGTGGACATGCAATTACATCTGAAAAACAAATTTGGCCTGAATCAAGAGCAGTCAGAATCAATTGCCTCCTTTTCGGAAGGAAATATAATCAAGGCTTTAGAGCTCATTAACATGGACGAGCAAGAAGGGTCTCTCTGCGATAATTTTATTGGCCTAATGAGATCTAGCTATAAAAAAAACGTGTTAGAAATGATGAATTGGGCAGAAGACATGGCACAAGTAGGAAAAGAGCGCCAAAAAATGTTTCTAATATACTGTTCTCATATGCTTCGCCAATGTATCATTAAAAATTATGGAAACGCGGAAAACGTTAAGCTATCTGAAAGTGAACTTTCTTTTTTAAAGAAATTTTCGCCTTTTATTAATGGAAATAATATTAGAGAATTCATGAAATCCATAGACGATGCCTATTATCAACTCGATCGAAATGCAAATCCGAAAATTCTATTTACACTTATGTGTTTTCAATCTATGAGGTTTCTTCATAAAGCTTAATTCCTTAAATATTTATATTTTTAAACAAAAAAAAATGAGTTGTAATTCTTGTAGTAGTGGGGGCGGGAAATCCGGTGGTTGTAAGATGAATGGGACTTGCAACACAAGCGGCTGTAATAAACTAGAAGTATATGACTGGCTCTCTAATATTGAGTTGCCCAGCGGCCAAAAGCCATATAACATTATTGAAGTACGCTTTAAAAACTCCAGAAAGGATTTTTACAGAAACACTTTAGACAAAAAGCTACAAGCTGGCGATGTTATTGTGGTTGATGCCTTAAAAGGGTATGATGTAGGAGTTGTATCTGTTAGCGGAGAATTGGCAAAAATACAAGTAGCAAAGAAACGGAAAAACTTCAAACCTCTGGAGGCAAAAAAAGTAATTCGGATCGCTGAACAAAAGGATATGGACCTCTGGATTAAGGCGAGGGACAAAGAAAAAGACCTCATGTATAAGTCCAGAACGCTTGCTTTGAATTTGAATCTACAAATGAAAATATCAGATGTAGAATATCAGGGAGATTTATCAAAGGCAACATTTTATTACACCGCAGAAGGAAGGGTTGATTTTCGCCAATTGATAAAAGACATGGCAGGCGAGTTCAGAATTCGAATTGAAATGAAACAGATTGGTGCAAGACAAGAATCTGCTCGACTAGGGGGAATCGGATCTTGCGGAAGAGAATTGTGTTGCTCTACTTGGCTTTCAGACTTCAGAAGTGTTTCCACCTCAGCAGCACGCTACCAACAGCTGTCTTTAAATCCTCAAAAATTAGCAGGTCAATGCGGCAGATTAAAATGTTGTTTAAATTATGAACTTGATATGTATTTGGAGGGACTAAGCGAGTTTCCTAAAACTGATATAAAATTAAAAACACAAAAAGGGAATGCTTATCACTTCAAAACAGATGTATTCAGGAAAACAATGTGGTATGCCTATCCTGGAGAAAGTGAACTTTACTCTTTGTCTCCTGACCGAGTGAAGGAAATTATTGAAATGAATAGGAATGGAAAAACACCAAGCAATTTGGCAGATTATGAAATTCAAAAAGAGCTTGTGAGCGAAGATGTCGGTTACTCAAATGTAGTAGGACAAGACAGTGTGAGTAGATTCGAAAGTAAATTCAAGAAGAAAACAAAGAAAAAATACAAGGGTAAAAAACCAAACAAGAGCAATTAGATGCGCAAGAAAAAACAAAATATTTTTTTTATCTCTTTATTGTTTCTCCTTTTCGCTATGCAATCCTGTACGGATGACACCCTATACATGCATACCCATAAGTTTAGTAACAACCAGTGGAAGCAAAATGAAAAACCAATATTTAAAGTAGACTTCCCGGGGGATACAATAACCTATGATGTGATATTTACCTTAAGAAGCACCACAGATTATGCCTACAACAATATCTGGCTTTACATTACAACTAAGGGACCAGATTGTAAAAAGCTATCCCAATCCAAATCAATTTTAGGAAAAGCTCCTGTTGAGATTAAAATGGCCAAACCCAACGGGGAATGGATCGGTTCCAAATCAGGTACCTACATTGATCATAAACTTAAATTTAGACAAAGAAGATTCTGTAAAGGCTCATACTCCTTTCAGTTAGAGCAGGCCGTAACTATTGGTCAGCTTGATGAACTATCTGATTTGACGATCGAAGTCAAACCTACTATTTGGTAATGAGGTACCGAATGTTGACAGAGGAAGAATTGAACGTATTATCCGATGATTTTACACAATTCCTCGTTGTTCAAGGCATCCCTGATGAATCGTGGCGGAAAATGAATCTCGAAAATAAAGAAAAAGCCATACAGCTCGTAGAAATTTTTAGTGATACCGTTTTAGCAAAGGTCTACTCAAAAATTAAATATTTAAGCTATGTTTCTGACAAAGTCTATTCTATTTTTAGAATAAATAAGGATAACATTAACCTCATATTAATAAAAAGCACTGAACCAACTTTCGATTTTAAAAATGAAAATTTGATTCCGGAGATTCTGAGTAACCATCCAGACTCGTGGGAGCTTTACTCTTCCACAAAGCAATTAGGTGAGAAATTAACGGATGAAATTCACAAATTAGTTACTCAAGGGTGTCAGATTTCGAAAGAAGAAACATGGAATATATTCTATGATTTTCATAAAAAAGCATCAAAAAAAGCATCTTTTTAGGATAATTTTCGTTTTAAGGTTATATTTATAGATTGTATCAAATATTTGTTCCACATGAAAACGAAAAGCATCTATCCATTTTTATTTTTGGTGATTTTATTTACCTCCTCGTGCATTGATCACGAGGTCATTCCTCCCCCCGTCAATACAGTTGATTTAAATTGTTATTTTGTTGGGTTTGTAAATGGAACACAAGTTGAATTCACCCAAAACGTTCAGGGCTACGGTGCTGAAGTTGTAAATATTGAAGACATTAACCCTTCACCCACACCTTCAAAAAAAACATACGGTTCTCAAATAAAATCTTTTTATTATCCTCAATCGATAGCAGTGAATTACGGGACATTAAATTGGGATGCTGCTGCCAATTCTCAACCAACAGTAAGCATGTTTAATGATTATCATCAAGATGCAACAACTAGCCCTGTGAGTTTTTCTAACGGTGGACTTGATGGAATTGAAATTGAATATATTGACAACAATGGCATCATTTGGCTCTCGAGAGAATCGGATCCTGGTCAAGAAGCAACATTTAATATTTTAAGTCAAGCTTCTGATAATACTGGTGACTATTCCATTTTTGAATGTGATTTTACCTGCAAAGTTTGGAGAATTAACCCCCAAACAAGTGAAGATGAATATTTGGATATCACTAATGCCAAGTTCACTTCATGGTTTAAGAGATAAATCAATAAAAATCAAATGAGTGAGGCGCTCAAAATAGCAATTATAGGAGATTATAATTTTACCTTTAATGCTCATCATGCGACTAATTTATCCCTTGACCATTCTTCCGAATTCCTTGAAGTTGAACTTAATTATTATTGGATAAAAATAAGTGAAGCCCTTAAACACAAGGAGGGTTACTTTAATCAATATGATGGAATCTGGATTGCCCCAGGACCGATTGAAAATCCTTTCTATTTAAATGGGATTTTTAAAAAAATCGCAAACAAGAATATACCGGTATTGATTACAGGTGAGGGATTTAAAATTTTTCTAGAATATCTTATTACACAGAATCAGTTGCTTTCTCAGCAAGAGAAATTAATCAGTGAAAACTTGATTTCTGGAAGTAGTTTTGAAAGAATCACCATTGAGCCCAGAAGCAAAACATTTCATCAGCTTTATGAAAACTTCAACAATGTAGAACTATCTTCATCGAGGTATAGCCTTTATCCCCAGCTGGTTGAACAGCTTGAACTCGGCCTTGTAGACATCGAAGCGGTTAATCATTTTGAAGACCCTGAAATTATCAGTTTAAGGAAAAGCGATTTCTTTGTTAGCTGTGCATTTTGTCCACAAATTTCATCAACACGAGATATTCCACACCCTATTATTTACACTTTTCTGAAAATGTGTAATAAAACTAAAAAATCAAATCTCGATTAATTTATTTTGTTGAGTATAATATAAAATCGATTTAACTGGTTTATTAAAAACATCCTCCAAAACAGACTTATAATTCCAAATTTGCTCATGATGCTTGGGTGAGGCACTACCGGTTTTAAAATCAACTACGATTACATCATTTCTTCTTTCGATTATTTTATCTGGACGTAAGGCATTGGCACTTTTTAATAAAATGGATTGTTCATTGTAGACTTTAACCGATCCTTCAAAAAATCCTTTATTATTGGCTAATTCAAAAAACAACTCAGCAGCATCTTTCATTTTTAGAAGAATGGAAGTGTCAATGGCATCATTCGATTGATAACGACGCAGTACCTCGGGCATTTCTGAGGAGTCATTAATTTCAGACATAAATTGATGAAAATAAATCCCAAACAACCTTTCTTCCTGAGTACTGTAATCTTCATTGGAATCATCACCTAAAATGAGCTTCACTTTTGAGCTATCAATTTCAATATCCTTAGGAATATAAAAATCGGTATCACCTTTAGGCTTTGATATGGTTCCAATGTATTTATTGACCTCCGACCCTAAAACATACTCAAGACTTTTATCGTCTTTATTCAGTTCGAAGGCATTTTTCAAACAATCATGAAACATTGCTCCAAGACCAGACTTGCCGTCATATCGATTAAAGATATACAACCGCCTTTCAGCCCTCGTAAATGCGACGTAAAGCATATTCAACTTATCCAAAAGAATGAGATTTTTTTCATCCTCTGCCTTAGAGTTGATGTCCTCTATTAGACTCGTTTCTGATAAATTTGTATAGAGTATTTTATCCTCGGTTTTCACAAAGAATTTTGAATCACTTCTTAAAGATAAGCCAAAGTCCATCTCGGGAATTATAACAATTGGAAATTCCAAGCCTTTCGCCTTATGTATTGTCATAATCTGCACTGCATTTTTAGTATCCGGCATTTTTAAAGCAAATGATGACTTATTTTCATCGTAATATTCTAGGAACTTGGAAAGATCTGACTGACGGTTGTTTTGAAACTGAAAGACCAAATCCAAGAATTGATGTAAAAATGGATTATTGACATCTGTCCAGGACATCATGTTCATGAATTGAAGGGCGAGCTCGTAAATGTTTTCAAAAGGCTTAAAAAACGAATCCCTTCCCTTAAAAAACTCATCTAAAAATGCTTTGTCATTAAATACCTTAATCGAATATCCCGAGGGGGTCACTTTCTCAACAATGAAGTCAAAGTAACGATCATCAACATTTTCTTGCATCCTAAAAAACAATTCCCCAAACTGTCTTTTGGCCGTATCCATAGTCGGACGCATTCTCCATTTTAAATAAGCAAGAAGGAGTCGAACTTGAATGTTTTTCGAAATGAGTAAGGATTCCTGAGAAAAAACTGAAATCCCTTTTTTTGTGAGTTCGTTAGCAATTTGAACACTCAAATCATTTTTAGCTGTTAAAATACAGATGTCACCAAGATCGAAATTTTCCCTTTCTGATTTCTCTATGATTGCTGATATATCTATGACCATTTGATCAAGATCTCTCTTCTGTTTTTCAGAAACCACCCGAACAAAACCTTGTTTACTTGAAATTGGATTTTGAGCTACTGAGTCATAAAATTTTTCGAATTTATTATCGAGTTTACTACTGAAATCGGTAAATATTTTCTCATTAAATAGAACAACTTCAGAACATGACCTATAATTATCGACCAATGGTTTTTTAATACCCATTTGATGAAAAAACCGTGATACTTCAGCTACATACTCATCTTCTTCAGGATTATATATTTCAGGTAAGCTCACAAATTGTTCCGCCAATCCGTTATTAAATCTATAAATGGATTGTTTTGGATCTCCAACGATTAAATTCTCTTTTTTATTACTCAATGATTCTCTGAGTAAAGGCAACAGATTTAGCCACTGTAAGCGAGATGTATCTTGAAATTCATCTAATAAAAAATGCTCGTATTTTACACCAAACCTCTCATATATATAAGGTGCTTCTTCTTTCTGAACAAGATTACCTATCAGGGCGTTAAACTCTGAAATTCTAATTATTTTATTTTTCTCCTTGTGCTCTGCCAATGAATCAAAAACATACCTCAATAATGCCATATTAAAGAAGTTGGCCTTATATTTCACAAGTAAGGTCATTTCAGAAGAAATTTCCAAGTAGCACTTATGAATTTCCAAAAGTAAATCCTTTAAATTCCTCGTTAATGCCTGAGTATCTCCTTCTTCTTCACAATAATTTATTAGCCTTGTTGAAAGAATCCCTTTCTCATTATTGTGCATGGGACATTTGGTCAATTTGGCAATCTTCACAAGCGCATTATATGTCTGACCCTTATAAGGAAGGTCTAATTCGTTGATTCGTTGTGCATGAAACGCGTCTGAAAATAGCTCGACTTTTGGTTTAAACACTTCATTTAGTTGATCAATCTTGTTTTGAATCTTATTGTATTCCTTTTTATCAAAGGAAATATCCATGAGCGTCTTTATAAAACCTTGGTTTTTCTCCTTATTCAAAGAAGAGGCAAATGACATGAGCTGTCGCTTGAAATTCCATTGATTACCATCCCTGAAATTTGACTTGGCATATTCTTTAACCAATTTTGTTAAATCCTTATTGCCATTCTCTCCAATAGAATTCAGGAGTAAATCGACAACTTCTTCAAGAACTTCATTTTCATTCAAGGAAACCTCAAATTCGTTTGGTAAATCTAAATCATTTGAAAAAGATTTGATTAAGCGTAAATTGAATTTATCAATTGTCGACACATTAAAATTTTCATATCCATGAAGAATCGCTTTTAATACGTTCCCACTTCGCTTTACAATTTCCTTTTCATCAACCTTAACCAATTTCTCTAGCTCAAGAATGATTTCCGCTGTGTTTTCATCTTCGCTAGTAGACTTGTACTTAGCCAACTTGAACAAAGCATCAATAATCCTTGTTTTCATTTCAAGGGAAGCCTTATTGGTAAATGTAATGGCTACGATTCCCTTAAATTTATTTGGTGATTTTGTTTTGAGTACTATAGATAAGTATTGTAATACCAATTGATACGTTTTACCACTTCCTGCAGAAGCACTTAAAACAAATAAGGGGTACTTTTCTCTATTAATTGTTGACAGCATACTTAAGTCTAATCTATGCCCATAAAAATAGGAATTTACGAGAATTTTAGCTTAATTTTGTTAAGAATGATTCGATTAATAACGTTACTTTTTATTTTCTCGATTTTTACATTTTCATGTAAGAAAGAAGGATGTACTGATCCGCAAGCAGATAACTATAATACAAATGCGAATACTGATGACGGCAGCTGTATCTATCCATTAGATGGATTACAAATAAAGATGAATACAAGTTATGGAACCCAGAGCTTTTATTTGGACTCGTCATATCAAACAGATGAAGGATATACTGTAAAATTTACAGATTTGAAATTTTATTTATCAGATTTAACAAACGGACAAGACACCTTGAATAGTGCATCCTTGTACGACTACAGGAACAGTCCGAATGACCTTTTTAGCACTTCAGGAGATTACACTAAATTTCAATCGATTTTTGGAAAAGTAGGTTTGGATTCTAGTATCAATCATGCAGACCCCTCTTTATTTCCAAATGAAAGCCCTTTAAATATAAGTAATGCAGGATTAATGCATTGGGGCTGGAATACTGGGTATATTTTTATTAGCATCGAAGGAAAAGTTGATACCCTCTCTTCAGGAGAAAACTTTAATCACAACTTTAGTTTTCACATTGGAACTGATGAATTCATGGAGGATTTTAATTTTAATGACCTTAATTGGACTCCTACGGCTGATGGACACCAATTAGAATGGTATTTAGATATGGCAGAATTTCTTAAAAACACCGAGTCAAGTATTGATTTAAAAACCGAATTCCTTACCCACACAGGAAGTGGTCAAATCGTTTTGGCCGAGAAGGTTAAAAACAATTTCATGATTGCCTTAACTCCCCAACCATGAAGCACTCCATTTATATATTTATTTTTCTTGGTCTATGCCTATCATGCAACAAGGATGAGGTGTATACCCCAACCCCATACTCAATGTCCACCCCATCTCATTTCCCGAGTATGGTCATTCCTGACGATAACCCGATGACAGAGGAAGGTATTGCATTAGGCAGGTTTCTTTTTTATGAAAAAAGATTAAGTGGTGATAATACAATGAATTGTGCAAGTTGTCATTTACCCGAAAATGCCTTTGCAGAAAGCTCGCAATATTCTGTTGGAATTGATGGTATTTCTGGTACTAGAAATGCGATGCCCTTATTTAACTTGGGATGGGAAGATTTTTTCTTTTGGGATGGTCGAGAAAGCTCTCTAGAGGCTCAAATCCTTGAGCCTGTTCCAAATCCTATTGAAATGCATCAAGAATGGCAACAGGCCGTAGACAAATTAAGTGCTGACCTTTTTTACAGAAACCATTTTTTCAGAGCTTTTGGCGAGGAAGGTATTGATCCCACAAAGGTATCAAAAGCAATTGCACAATTTCTTAGAACCATTATATCTTCTAGCTCAAAATTTGATGTAATGTATAAATATGAGTACAATATTCCTCTCTCATCTAATGAAAATGAGATTCTACAGAGCATTGAAGTAGAAGAATGGGCGGGATACGATTTATTTAAAAGCTTAAATGGAGCGGATTGTTTTCATTGTCATAACGGACCTTTAATGAGGGTGAAAAAATTCAGTAATAACGGATTAGACAATACTTTTTCTGATTTAGGCAGATCCCTAGTCACCAACAATTCCAATGATGATGGGAAATTCAAAGTGCCGAGTCTTCGAAATATTGAGCTGACGGCACCCTATATGCATGATGGAAGGTTTAGTACACTCGATGAAGTCATTGAACATTACTCATCTGGGGTTCACACTTCTCCAACCATTGATCCATTAATTGAATATGCCAGTCAAGGTGGAGTGCAATTAGATGCTCAGGAAAAAGTTCTACTTAAAAAATTCTTATTGACCTTAACCGATACCACTTTCATTAATAATCCTAATTTTAAGGATCCCTTCAATTAATTATGGAAAATACAACAAGACATTTAACAACAGAAGAAAAGGCCTTAAAAATCAATCTTCAAACGGACATTTATGGGTGTTTTGCGGAGATTGGTGCTGGACAAGAAGTTGCTGCAAATTTTTTTAAAGCTGGAGGGAGTTCGGGAACAATCGCATTCACACATTCTGCTTATGACATGAAAGTGTCGGATTCCATGTATGGGAAAGCAAAAAGATATGTTTGTGAAGAACGGCTCCAAACGATGCTCGATACTGAATTTGACAATCTGAAAACAACCCTTCCTAATAAATACAAAGAGTCTAAGTTTTTTGCCTTTTGTAATACGGTAGAATCTTTAAACTACCATAAAACAAATCAAGGTAAAGGCTGGGTAGGTATTCGTTTCCAATTAAAATCAGAAAGCAAACCAAATAATATCGTATTGCATGTGAAAATGCATGACAATAGTCATAGAGGACAGCAAGAAGCTTTGGGCATCTTAGGTGTTAATCTCATATATTCATGCTATCATAAGCATGAAAACATTGAGGAATTTCTAAGCAATTTGATCCATCGAATTCCTCGAGATCGAATAGAAATCGATATGCTCAGTATCAAAGGGCCAGATTTTGAAAACGTAGACAATCGAGTAATCGCATTAAACTTGGTAAAAAGAGGCATAACCGATTCCACTATGTTTGATTTATCTAAAAACGTTTTACAACCGACTACTGCCCTTTACAAAAAGAACATATTACTCACACGGGGAAGATTTCGACCCGTAACAAAGGTCCATATTGATATGATCGAAAATGGTCGTAAGGCATTTATGGAAGAGAATGATGTGGAAGAGGAAGACGTTTCAGTCGTTTTTGAATTGACCCTAAAAGACCTAACAGCCGACGGGAAAATATTAGTGCAAGATTTCATTGATAGGGCTGATTTACTTAGCTCCTTGGGATACACTGTAATGGTATCTAATTATCTAAAGCACTACAAAATGGTAGAATACCTAGCCCCTATAGCCAAAGGGAAATTGATAGGAGTAATTCTCGGTGTTTATAATTTAAATACCATTTTTGAGGAGAAATATTATGGAAATCTACCCGGTGGACTTTTGGAGGCTTTCGGAAGAGGATTTGGTCACCACATGAAGATTTATGTATATCCTGCTTTCAATGTTGAAGATGGTGAGATTTATGACCTGAACAATATTGAAATTGCGCCTAATCTTATCGGATTGTTAAATTACATGAGAGACAACGATAAAATAATAGAGATTAAGGAATTTAACCCTAAACTGTTGCACATTATGTCAGACGATGTCTTGTCCAAAATAAAAGCAGGAGCCTCTAGTTGGGAAGAGGACGTTCCGGAATCTGTTGGAAAAGCTATTAAGTTTTATGAACTTTTTGGTTACCAAAAAAAAGAAGTTAAAATCTAAATGCCACATATTAAGAATGCATTGATCCGATTCCGTATCATAGATAAAATGTTACGGAATAAATACAAGCCATTCCCTTCAAAGAAAGAACTTAGAGAAGCTTGTGAAGAATCACTATATGGCTCTATTAGCGGAGAACACATCTGTGATAGTACCATAGAAAAAGATCTGTTCAACATGAAAATGGAACACGATGCACCAATCAAATACAGCAAAATAGAACGAGGTTATTTCTACGAAGATGCTAATTACAGCATTAATGATATCCCATTAACTGAAGATGAGCTGCATTCCATTAAATATGCTGTGGATACCTTGCATCAATTTAAGGACGCACCCTTCTTCAAAGAATTTGGAAATGCCATTGATAAAATCGTCGATAGAATCTCTGTAGGCACATCAGAAAACGAAATAAGTCAATATATTCAATTTGAATCGGCTACCTCAATTGGTGGCAATGAATTCTTACCTCTCTTATTGGAAGCTATTCAACGTAAAAAACAGGTTTGGTTTTTATATACAAGCTACATAAAAGCCGAAGAAAAGCCGAGAAAAGTTTCTCCTCTCTTTTTAAAAGAATATAGAAACAGGTGGTATCTCATCTCCTTTAATGCAAAACAAAAAGAAATTAGAACATATGCCCTAGATCGAATGGATACTCCAAAATTACTTGAAGAGGAAACCCATTACCCTGGAGACTTTGATGCTGAAAACTATTTTAAGCATTCGATGGGAATAACATCATACAAAGGCAAGTCAAGTAAAATTATTCTCAAGGCAAACACCATTGCAGCAAGATATATTAGTAGTCAACCCATACATGAATCTCAAGAAATAGAAGAAGAAACAAAAGAGTTCTCCCTTTTTGTCTTGACTTTACTTATTTCAGAAGAACTTATTCGAACAATATTAAGCTATGGAGGTGAAATTGAAATCCTTGAACCCATTGAACTCCGAAAAGTAATTCAAGAGCGTATTTCAGGTATGAATAAGTTATATAAAGTAAATTAGCAGAATAAAAATTAGTATTACAAAAGAATGGAACTGATAACTTCCCTCAATAATGGTGTGTTTAAGATCACGCTAAACCGACCCGAAGTCTATAATTCATTTAATCAAGCCATGGCATTTTCCTTGCAAAAAGAATTGGATTATTGTGCTCAAAATGATGAAATTAGGACCATCCTTATCACTGGATCAGGAAAGGCTTTTTGCGCAGGACAAGATCTTTCAGAAGCTACCGACCCCAATGGACCTGAACTTGAATCCATCGTTAGAGACCATTACAATCCTATTATATTAAAAATAAGATCACTTGAAAAGCCAGTAATTGCTGCTGTTAACGGAGTTGCGGCAGGAGCCGGGGCGAATATTGCTTTGGCCTGTGATCTGACCATTGCTCAAGAAAACGCATCATTTATTCAAGCTTTTTCAAAAATCGGATTGATTCCTGATTCAGGAGGTACTTATTTCCTACCGAGAATAATTGGCGTCCAAAAAGCCCTGGCCTTAATGTTTACTGGAGACAAAATATCAGCAAAAGAGGCAGAAGAACTCAATATGATTTATAAATGTATTCCAGAGGAAGATTTTGAGGATTTCACATTAAAAATTGCGGAGAAAATGGCATTGATGCCTACGAGGGCGTTTGGATTAACCAAAAAAGCGGTTAATCAAAGTCTAGATAACACATTAGAGCAACAACTCAACCTGGAAGAAAAGCTTCAAACTGAGGCGGGTAAAACAGAAGATTTTCAAGAAGGTGTGCAAGCATTTCTTGAAAAAAGAAAAGCCAAATTCAAAGGAAAATGATTAGTAAAATTGGAATAATTGGAGCAGGCACCATGGGATGTGGAATTGCTCAAATCGCTTCACAAAATGGACATGAGGTGGTGGTGGTTGACAAAGAAACGTTGCAATTGGAAAAAGCGAAAGCTGGATTGGACAAAATATTAAGCCGTCTTTGTGAAAAAGAGAGAATTACATCAGAAGATAAAATAGCAATACTCAACAGAATCACATTCACATCAGAATTAATGCAATTGTCTGATTCTGATTTAGTAATTGAGGCAATTGTTGAAAACATTGATATTAAACATGAAGTGTTTAAGGCTGTGGAAGCATTAGTAAGCGAATCTTGTATTCTAGCCTCGAACACTTCCTCATTATCCATAGCGTCAATAGGTTCAGCTTTGAATAAAGCCAATCGCTGCATTGGAATACACTTTTTTAATCCAGCACCGCTAATGCCTCTAGTTGAAATCATACCGGCTGTGCAAACCGATGAGCAAACCCTAAATGGCGCTGTTGAACTGATTAAAAACTGGAAAAAAACGGTAGTAACATGTAAAGACACACCTGGCTTTATTGTCAATCGAGTTGCCCGCCCATTTTATGGTGAAGCCCTTCGTATTTATGAAGAAGGTATCGCAGACTTCGCAACAATTGATTGGGCG
>Ga0209251_1000533_pt1 | contig 34052 bp, 33 predicted proteins | sample SaaInlV_100m_DNA_6_FD_184665 | JGI IMG/M metagenome (GOLD analysis project Ga0209251, IMG submission 184665) | Marine microbial communities from expanding oxygen minimum zones in the Saanich Inlet - Saanich Inlet SI073_LV_10m_DNA (SPAdes) (version 2) | ecosystem: Environmental > Aquatic > Marine... | reverse complement strand
CACCTAAAAAAGCTGGGATTAATGCTGTAATACTTTCAGCGCCTGTTATAACATAAAAAGCGCCTCCTAAAACTAATAAACTAATACTTACTTTTTTAAAAATATGATTCATTTCTCTCTCCTTTTAGTTATCACCTAAACGATCAACTATCTTTTTAAAACTTTCATTCAATTCTACAATCATCTTTTGAGTATAGGGATTATATTTCTGAATATCTTCAAATAACTCCCATGAGTCATTACATGTCTGATTCACGAGCTTGTGTAGCGCTTTATAGCCGACTGTATCAATATTAGTCTGCTGTGTACCAAAATCATCTATTACTCTTCCTACTAAGTGAGTAAGTCCCTGTGATCGTGCTGCCATTATATCGTGCTCTTCCGCAGAAATCTCTTCAATTGTAATATTTTGACTCTCAAAATAAGCTTTCCAAAACTCATACCTATCATGTGTATCGCGTACTTTCTCCATAGTCATCACAGAACCACGCTCTTGAAGAGAATCAGGTCCAAATAATGGGTGTGTAGCAATAATATCTATTTGCTCAGGGAGGTGTTCTAACATCATTTGCTTTGGATGAACCTTTACTGAGCATACATCAATTAATGTTTTTTTACCATTTATCTTTGTAGACAAATCTTTCATCAAACCTGAAAAATCTCTAATTGGAACTGCAATGAATATTGTATCATTTTTTAATACATCTTCAAGAGATACAGCATTCACGTCCGATTGATTCACAGGTTTAATATCAAATACATCCACCTCAAATCCCTTAACAAGTAATTGGTGAAGCATGTTTCCAAATCGTCCAAATCCAATAATACTAACTCTATTCATTATGGTTAATCCTTTCTACTGCTAAAAATAATGTTAAATTTTTCTTTAAATCATGGATATCATTCTCCAGAATATTTAATCCATATTTCTCTGCAGAATTTTTACTCGCAATTACTGCAACATGATCAGAAAACTTTCCTTGAGCTAGATCTTGTGCTGCCTTAGCAGTATCATCTTCTTCTACAAGCTTTTTTGACCAAAATTTTTCTGCTAAATAGTCTTTGCATTGCTTTAGAGCCTGTTCATGGGAGTGAATTTCTTCAATATCGCCCAGAGCGATATTATCTTTTGCTAATAAGTTTTGGCTAATCTCAACATAAAACATATCAATAATCTTGCATTGATTTTTTGCAAGCGCTTCAACGCTCTCAATAACAACACCTCCTTGCGCATTTTCCATCGCAAAAATTCCAATATCAATTGCTTCGGATGTTAAGCTATTTAATACATTCATTGAGCTTACCAAGTAATCTAATTCAAAATCTTTTATATCGAACTTATTGCAGTATGATCTTGCTGCTTCCTCACTAAAGCTTCCTGCTATTCCCTGTATGCCAATCTTCTTCATTCTTTCTCCAAAATATGCTTAATTGCTGTAAGATATCCCTGCTTACCTTCGCCGTAATATTGGGCGAGACAAACGCTTTTTATTACTGATATTTTTCTAAAATTTTCTCGATTATGTATATCTGATAAATGTACTTCAATTGTCTTTAATTGTGTTGCAACAATTGCGTCTCTTAATGCGTATGAATAATGAGTTAGTGCACCTGGATTAATAATAAGATAGTCTACATCCTTGCGCTTTGAATGAATAAAATCAATCATAGCTCCTTCAGAATTAGACTGGAAGAATTCTAAGCTTATATTAGAACATAACTCATGATTCTCTATCCAAGAATTAATCTCTAATAGGGTTTCAGAGCCATATATTTTAGGCTCTCTTTCTCCTAACAAATTCAGATTAGGTCCATTTACAATAATGATATTCATAATACCTCTAAACTTTCTTCAATATGACTTAATGTAATGTCTGTGCTAATATCAGCCTTTCCAATTTCTGAAATTAATACAAACCTTATTTTTGATTCTTTAAATTTTTTATCCCTTTTTACAAACTCAAGAATATGGGCTTTATCTTTAATATCAATTGATGGTAGCGTAAAAGCAGATAACGCTTTCAATCCTAGATGATAATCTTCCTCATTCAAGTTGCCGATTGTATGCGAAAGATATAATGCAGACTTCATTCCATACAGAATAGACTCTCCATGTAATAATGTTTTATACTGAAAATAACCTTCAAGAGCATGTCCAACAGTATGACCAAAATTTAAGATCATTCTTAAACTATCTTCATTGACATCTTGACTTACTACTTCACTTTTAATCTCGCAGGATCGTACAATAATTTTTTCAAGAATTTCAGGAGTTCTGTTGCTAAGAATATTTGACATATTTTTTACGATATAATCGAATAAATCTCTATCATAGATAAATCCATATTTAATTGCTTCAGCTAACGAAGCATTAACTTCTCGTTTAGGCAATGTAGCTAAAAAAGATGTATCAATAACAACTGCTTTTGGTTGATGTATTCTACCTATCAAATTCTTTCCACTTTTTAGATTTATGCCAGTCTTTCCTCCGATAGAAGAATCAATCATAGCCAGCAATGTAGTAGGGTATTGTATATAGTTAATGCCTCGCATAAAAATAGAGGCTACAAAACCAGCTGTATCACCAACTACTCCACCGCCTACTGCAAAAATAGTAGAAGATCGATCGTAATGCATTCCTGTCATTTTATCGCAAATTTCTATTACTGTCTCAATGGATTTTTCTTCTTCTCCTTGGCCGATAAAATGAAATTCTACATTTGGTAAAGATTTTAATACGGAAAATTTATCTTCAAATGCTCTATAGATTGTCTCCTGAGTGATAAACATACACTTAGAAGAAACTCCTATCAAAGCAATAGCAGACTCCACAAAGTTGTCATCGAAAATAATATCATAGCTATCTTTTCCAAGCTCTACTTTTACTGTTTTATTCATTTATGTGTTCCATTATTATTTTACAGCTATCATCAATATTTATATTGTCTGTACTTATGTTGAGCTTAGATAGCGATTTGTATCTTTTTTCTCTATCATTAAAAATATCTCTCATTAAATCTTTTTTATTTCCTATCGACAACAAAGGTCTATTATTATCATGCTTAATTCTTTCATAAAGAACATCAAGTGATGTATCTAAATAAACACAAAAAGATTGATCTAGAATTTCATAATTAGAATCTTCTACTACAATACCCCCACCTGTAGCACAAACAATATGATCTTTCAATGCTATTTGCTTTAATTTTTCTTTCTCATAAACACGAAATTTATCTTCTCCGTCTTTGAACATATCTTTTATAGAAAGATCACTATCTTTCTCTAATTCAGAATCTATATCTATAAATGTCCAATTCAGCTTATCTGCCAACATGGATCCTGTAGTAGATTTTCCTGATCCCATCATTCCTATTAAGAAAATTTGCTTAATATTTTCCACTAGCTTTTATATGTTTCTTAAGTTGAGTTAAATTATCTCCACCAAACTTTTCTAATAATGCATCAGCTAACACAATTGCCAGCATACTTTCACCAATAATGGATGCCGCCGGTACAGCGCAAGAGTCTGTTCTCTCTTTATGAGCTAACTTTGGCTCCATAGTATTTAGATCAATAGATCGTAATGGCTTTATAAGCGTTGAAATAGGCTTCATGCTCACTTTTACGTGAATTGGCTGCGCATTACTCATTCCACCTTCAATACCTCCAGCATTATTGCTTGCACGCGTTATTTGACCATCTTCATATAAGATTTCATCATGCAATTCACTTCCAAATACAGCTGAAGAAGCAAATCCTGCTCCTAGCTCTACACCTTTAAATGCATTTACAGACATCATTGCTTGTGAAATTCTCGCTTGAAGCTTGCCATCCGCATTGATATAAGTTCCTAATCCATACGGCAATCCCTTTGCAATAACCTCAAAAGAACCTCCAACAGAATCTCCGTTATTTCTAGCCTCATCAATAACATTCATCATTTTTTTCTCTGAATCTTTATCAAGGCATCGTACGGGCGATGCATCTACTGTATCATTTAATTCTTTTAAATTCATATCATTATCAACAATAGTAGTGTCTATTATATTATGAATTTGATATACGCGACTTCCTACTGTAATACCTACTTCTTCTAACAATTTTCTACAAACAGCTCCAACCGCTACGCGCATCGCTGTTTCTCTTGCAGAAGAACGTTCTAATACATTTCTAATATCATCCAAATCATACTTCATTACTCCCGCTAAATCTGCATGTCCAGGACGAGGCATTGTTACTTTTCTATGTTCTTTTTTTGGTTCTCCAATAGCCATTCTATCTTCCCAGTTTACCCAATCAAAATTCTTGATTAATAAAGAAATTGGCGATCCTAGTGTAATAGCATGACGTACTCCAGAAAATATTTCTGCATGATCTTTTTCAATCTTCATACGACCACCCCTACCATGTCCTTGCATTCTTCTAATCAAATCTTTTTTAATATACTCTTCTGTAATATTCATGCCAGCTGGTATACCTTCAATGATTCCGATTAATCCTTTTCCATGCGATTCTCCCGCAGTCATATATGATATTTTTTTTAACATAATACTTTCTCCAATTGTTTTTTAATGGAATCCAATTTTTGGTCCACATTATAGGTAGTTTCTGTCCAAATTTCAATAGACTTGATAGCTTGAAAAATAAGCATTTCTAGTCCATTAATTGATTGCTTTGCTTGATCTTTGTATTGATTTAAGAATAATGTATGATTTGAAGTGTATATCAAATCAATAAGTGTGGTCTTTTTATCTACTGGGATATCAAAAAAACCTGAATCATCTTTTTCATGATACATCCCTAAAGGCGTCGTATTAATTATAATATCAAATTTGCCATTAGATTCGGTATAAAGATTAATATTTTTAACACCCAATTTTTTAGCATATAATTGTATTTCTAATGCATTGTCAGTCGATTTATTTTTAATTGTAATTGATTCGGCTCCTTTATGAATTAATGCTTGAATAACAGTTCTAGCTGAGCCACCTGCACCTAATACAAGACAGTGAGTTGATTCAATATGGATACTATTTCTTTCCAGAAGCATTTTAAATCCATACAAGTCTGTATTATAGCCTTTCAATGTATTTCCTGTTCTTTTAATACAATTTGTATTTCCTAATATCTCTACATTCTTATCAAGTTCATCTAAAAATGCTACTCCCGCTTCTTTATGTGGAATAGTAACATTTATACCATCAAACTCTCCTCTTTTAAATCTATCAAAAAATGTAGATAAATTATCAGACACAACTTCATGTTTCTCATAAACGCAGTTATTCAATTTCAATTCCTTGAATAAGATTCTTTGAAGCTCAGGACTAACACTTTTTTCAACTGGATTTCCTATTAACCCTAAGTTCATCGTTGAATATCCTTTAGTATATTAAAAAATCCAGGCAAAGAAATATCAATACAGGCTGTATCGTCAATATCATAATCTTCAAATGATACTAGACTTAGTATGATAAATGCCATTGCTATGCGATGGTCATCGAAAGATAGAATTTTAGCCATCTTTGTTGGCCTTCCTCCTTCTACTACTAAGCTATTACCTTCTTCGTATGCATTAATACCAAATAATTGCAAATTTTTTACAATAGCATGCAATCTATCGCTTTCCTTAAACCTTAATTCTTCTACTTCATGAAATACGGTTTTACCTTTTGCAAATGCTGCAATAACTGCCAGGATAGGAATCTCATCAATAATAGATGGAATCATTTCCGCTGGAATATTACAACTCTGAATATCAGAGCCAATAAATTGTATATTACCGCAAGATTCTCCATTATTTATCGACTGATTGGAAACTAATCCTTGTACACCCATTTTTTCAAGTACATCAATAAAGCCAGTGCGTGTCGGATTTAATAAGATATTTTCTACAGTAAGACTAGAACCCTTTAATAAAACTGCTAATGCAATAAAAAAAGCTGCAGATGATGGGTCAGCTGGAATATTCATGACAAAAGACTTCAATGAAGAAGAAAGTGGATTTATTTCAATATTATCACCATCTATCATAATATCTGCTCCCATACTCTCTAACATAATTTCTGTATGATCTCTAGAATGCCTTAATTCTTTTACCGTACATGTATCTTCCGAGCCTAATCCAGCTAATAGTATTGCTGATTTTACCTGAGCGCTTGCAATAGGCATTTGATAGTTAATCTTTTCTAATCCACTAGATGCGTCAATATGTATTGGTAATAATCCATCATTTGATGTGATTGTACATCCCATTTCAGCGAGTGGCGCAATCACTCTATTCATGGGTCTTTTTGACAATGATTCATCTCCTATTAGTGAGAATGAAAGATGTTGAGAAGATAATAAACCTGTTAATAATCGAGAAGTTGTACCAGAGTTACCACAGTCAATTGGTTCTGTAGGATTTTTCAATAGACAGCCTTTTACTATGATAGTATCGTCATCTTTTTCTATGGAGACGCCGCATAATTGCATTGCCCTAATAGTAGATTCTAAATCTTTTCCATCATTTAAATTTGTGATATGGCTTACTCCGTTTGCAATAGAAGCTAACATAATTGATCGATGTGAAATCGACTTATCTCCTGGCAACGAAATAATTGAATCAATAATCATTATTTTGACATTTCCTCTGCAACATTGAATGAAAGTTCTAGTGCTTGATTTGCGTTCAATCTTGGATCGCAATGCGTGTGATATCTAGAATTTAAATCATCGTCACTTAATTTATATATACCACCCGTGCATTCTGTTACATTTTGACCTGTCATTTCTAGATGAATTCCACCAAGGTGACATCCTTTAGATTTTAAAACATGAATCGCTTTTGTAGTTTCATTTAATAACGATGAAAAATCTCTCGTTTTAAGACCAGAAGAAGATTTTACAGTATTCCCATGCATTGGATCAGAAATCCATAATACAGATTTCTTATGACTATTAATTGCATCTACTAATTTAGGCAGATGTGTTTCAATATTATTTTCTCCATAACGAAAAATTAATGATATTTTACCCGGCTCATTGCTTGGATTAATTGTATCAATAATCTTAATCAATTCTTTTGGATCTAATGATGGTCCACATTTAATACCGATAGGATTGCTAATACCTCTACAATACTCTACATGAGCACTATTAATAAAACGTGTCCTATCTCCAATCCAAATAAAGTGTGCTGAAGTACAATAAATATCATTAGATAAAGAATCCTTTCGAGTTAAGGCTTCTTCATAGGGAAGATGTAGCCCTTCGTGACTTGTATAAAAATCTACTGTATTCAAATCAATTACTTTCTCTGTATCGATACCTACAGCATCCATGAAATCTAAATATTCTGTAATCTTATTTGCAATTTCTTCATATTTCTTGCCTTCCTTGCTCGCCTTAACAAATCCCATATTCCAAGAATTGACTTTACGTAAATTTGCGAATCCTCCTTGGGCAAAAGATCTTATCAGGTTTAACGTAGATGCTGACTGTGAATACGAATGTAATAATCGTGCAGGATTAGGATTTCTGTCTTTTTCTGTAAATTCTATACCATTCACTGAGTCTCCGTAATAACTGTTCAATGTTATCCCATCAATTGTTTCTGTATCCGATGATCGTGGTTTTGCAAATTGTCCTGCAATTCTGCCTAATTTAACAACAGGTATTTTCATTTTAGAGGTGATAACGGCACTCATTTGTAAAATAACACGAAAGGTATCTCGAATATTATTGGCATTAAATTCCTTAAAGCTTTCAGCGCAATCGCCTCCTTGAACTAAAAAGGCCTTACCTTCTACCGCTTTTGCTAGTTCTGACTTCAATTTTTTACACTCTCCAGCAAATACCAATGGTGGAAATGTGCTTAACCGTCCTAGCGCTTCATCTAACTCGTTTTGATCTTTGTATTCAGGAATATGCTTTATATCAAAGTTTTTCCATGAATCTTTTGTCCAATCAGTCATTATTTCTCCTCTACTTTTTTTGACTCTGTAATAATCGATTGATAAATATTTTTTAAAAAATCTGCCTGTATTTTTGAAAATTTTGCATCAATTTTTGTATAAATTATATTTTCTCTATTCTGATCTAATACAGGAAATCCTTCTTTTTTTTTAATATGTCCAATGGTTGTCACGGCATCTAATCTATCGATTAACAAATTAAATACTTGATTATCAATCGTATCAATTCTATCTCTGTTTTTTTCTATATCTTTGTTCATCTTTACCTCCATATAACAAAAAACCCTAGCGAGTTATGCTAGGGTTTTTGTAGTTTTTTATATAGTCCTATTATTAGGCCTCTACAGTCCCCCTGCTTCTAAAATAATAATAGTCGAAAAAGTTCTTCATTTGATAGAGTTTAAACATGAGTTAATAGGCTTAGCAAGATAAATTATTTATTTAAGAAGATAAGCTTTCGCATTTTTTTATCTTCTTTAATAGCAGTTTCTGAGAATTTAAATGGCTTAAACTCTCCCTTATTATAGAGAGAAGTTTGATCGCTATAATGCGGTGATTTGAATACACCAGATTGACCCGTTGGAAGAATGCTTAGTCCATTATCAAAATTAGAAAAGTCGATGACTCTTCTCATAGAAGATCCTGCTCTGACATCAAATGGACTACTAACTGAATAACTAGCAGCTCTTGGTGTCATTCCAGATCCAGACATTGGAAAAGGACCAATACTAAAATGAATTAATTTCTTCACAAGTGGATCTCCATCTAATCGATGACGATAAGTTACTTGATGCACCTGACCCCATGTCAACTCTCTAGGATTGCCATAATTTTTAGTGAGGAAATCATGTGCGTCATCAAAAGATTGATTAACGATATCATTTAATGTTTCTTTTTTGTCTGATAGTACATTATCTATCCATAACGATGCCTCTCCATCAAAAATACTTCGAATAGCTAATGAACGGATATATTTTAAGCTATAAAACGTATCAAAAGAATCTTTCCCAAAACTTTGTAATTCATCCTGAAATAAGTTTTGTATTAGATGAATATAAATAGTGTGAAAAACTACTGCAGCATGTGAATCTAACGATTCAATTCCATCCCATCCGTTTAAAATATCATACATTTCATCCCCTTTAACAGAGAAACCTTGTGTATAATTTTCATAGAATAATTTTGAGTATTCTTGAGCAAATGGAGAGGTAATTTCATTCAGAATAGATTTCATATCTCCTACTCCTAATTTGTCATCAATTCTTAATCTTCTGTCAATTTGTTCTCCTCTACTAGGATCTGCCCAATATCGAGAAATGTAATAAGGATAATCCTCGTCAATAGTCTTATTATTCCCATTTGATATGTATCCTTTTTCAGGATTATATAAATATGGCATTTCATCAAAAGGAACATATCCTGTCCAGTCATGCTTGCTCGTGCTCCCATCAAAAGGCACTAAATGTTCTCCGCCTAATCGGATGGGAACTTTAGAGTTAGGTCTCCATCCAATATTGCCATTTTTATCTGCATAAGTCCAATTTTGTCCAGGTGCTCCAAACAGCTTCGATGCTTCTGAAAATTCATCCCAATTGGTTGCCTTGGCTAGCTTAAACAATGCAGTCGTTTCATCAAATGCATCGAACTCTGTCCATTTAAAAGATATTGCCTTCCCTTTTCCTCTCGCATCAGGATGAATATCACTAACAATAGGACCTCTATGGGTTGATCTAATCGTAACAGTTCTTGTGTTCCCAGACTTTAAATGTATTACTTCTTCTTCAATTTCTAAATCTTTCCATTCTCCATCCAATAAATACTGCGTATTGTCATCATTGAGTGTTTCAATATAAAAATCCATGTCATCGGTCATTACATTAGTAAAACCCCAACCAATGTGGTCATTATGGCCTATCACAGGTAATGGAAATCCATAAAGACCATACCCTCCAAAGTTGTAATTATCACTCTTTAATCTAATTTCATACCACCAAGGAGGCTGTCCATAGCTTAAATGAGGATCATTTGCTAAAAGTGGAAGCCCTGTCTCTGTTTTACTTCCTGAAACTACCCATGCATTTGATCCATAACCATCTCTGTCTGTTTTAAGAACATCTCTAATTCTTTTGGTATCGCTTGCAAAATCTTGATAACTCTTGAGCAAGACATCATTTGAAGCAATGGTAATAAAGTTTTCATTGTAAGATGGTAATATATCATTTAAATAATCCGGTCCTAATTGTTCGCTAATCGCACCAAAAAATAATTCTGAATCCCATCCGCCCTGCAATTCCCATGCCATCATTGTAGATAAAGCAACTATATCTAATGGCTCAAAAGTTGGTAATTCTTCGATGCCTAACAGTTTAAACTCTAATGGATAGTCTGAGGGAGACAAGGTCTCTATATAAGCATTAATACCGTAACATGTATCCTCGAGATGTTGTAGTGTTTCAGTTGGAATTTTTGATAGACTCTTTTTAGCAATTTTTTCAAATCCAAGTGTACGTAAAAATTTATCTTCTGCAAACAATGTATCATTGAGCACTAAGCTTAGTTCGCCCTTATATGCATATTTCATAAATGCCATTTGGAATAGTCGATCTCTTGCTCCTATATAACCAGCAACTTTGAACATGTCGGCATCATTGGAAGCAAAAATACTTGGTACTCCATAGTCGTCGAAATACACTTCAACAGTATCTTGAACATTTAAACTAGAAATTTCTCCTTCATAGGGAATATCAGCAGGCTTTAAGAACGAGTTGATTAAAAAAACAATAAAACTAGTAACAAGAAATAATAAAATGAATGTTTTAGATTGTTTCCCCATGTAAGAACTTAAATATTATTCTTGCAGATGTTTAGTAAAAAATTCTGCCGAAAATTTGAAAGATGCTTCACGTGCTTCAGTATTTCCTCCCATACTAGGCCCTCTACCTGCACATGTCATCAATGCTAATTTTTGTCTTAAAGGTGTATTAATAGGAATCTTCCAATATTCACTTAATAATAATGACCCTTCTTCGTTCATTGGAAAGCGACAGTCTCCTAAGCTATATCCATTCTCTACTACTGAAATCTCTGTATCTCTCTTATCAAATGAATGGTGTGCATTATCATAGATTGTCATATCGATATTCACTGGAAGCCCACTATATTCCATTTTTTCTAGCAATTCTGTACACGCTACAGCTGGAACCCAACTATCTAATTCTCCAATAAGAATATGGATAGGAGCCGCGCTAAATTGCATATTCGAAGCAGGATACGGATAACTTAGACATGGTGGATAAATAGGTAAATGTGCCGCAAACATAAACTCTCTATTATTAATCGCATCAATAAGCGGTAGCCAGGCAGAATATAGAGATACTCCTCCTCCAAGACTCCACCCTGTAATTCCTACATGATCTATATCGATATTAGGATGGATACTAAGTGTCTCTAAAGCACGATAACTATCTAAAATCACCATTGCAGTTGTTACTTCTACTTGTGTACCTACGGTCGATTGTACGTCACGACTATCAAAGCTTTGTAATTGAAAAGTGGCTATTCCCATTTCTTGATACATTCCTAAGTAATCCAAGTGATGTTGCGACCAATTCAGGCTTCCCGCTACTCCTATAATTAAAGGATATTTCTTGCTCGAATCAAAGTTTTCAGGAAGGGTCAATATGCCCGAAACTTCTTGAATAGGTTGATTATCTAAATCGGTAATAATCCCTTCAAAAGAAAATGGATTTGCACTTTTAAAGGTGACAATTTCTTGATTCCATGCAAGATCTTGTGCAAATAAAAAAGAACTACATATTATAGCAATAACACCAATCATTTTTTTCATTTTTTCTCCAATAGTTGTAAATAAGATTTAAATAAAAGACCTCCGCCTCCGCTATATCCAACTAATTCCCCGCTACTACCTACCACTCTATGACAAGGAATGATAATAGGAATGCGATTAGCGCCACTAGCTCTTCCAACTGCTCGCGCAGCTTTTGGCTTCTTAATCTTTTCTGCTACTTCTTTATAGCTCTTTGTTTTACCATAGGGAATCTTACCAATCTCCTTTAAGACGCTTTTTGTAAAATCACTGCCATTGACATTCAATGGAATATCAAACTTTTTTAATTTCCCCCTAAAATAACGATCTAATTGATTTTGTATATCTTTTGCAAATTTAGAGGGTTTACCTTCATTTATTTTTAATGATAATTGTGGGTTAATTAAATCATTTTTTCTATCAGAAAAAGTTAATTCATGTAAGGTATTATTTATATAAGATATCTTAAAATAAAAATGAAGATGATTAACTTTAAATATTTTATGATCCATATGTCTAGTGATTGATATCTTGGTGTATTTCTGTAATTTGAACTCGATAATTTTTATACCAAGTCGGGCCTTTTTTTTTAGCCTGAATATGTAGTAAATTTTTTTTCCAAAGATTAACACTATTCATATCTTTCCAATATGAAATAAATACATTGCTGATGCCATCACCAAATTTTTCATATCCCAAATAACCATCGATAAATTGCACTGCATCGATTGTATCTTGATCCATAGAAGAGTATCCATCCAAATTATCACTTAATTCATAAGAAAAAATAACTGCAAAACAATTTGCGACATTTTTAGGGATAGTATGCATTAGCTTAACTTTACAGCCGTCCCATAGATAAAAATTTCAGAAGCACCTTGCTGCAACATTGATGTTGTAAATCGTACCGCTACAATGGCATCAGCTCCTTGCTCTTCTGCGTTGGCAATCATGCGATCCATTGCCTGCTGTCTGGACTCTGCCATTAGCTTAGAATATTCTGTAATCTCTCCACCAACAACATTCCTTAATCCAGCAAGAATATCTTTTCCAATATGTCTTGCTCTTATAGACTGTCCATGAACAGTTCCTAATGTTTTGGCAATAGATCTATGGGCTATACTTTCTTGAGTAACAACAATCATTTATTTATCTCCTTAGAATAATAATCATCTTCTTTATTGTTTAATCTTTCCTTTAATACCTTCAAAAATAACATAAATACACCACTATAGATTAGTAGAACTAATAAGCCGTCAGGATAAAATTGTTCTATATTTTGTAAGGTTAGATATGAAACGAGAAGATAAAAAGTTGTAATTAATATATATCCTATTTTTTCCATATTGAGAAGTTATTTTAACAAATTTAACTAGTTTTTTAGAATAAACTACAATATTATCAGTAACCATGAGCAAAAATAACTTATACATAATTATAGTATTAATGGTTATTACTCTCTCTTATTTATCTTATGAACAATACAATCTCAATCAAGAACTTGAAAAATGGAAAGGACACTATAAATCAGTAGCTATTTCTTATGTTAAAGAACTCATGGAAGCGCCAGAGCTAAAAGCGCCAACCCTAGAAGAGATGACTACTACTGTAGTTGATTTTGATTTCAACCTATTACAATTCGAAGATTTAGAAGGATCTGAGTTCTCTTTACGTGATTTTAAAGGCAAAACATTGTTTATCAATTACTGGGCAACTTGGTGCAATCCTTGCTTAGCAGAAATGCCATCAATGGTCAAATTATATGAGCAGTATAAAGATAATGAAGATATTGTTTTTCTGTATTTATCTAAAGAAAGCAGAGACACTATTATCGATTATATACCAAAAGATGAAGCTTTAGCAAAATTACCATTATATAAAATAATTACTGACGATGAATTATTTAGCACGCGCGGTATTCCAACTACCTTCATAGTTGATAGTTCGGGTGAAATTTTAGTAAAAGATGTGGGATCTGCCAAATGGGATGATCAATCTGTTATTAATTACATTGATAATATATTATAAATAATATGAAGCAAAATATTACTATTAAAATTGATAAGGATTTTCCCTACCTAGGCAAAGGAATCGACTTTACTGAAACGTGCTTTAATCTAAAATTTGATGCGTCTATGATTCAAAAAACGTCTGAATTAATTTGGCAGCCTAATTCTACATTACCTTATAGCACTCTACAACCCTTACCGCACCCTTTTTCTAGTATTAGCGACCTTGCCAGTGAGATGGCAGTACACAATCACGGAAAAATTGGCCTTATTGGAAAAAAGCAACTATTAAGTGAAGTCATGCTATTAGATCATAGCTTAATAGATCATTTTATAGCGCATATTAAAAAGCATATTGAAATGCCTACCAGAGAATCTGCTCAACTTATTGCAGATATAAGGTGCTGGACTTCCTGGTTGGCGAATGGTATTAAAATTGAACCAATCTTTAATGGAGGGAAAAAAGCATGTTCTTTTATTCCTTGGCCCTTATCTGGATTATTACTTTTATCCTCAAGAATTACAGGTCAGCAAGCTGAATTTGAATATGCCGCAGATTATGTACTACGATCAGGAATATTACCAGATTACAGTTTAGATAATTTAGATAACATGAAAGATACTATTGATTATATAAGATCAATTAAGCCCGTAGTCTCATTCCATGATTTTGATGGAAATGAACAAGGATTTAGAATGACGCATCTTGCAATGGAGCGTACATCAAAAATGATGATTCAGAATTCATTGGATGCTATCGATGGCAATAACATAGCTGAAAATCTCGAAAAGATAGAACTTGCTTTGAAGCAATCCAATCAGCTCTTTAATGCTATGTGGAAAGTCAGCGAACCGCTACTCTACAATAAAGAAGTGCGTATTTTTATTCAAGGACTCTATGGAAATCAGGGAAGCATCTATGATAATGAGGGATTATTTTTTCAAGGATGCGGTGATACTTATAGTAAAAAATATAACATGGAAGGTCGCTACATTACACGACTTCACGGACAAACAGGTGCTAATAGTTCCTATCACCCTATTGCAGACGAAATAACAGGAGTAGGTAAACATACACAAGCATATGTATGTGATAGTGAAGTAGATGCTTGTATTATCGAAAATATTCTAAGCAAAGGATTTATAGCAGATAAAGACCTACCTGATGATTGTCAGATTGATTCACTTACAAAACTTCTTAAATCATTTAGGGTAGGATATAGACCTCCCGCTCATCACGCAATGATTGTAAAAACTCGCGAAAAACTACAAAATTCTTCCTACTTCGATACCATTGAATCAAATAAAAACTTAAAGAAGAGTCTTGCGAGTTCTGTTCGATGGATTATTCAACATCGCATAGATCATTATAAGATGGTAGTTGGGTATATTCTAAGAGCACCTGACCCATATAGACATCAAACAAAAGCTAAAGGTACCGGTGGATCTCCTACCCCATCATTCCTTCCAAAAATGTTTACTAATACTATTGATAGACTAGATGAATTAGTGGGAAATGCTGATATAGCTTGGGCCAATGAATTAATTGAGATTACAAAAGAGCATAAAGATTCTATGAGAAAGTTTCAAAAGATTGCACTAAAAGCTGAAAAAAAAGATCTTCAAAAAAATCAATCTTTATCTTAGTTTATTCTTGATTTTTATTAGATAAATGCTCCATTAAAAAACTAATTATCTTTCTATATGCATGATTGTAATTTGCCCAACCATCAATTTTTGTCTCTTCGGATGTCAGAAAATTATTATTACCTAAGCCATGATGAGCATTAGGATATATAAACATTTCCATATGCTTGCCTTTTTCTGCATATGCTTTAGCTAATTGAAGGGAATGTTGATGATGTACATTGTCATCTGCATTACCATGAATTTGAAGTAAAAAACCTTTTGCTTTGTCTACGTGGGTTAAAACTGATGCATTCTTGTATCCTTCAGGATTTTCATCAACAAGACCCATATATCTTTCTGTCCAAATTGTATCATATAATAATGGATCTACGTTTGGAGCACCAGATACACCTGCTTTAAAATAATCACTACCTAAAGTCATGCACATATTCGTCAAATAACCTCCACCACTCCATCCCCATACTCCAATATTATCTCCATCGACATAGGTTAGGCTTTGTAAGTATTTAGCTGCAGCAATATGGTCAATAACAAGATATTTTCCATAGTCCCCATAAGCAAGGTCTTTAAAAGCTTTCCCTCTGCCTCCGGTACCTCTATTGTCAAATGAAAAAATGATAAATCCTCTTTGTGCAAAATATTGGTGAAAAGAATGCCTTCCAACTCCCCATCTATTGTTTACCATTTGAGATCCAGGTCCTCCATAATTATACAAAATAACTGGATATTGATTCATAGAATCAAAATTGTGGGGTAACGTAATAATACCATTCAATCTAGTACCGTCATCAGTAAATACGTTTACATGCTTAGGATATGTAAATCCATAATCATCAAATTTACTCCTGTCTGTACTTGCTAACATTCGTTTAATTGCACCAGAATTTGATCTTAAGACAGTTTTAGGAGTTCTCGTAAAACTAGAATGGGTATCAATAAAATAATTTTTTGTTGGAGAAAAAGAAGCGGAATGACTCCCTTCTTCTTTTGTAAGTCTTTTTAGCCTAGAACCATTAAATCTGACAGAATAAACATGGTTTTCCATCTCAGATTCTTTTTTTGCATTGAAATAGATGATCTCATTTTCTTCATCAATAGCATTGATTCCATTTACCTTCCATTTACCTCTGGTAATTTGATTGATAAACTTTCCATCTGTACGGCTTCTATAGATATGTTTAAATCCATCACGCTCAGACATCCAAATAATCTCTCCATTATTCAGTATATCAATACTGAAAACACCTGACATTCCAAAGAAATCAAATGCATCAATCCAAGTATCATTTTTATCATTTAAAACTAAAGTATTCTGATTGGTATCAATATCATGTCTATATAATTTCCAATCATTTTGTTTTCTATTTAATGTAGTAACAAAGAAATTATTACTATTCCTTTGCCATAGTATATTTGGAATATAATAGGAATCTTTTGGTAAGGTGCGGATATCAGATTGTTGATTTACAATGTCTATCAAGCCAATGGAAACTTCAGGATTATCTTCTCCTGCCTTAGGATAATATATATATTTCACTGTAGGATATTTGGTCTCATAGTCAATAAGTGGATATTTTCTTACCATAGACTGATCTTCTCTACAAAAAGCTATATACTGACTATTTGGACTCCATCGATAGGCATCATAACTACCAAACTCTTCTTCATAAACCCAACCAAAATGTCCATTTAAAATTGTTTCACTTCCATCAAAGGTTACCTGAGTTTCTTCGAGACTGCTTAATGAATATATATAAATATTGTTGTCATTTCTTATATAAGATACATGCTCACTGTTAGGAGAAAATTTTACATTACGCAAGCTATCTGGTTCATCAGAAACTGGTTGAATACTATTGCTGTTAATGTCATATACATGATAAGTCCCGTAAGATGAATGTCTCCATATTTTAACATTATTAGTTTTTAGTAATAGCTTTGTCTGATCTGAACTGAAGGTTGAACTAAATTGATCTATTACTTCAGAATCGATTGAAAAAGCTTTTGTAGTATCATCTGAAGCTATATTATACTTATAAAAATGCTTTCCATCTGAATCAGATTGAGAAAAATAATAAGCATCTTCTCCATTTATCCAATCAAATCTTCCAATCCCTGATGAGCTAAAGGTTCCATTAAAGACGTCCTCTAATTCAATTGTTTTCTCTTGAGAAATACCCAGATTTAATAGCAATATAAGTAGTAAGAAATGCATGAAACAATAATAAGGAGTTTTTTAAACAAAATCACTTAAATACTTTATGTTAAATAGTTTTGCTTTCACATCTATGCTTATATAAATTCCATCCTTATGGGAATTATTACAAACATGCGAAATCGAATGCAAGTAGTGATGTGGACTATCTTAGTTCTCTTCGTTATAAGTATGGCTATTGGTGGCCTTGTAGGTGGAGCTAGCATTGGTGATATTTTTGGCCAACAAAATGGAAGTCATGTTGGATCATTGAATGGTAGACCAATTCTATATGAAAATTTTAATCGTTTAGTTAATGATGAAGTTACCAGATTACAATCTCAATCTCCTCAAGATATAACTGATGAAGATAGAGAATACATTCGAGCAATAGTTTGGGAACGAATCATACAAGACTTATTAATACAAGAACAAATTGAAAAGAATAATATTGCTATAAGCGATGAAGAAGTTCTCTATCAATTGAAAAATAATCCTCCTGCATTTTTAAGAGGAAGTACTGCCTTTCAAACTGGTGGACAATTTGACTTAGAAAAATATATGGATGCAATCTTAAATCCAGGAGAATTGGATTGGCGTCCAATTGAAGAATTTATGCGTGATGTTTATCTTCCAAACTATAAACTTCAGCAATTAGTAGTTAATAGCGCTTCTACTTCAGAGCAAGATATTATAGATAGCTATAGATCTCGATTTCTAAACTATAAAATTGAAATACTACATATCACAGAAAAAGCTTTAGATGGCAATGATTTCTTTGATGGAATGATGTTAGGTCGACCTACTGACCAAGAATTAACTGAATTGTATAATGAAAATATTGAAGACTATAAGCAGTCAGAAATGCGTTATATGAAATATGTTAAGTGGCCTATAGTTTCTAGTGCTAATGATTCATTCCGTACAAAACTTGAAGCTGAAAATCTAATGTATCGTATCAATCAGGGTGAAAACTTTGCTGATATAGCAAATATGTATACTGAAGATCCTAGCAATAGTATGGACGTTAATTTACCAAAAGGTGGAATGCTTGGATGGTTTGAGCAAGGTAAAATGGTATCAGAATTTGATAAAGCAGCTTTTGAAGCTGACTCAGGCGAATTAGTTGGTCCCGTATTAACAAATTTTGGTTATCATGTTATTAAAGTGAATGACAAAAAAACACTAGAAGATGGAACAAAGCAAGTAAATGCTTCTCACATTCTTCTATCTATAGCTCCAGGGAAAGATACTGAGAGCGACTTAAGTGATACGGCTAGTATTTTTTCTTTAGATGCTAAAGAAGCTGGATTTGTTCAACTGGCAGATTCTTTAGGAATGGTTATTAATGATGCAAGCGGAGTACAAAAAGAATCAATCTTTATTCAGGGCATTGGAGTAGCGAGAGATGCTGTAAGATTTGCATTTAATAGTAATCCTGGCGATATATCTGATGTGGTAAGCAATGATAATTATGTCGTTATTTTCTATTTAGACTCTATAGTAAAAGAAGAAACAATAGATTTTGAAAAAGTTAAAGAAGAATTAAGTGCAGAGTATTTAGCAGAAACTCAAAAAAGAAATCTTAAAAATATTGCACAAAATATTTCCAAAGACTTCGACAGTGAAACAACATTTTCTGACATAGCTAGCAATAATTCTAGCTTTGAATATATTGCAGAAGATAGTGGAAATTTAGTAGGAAGCTTTGAGTCTATTGGAAAAAGTAACTATGTATCAGGTGCATTACTTAATGCTAATGTAAATGACGTACTTGGTCCACTTCCAACACTAAGAGGTCAAACATTTATTAAGGTATTAGAAATAGATCAAGTGAATGAATCAGATTTTGAAGAAAAGAAAGAGTCATTAAAGTTCAGCTTAATTATTCAAAGACAAAACTTAATTTGGGGTCATTGGTTGCAAGCATTGCGTGATGAGTCTGAAATTGAAGACTATCGTTTTGACTTCTATTAAAACTCTCTAAAAACACCCAACTTATCATATCTAGCTACTCTAGAATCTAAATAAGTCATACTATCATCTTTTTCAAAAGAATCAATTTGATCAATAACAGCATTTTTTACAATCAAAAGTGTTTCATCAAAATGACGATGCGCTCCACCTACTGGTTCATGAATAATCATATTGCAGATATCATACTCCATGAGATCTTTAGGTCTGAGTTTTAAAGCTTCAGCTGCTTCTGGAGCTTTTGAAGAATCTTTCCACAAAATTGAAGCACAGCCTTCTGGACTAATTACTGAAAACCAAGTGTTTTCTAGCATTAACATTTTATCACATAAACCAATACCTAAAGCACCACCACTAGCACCTTCTCCAATTACTACAGATAAAATTTGTGTATCTATAGAAGCCATTTTTATCAAATTGTTAGCAATAGCAAATCCTTGACCTCTTTCTTCTGCTGCAATACCTGGATCAGCTCCTGGAGTATCAATCAAAGTAACGATAGGTAAGTGAAATTTTTCTGCAATTTTCATTACACGCAAGGCTTTACGATAACCCTCAGGTTTCATCATTCCAAAATTTCTATATAAATTTTCTTTTGTATTTCTGCCTTTTTGCTGTCCTATAATAGCAACTTTGTGTTTTCCAATTGTGCCAATTCCCGCTACTACAGCATGATCATCGGCAAATGCCTTATCACCGTGAAGCTCAATAAAATCATCGCACCAAGCATCAATATAGTCTAAAGTATAGGGTCTGTTAGGATGTCTAGCAATTTGTACTGTTTCCCATGCACCTAATTGGGAAAAAATTTCTTTTTCTTTTTCATCTCTCTCTGCTTTTAATTGATTGAGCTTATCAGATTCAGAATCAATAGAAATTAAATTTTCAATGTCGTGATCTAAATCTTTTAAAGGTTTTTCGAAAGTTAAATAATGTTTTTTCATCTATTTTTTTAGTTTAAATAATCTCCAAAATCCAAATAGCCATACCTTTAAAACTGCTTCAATCATTACATTTTTACTCATTTTAGATTCGCCAATAGTGCGATCTGTAAATACTATTGGATGTTCAATTAATTTGCAAGCTTTTTGATGAGCTCGAAATGATGTTTCGATCTGGAAACAATAGCCTTGAGATGAACTTTCATTAAATTTAATTAAGCGCAATGTTTCAGAATTCCATGCTTTGAAACCTGCAGTCAAATCTTTAACGGGTACTCCTGTAATTATTCTTGCATAAAGATTGGCAAAATAACTGATATATAGTCTACTAATTGGCCAATTTATGACTCGTAATCCACCATGATACCTACTACCTATAACTAAGTCATATTCATCTAACAAACTAAACATAGCGGGAACTTCAATCGGATCATGTGATAAGTCAGCATCCATTTGAATAATTTTATCATATTTATTTTTTAAGGCCCAATTAAAACCATGTATATAGGCAGAACCTAATCCATTTTTCTCTGCTCGCTCTTCTATAAAAACATTATTACTATTATATATTTTTGCAATATGGGCTGTACTATCTGGAGAATTATCATCTACAATTAAAATATCTAGATCTATATCTAGACTTAAAAGCGTATCAAGAATATTAATGATATTCTTTGATTCATTGTAGGTGGGAAGTATGACTAATCTTTTCATGATTTAGTCTCTAATGTTTTAGAGAATAATTCCATTTGTTTCATATAAAATGCTTTTCTTCCACCTGGATTGAACACCATATAAGTAACATAAAATGTTTTATCGGATGCATAATCATAAAATAGATATCCTACGAATGGACCACCTTTTGCCTGATCAATAGACTCCCACAATCCAGACAACCTATAAGCTGCATCATTTCGATAGTCTACCCAATCAATTGATAAAAATTCTTTGTTATATTGTTGTGATTTGAAATATGTTTGAGGAAAGCTATCTCCTATATCAATCGCATCTTCTTCAGAAAAATGATTTCCATCTTTCCATTGTATAGCCATCCATCTAAATGGCATTTCTTGGCCAATCCATACAAAATTTGAGTCTGGATTATTTCTGATCATCTCCCAACCCCAAGGTAGATTGATAGTCCATCCATAATCTGATAGCAATTGAGATTCTATATCTTCCTGTCGCTTAGATTCTAAAAAATACTGAGACTGTTTTTTATCAAAATTTTGATCAAATTTATTTTTAATTGAATTCCCATTCTTTAATAAATATTCTCTGATATCGCTTTCTTTAGCACCACTTAATATCATAAATAATTGATTTTTAGCAAATTGATCTCTAGACAAAACAATTGGATTATTTTCCAGTGTATTCTCAAATGCTTTTTTTCCTAATAAATTTCTAACAAGCTTAGTTGCAGGATTCAGCTCATAGTCTCCAATAGAGGCAATAATTAAATTTGTCTGAGTTTTTAGCGCATCATAGCTACTCGGATCTGCAAACTTTACATTATAAAATGGTTCTGGAGCTGGTGTTAGAAGTGTATCATTAAATACAATAGATAATAAACTTAGTATATCATCTCTATCTTCCTTAGCAGCAAGAACAACTAGATCATCATTTGCTCCGATTGCATCCTTTTTTATATCGCAGCTAATAATTGCCATGCAAAAAATAAAAAGTGATAAATATTTAATTATTTTTTTCTTTTCTATTAGATAGTTCATATAAAAATACCAATACTAAAGTTAATAATAGGAAAATAGCCATTGGCTCCCATGTTAAAAAGGGATACCTGATAAATCTTTCGCTTGCAGTCGTTGGTGGCTCTAGAGGTGTATTTTCGGTGCTTATATTAGCAGCGTATTGAATAGATGTAAAGCCGTGTGGATTATAATAACTAAAAAATAGTGCTTTCTTACCAAATTTTGAATAATTGCTATCTATACCCTGCATGAATGTTAATCCATTTTGATCGCGAATTTTTTCTAACTTGATACCCCCTGCATCAGCAAGAAAATCTTTTGCAGCAAACGGTACTTGAAAACTAAATATTAGAGCATCTACATCAGCAGCAGACTCAAATAAGTATAAAAAATCTCTAGGACCTGGATCCTTGATAAACTTCTCTAAAAATAAATAAATAGTATGATTACCACTTTGCTTTATTGTAGTCAAAGTATTGTCATTTATTTCTACGATTTTCTCAAATTCAGATTCATTGCTTGATATTGTATATAACACAGAATCGATTCCGCTAGGTATTTGAAAGTCGTATTGTGACACTGAGTCTGTATCAAATTTATACTCAATTGCTACTCCAGGATATGAAAACTCTGGATAAACAGTTACGGATAACGTGTCAATTATAGACTGTCCAAAAATTGATCCCGAAAACAGGATAAAAAATATTATTTTTTTCATATACTAAGTTAACTGAAAAATAACAAATATATCATAAAATGAATGAGCAATAGCCGTAATACCAAAACCTCTACTTATGTATAAAAATCCTAACAGTATCCCAGCAATAAATCGAACTGTAAATGCATTTTGAGTAAATACCTCTGTGCCTGTAAAGTGAAATAAAGAAAATAGGATAGCTGACAATATTAATGCGAAGAATAATGAGGAAAAATCACTCATTGATTTAAAGATAAATTTCATTAATTGATAAAAAATATAAAGTGAAAATACCCTAAAGATTAACTCCTCATAAATTCCAGCTCCCAGTGATAAGATTAGATTGAAATACATGTTTTCAACAGAAGAATCCATCAGATAAAGACTCATGCTTCCGAGTATAAAAAATAATATTAAAGCATAAAAAAAAGATTCGACTAACATTATAAATAAATAAGATTTATGGATCTTAAAAGAATCATATTCTTTTTTCTGATAATAGGCTATGCCAAGAAATATGAATAAAAATAACGTAGATACTACATAGAAAATATCAAATCCTAATGTAGAAATAGCGTTCTCTATTAATACATCGGCGCCATTTTTGATATAACTAAACTCGGTATCTCTCATTAAAAAAATTCCTAATTCATATATTAGGAAAATAGGTAGGGTAATGACAAAGCTATAGAAAGGAGATTTAGATTTTTTAAAGTAATCTTGGATCATATCAAATTTTTAAAACAGCTAATAATGCTTCTTGTGGAACTTCAACTCTTCCAATCATTTTCATTCTCTTTTTTCCCTTTTTTTGCTTCTGTAATAATTTATTTTTTCGAGTTACATCTCCGCCATATAATTTTTCAGTTACATTCTTTCTAAACGGAGCAATATTAGTACGTGCAATTACTCTAGTTCCAATAGATGCTTGAATTGGGATCTGGATTTGATGTCTAGGAATTAACTCTTTGAGTTTTTGACAAAGCGCTAACCCTCTATGATAAGAATCTTTCTTTGAACAAATCATCGACAAGGCATCTACAGGCTCTTTATTAATAAGAATATCAAGCCTATCTAGCTTACCTTCTCTATATTCTTTAAAAGTATAATCAAATGAAGCATATCCTTTTGATCCAGATTTGATACTATCATAAAAATCAAATAATATTTCACCTAAAGGTAGCTCATAAATTAACTGGACTTTAGAGCTAGAAAGATAAGAAGTAGATTTATATTTTCCTCTTTTCTCTTGGCAAATTTTCATTACATTTCCAATATAATCTACTGGAGTTAAGATCTCTGCAGTAACAATTGGCTCCATAATACTTTCTAATATTTTTGGCTCTGGCAACAAGGCAGGTCGCTGTACTTCAATTTGACTACCATCTCTAAGATTTGCTAAATACTTGACATTTGGACTAGTAGTTACAATTGAAAGATTAAATTCTCTTTCAAGTCTTTCTTGTATAATTTCCATATGTAACAACCCTAAAAAACCACATCGATATCCAAAACCTAACGCATCACTTACTTCCGGCTCAAACACAAGAGAAGCATCGTTTAGTTTTAATTTTTCAAGCGCAGTACGTAAGTCATCATATTCCGCAGAATCGGCTGGAAATAATCCTGAAAATACCATTGGTTTAATTTTTTGAAAACCGGGAAGCGCGTCCTTACATGGCTTATTCACATTTGTTATTGTATCGCCTGGCAAAACATGTTCTATATCTCTCACATTTGCAATGATATAACCTACTTCTCCAGCTTGCAAGGAATCAGATTTTTTTCTATCGATTACAAAATGGCCAACTTCGTCAATATCATAGTAAGTATTGTGGGAAAAAAATTTAATCTTACTGCCTCGACTTATAGATCCTTCATAAACACGAATATAAGCGACAACGCCGCGATATTTATCATAAATTGAGTCAAAAATTAATGCTTTAAAGGCATCATTTTTTGGAGGTTCTGGTGGAGGAATTTTATGAATGATAGTATCGATTATTGACTGAATACCTTCTCCAGTTTTAGCGCTAGCAAGCAATATATCTTCTTTGTCACAGCCTGTAAGCTCAATAATTTGATCCGTTACATTTTCAATATCTGCATTAGGTAAATCTACTTTATTGATTACTGGAATGATTGTTAAATCATTACCTAGAGCTAGTAAATAATTAGTAACAGTCTGAGCTTCAATACCTTGTGCGGCATCAACAATTAATAGTGCTCCTTCGCTAGCAGCTAATGTTCTAGAGACTTCATAAGTAAAATCAACATGTCCTGGAGTATCGATAAGATTTAATATATAGTTTTCATATTTAATTCGAATTGAATGGCTTTTAATCGTGATACCTCTTTCACGCTCTAGCTCCATATTGTCTAGAACCTGAGCTTTCATATTTTTTTTAGAAATAGTACCAGTATCTTCAAGCAGCCTATCCGCTAAAGTTGATTTTCCATGATCAATATGGGCAATAATACAAAAGTTGCGAATTAAGCTGATATCATTCATCAAAATGATTCACTATCGGCACTCTTCTGCCCATTCCAAAGGCTTTCTTGCTTATACGCAATACGGGTGCAGCTTGTCTTCTTTTATGCTCATTACGATTGATTCTTATAGCAATATTGCCTAGATCAGTATCGGCTATATCATTTGATATATCTTCGCCCAATACTACCCTATCAACAATAGGACTAATTAAATCATAGTCAAACGGATCTACTTGATTTGGAGCTAATTCCGCAGATGGTGGTTTTGAAATAGAGCTATGAGGAATAATATTCTTAGATGTTTTATTTTTCCATTTTGCAAGATTGTAAACTTCCGTTTTAGATAGATCTCCAATAGCGGATAATCCACCACTCATATCTCCATAAAGAGTACAATATCCTAGTGCAAGCTCTGTTTTGTTACCTGTAGAGAGAACTAAGCAACCAAATTTATTAGAAAATGCCATTAAGATATTTCCTCTAATTCTTGACTGAATATTTTCTTCAGTAACATCACTTTCTAACCCTTTAAATTTAGGGCTAAGTACATCTAGATATTTCTCAAATAATTCATCTATATCTACTGTATCAAAATTAGCATTTAAATTTTTAGCTAATTCTTTTGCATCAGTTTTACTATGTTCGCTAGAGAATCGTGAAGGCATCGATATCAAATAAACATTATCTGATCCAAGTGCATCAACTGCAAGACATGCCACCAGAGCAGAATCTATTCCACCACTTAGGCCTATTACTGCTTTTTGATGACCTGTTTTAGAAAAATAATCCTTAACTCCGAGCGTTAGAGCTCTATAAATTTCACTATCATTTTCTACCTTACGGCTATCTAGTAAGTTAGAATTTGTATCGACAATCACTAAATCTTCTTCAAAACTTTTTCCTTCAGCTATTAATTTCATATCTGAGTTAAATACCATAGAATTTCCATCAAATATAAGCTCATCTTGTCCTCCAACGAGGTTGCAATAAATAAAAGGACAATTAGCATCTCCAAATTTTTTCATGATTAAATCTTTTCGTACATTTTTACGATTCTTATGATACGGAGAAGCAGAAATATTAATAATGAGATCAGGATTCATTTGAACAATCTCGTCAGAAAGCTTTCTATCATAGTTGTCTTCCCATAGGTCTTCACATATTTGTACAACACACTTCAGGCTCGTACCATTAATATTGATTGTAAAATCACCAATATCAATACCGTTTTCAAAGTAGCGATTTTCATCAAATACATCATAATTAGGTAAAAGAATTTTATTATAAGTTTTAACTATCTTTCCATTCTCACAAATTGCAGCTGAATTAAATAATTTTCCGTCTTTTTGATCAACAAATCCTACTATGCATGGAGAAGAAACCTTTTTAGAAAAATTGTCTAATACTTCTAAATTTTTTCTAATAAAAGATTCTGAAAAAAGTAAATCTTGTGGAGGGTATCCTGTAGTTACCATCTCAGGAAATACTACTAGATTTGCTCCGTTATCAATAGCCTCATTATAACTATCTAATAGTTTTTCATAATTGTAGTCAAAATCTCCTAAAATAGGATTAATCTGACATAGGCCGACTTTTATTGATTGAGACAATTTTTAACTTCACCGATTAATGAACTAATAGAATCTACTGGTATCGAATTTGCAACATCCCAGCTATTATATGAAATAAGTGGCTTATCTTGAGCCAATGTAAATGCTATCTCACTTAAAGTTCCATAAGCTCCAGAAATCGCAACTCCAACATCACAGTTATAGCTAATTAATGCATTCCTTGTAATATCAAGTCCTGTTGAAATTGGAATAGATAAAAATTCATTTCCAGATTTAAAATCTTTGTCTTTAAGAATTCCGATACATACACCATTATTCATTGAAACTCCCTTAGCGATAGCCTCCATAACTCCTTCACCTCCACCACAAAATACTAACCAATTTTCATTGGCCATTTGCTTGCCAATTTCTACCGTGTCGTTATAAATTTCTTCAGTAATATCTCTTCCGCCAAAAACGGCTATTCTTCCTGCAAATTTCATTATGGTTCCAATCTTCCCATGGTCCTAGGGAAAGGAATAGTTTGTCTAATGTGATCAATTCCACAGACCCAAGAAACCATTCTTTCTAATCCAAGACCAAATCCTGAATGAGGTACTGAGCCATACTTTCTTAAATCTAGATACCACTTAAAAGCGCTTATTGGCAGATTGTGGTCTTCAATACGTTTTACTAATACATCATAGTCGTCTTCCCTTTGAGCTCCACCAACTATTTCACCATAACCTTCCGGCGCAATAACATCAACTCCCAAAGCGTACTTATCAGATTTATCTCTTTTCATATAAAATGCTTTCGTTTCATGAGGCCAAGAATGAACCATTACAGGCTTATCAAATTGTGCTGCGATCATTTCTTCGTCTGGTGCTCCAAAATCGCTTCCATATTCAAATTTATGATTGTTTTTATGTAGAAGATCTACAGCCTCATCATAAGATATACGTGGGAATGGAGATGAAATATTAGATAATTTTGACACATCTCTTTCTAAAATTTTTAATTCATCGGAACAATTATCTAGAACATCTCTTATGATATAAGACATAAATTCTTCAATAATATCCATATTTTGATGTATATCACAATATGCCATTTCAGGCTCAACCATCCAAAACTCTGTTAAATGTTTTCTAGTTTTTGATTTCTCTGCTCTAAAACATGGGCCAAAACAATATGTTTTTCCAAATGCCATAGCAGCAGCTTCCTGATATAATTGACCGCTTTGAGATAAGTATGCAGAACGATTAAAATAATCTGTCTCGAAGAGTGTAGTTGTACCTTCCACTGCATTGCCTGTAAAAATAGGTGAATCTACCAATACAAAATCTCTATCATCAAAGAAATTTCTAATTGATCTAATCAATCGTTGTCTGATTTTTATAATGGCAAATTGCTTTTTTGATCTTAGCCATAAATGTCTGTTATCCATCAAAAAACTCACTCCATGATCTTTCAATGCAATTGGATATTCTTCAGATATATGAACTACCTCTATATCGGTGACAAGTATTTCAACTCCACTATCAGATCTAGTATCTGCTTGTACAGTTCCTTTAATTTTCAATGAAGATTCTTGAGTTAGTGTACTTTCTAGAGCAAAGACTTTCTCTGATACGTCATTTTTTGATACTACGCATTGCACATATCCTGAACCATCTCTTACAATTACAAACCAAATTTTTCCAATTGATCTTATATTGTATACCCATCCATTAACTTGGACTTCTTTTCCAATAGAATTTTTTAAATTTTTAACGCTTATTTCGCTCATAACTTTACCAGGTTGAAAGAACTGTGTTCACAATATCAACTGCAATTTTATTAATTGCAACATTAATCGCCAATTCTCTTGAATCTCCAAATTCATCACTATCATCTGCATCAATAACACCATCATTGTCATTATCTAGCCCGTCTGAAGAAGGGTCATTATCAATACTATATGTTCCAAATGCAGAGAATGTTTTTTCAAACAATTTGCTATCATCTTCATTGTCAATCCAAGAAACTCTTACAGATAGTGAGAATCTGTATTCACTAACTTGTTCATTATTATTAAATGCATAAGGACCATCTGAAACAGAGACTACTGATCCGTCAATAACGCTATCACTATCAATATCATTTGTTATTTTTATAACATTTTGAATACTAATTTGTTGAACAATCTCTGATGTCAGTTTTTCCGATAACTCAAATTCTGGTGTATCGTTGACAAACAATGGAATAGAAACATTGCTAATATTTGCAGGAATTGATCCTGCCATAGAATAATAAGCACATCCAAATAATAAAAAAATTAGATGGAGACTAATTACTTTTGTTAATCTTTTTTTCAATTCCATAATCGTTTATTTTTCTATAAAGAGTTCTTTCGCTCATATCTAATGATTTTGCAGCAGCTCTTCTATTATTATTAAAGTGTTCTAATGTACGAATAATCATCTCTTTTTCTAAGTCTCTAGTATTAAATGCACCAATAGCATCTCCTTTGATCAAATGATCATTGTCCAAGCTACTAATTTGATTATCTTGAATACGATTTTCAAAATTTGCATTTATATTTCTAGGAGAATTTAATGCGGAAAAATCAGATTGTTTTAGCAATAATTTTAGATCTTCAACATCTTGCCTTAAGAATAATAATTGTCTTAGAATCAATTCTCTTTCTGCTTGATCTGGATCTCTATTAACTAAAACAGGTAATGCAGTATTGTCAGAAAAATCAGTCATATTTTCATTTTCTAATTGCCTTTCAATAATTTCGCCTGTAATTCTTTCACCTTTTTGTAAAATTAATACACTCTCAACAAAATTTCTTAATTCTCTTACATTTCCAGGCCAATCACATTTTTGCATTACCTTGATTGCTTCTGGAGTAAATCCTTTATACTTAATACTGTTTGTTCTGCTAAACTGTAATGCAAATCTATCAACTAGTAATCGAATATCACTCTTTCTTCTTCTTAATGGGGGCAGGTTAATTGTAACAGTTTTAAGCCTATAGTAAAGATCTTGTCGAAATTTTCCCTCTTTGACAAGTTTTGCCAAGTCTTTATTGGTTGCAGCTACAACTCTAGTATCTGTTTTTTTTGATACAGAATCTCCCACTCGCATATACTCACCAGTTTCTAAAACTCTTAACACTTTAACTTGAGTTTCTAAGGGCATATCTCCAATTTCATCAAGAAATATTGTTCCCTTATCTGCAGTTTCAAAATAGCCTTTTCGAGATTCGTTAGCATCTGTATAAGCGCCTTTTTTATGTCCAAATAATTCGCTTTCAATGATACCTTCTGGAATAGCTCCACAATTAACAATAACTAGTTGCTTAGACGATCTTTTACTTCCTAGATGTATTGCCTTACTTATAAGCTCTTTTCCTGTTCCAGATTCCCCGTTAATTAAAACAGAAATATCTACATCTGCAACCTGACCAACCATATGCAAAACATGCTTAATTTCATCGCTTTCGCCAATAATTCCTGCTTTTTGTTTAATTAATTCAATATTCATAGTTAACCTCTTAGCTACTTATCCTAATTTCTTTATCTAATTTCTTTATTTCATCTCTTAAGTTTGCTGCCTTTTCAAATTCTAAATTATCAGCAGCCTCTAGCATTTCTTGTCCAAGCATTTCTAAAACAATTTTTTTATCTTCATTTAAAAATCTATCTGTTTTGACATCTCTTTTAATTTCAATTTCTCCATCTCTAAATGATTCAGCTACACTCGTAGCTTCCATTATTTCATCAATTGATTTTTTAATCGATTTTGGAATGATATTATTTTTTTTATTGAAGGCTAGCTGAATAGCTCTTCTTCTGTCAGTTTCGTCAAGTAGGTACTGCATTGAATCTGTAATTCTATCAGCGTATAAAATAACCTTACCATCTATATGTCTAGCTGCTCTACCAGAAGTCTGAATGAGAGAACTTTTAGATCTTAAAAATCCTTCTTTGTCTGCATCTAAAATTGCAACAAGAGAAACTTCTGGAAGGTCAAGCCCTTCTCTTAATAAGTTAATTCCTACTAGCACATCAAATTCCCCTAAACGCAGATCTCTTAAAATTTTTACTCTTTCAATAGTTTTTATCTCAGAATGAAGATATCTAACTCTGATTCCCTGAGTGCTTAGATATTCAGACAGATCTTCTGACATTTTTTTAGTTAAGGTAGTAACTAGACATCTCTCTTTCTTTATAGTACGAATCTTTATTTCACTAATTAGATCATCAATTTGACCAAGAGACGGCTTGACTATGACCTCAGGATCAACTAAACCTGTTGGGCGATTAATTAATTCTGTTACTGTTCCAGAAGATAATTCTAATTCTTTTTGCGCTGGTGTTGCAGAGGCATAAATTACCTGATTTTGAATTGCTTCAAACTCTTCAGCTTTAAGCGGCCTATTATCGTAGGCAGCTGGCAATCTAAATCCATGTTCAATTAAGTTTTCTTTTCTTTTTCTATCTCCATTATACATACCTTTTATCTGCGGAAGAGTTACATGAGACTCATCAATAACAGTTAAAAAGTCTTTAGGAAAAAAGTCTATCAACGTTGAAGGTCTTTCACCTTCCTTTCTTCCATCAAAATATCTAGAATAATTCTCAATACCTGAACAATAACCTATCTCATCAATCATCTCTATATCAAAATTAGTACGTTGAGTTATACGCTGTTCTTCTAAAAATTTTTCATTCTTATTGAAAAATGCTACTCTATCTTTTAAATCTTTTTTTACCTCTTTAATAACTTTTTTATTTTTTGATTTATCTGATACAAAATGTCTTGCAGGAAAAAGATTTGATTCATCAACTTCTTCTATTTCTTCTCCTGTCAATGGGTCAAAAATGACGATAGATTGAATAGTATCTGAGAAGATATCAACTCGAACAGCTTTTTCTTCATATGCTGGAAATATTTCAAAAATATCCCCCATAATTCTAAAATTACATCTTTCTAAAACTTGATCATTTCTCTTATAATATATGTCAATTAGAGCCTCTGTAAGACCTCTGCGACTTATTGGATTATTTTTTTTCAAATTGACTACTTGGTTCTTCCATTCTTTCGGAGAACCTAACCCATAAATACATGATACTGAACTAACGACAATAACATCTTTTCTTTGCAATAATGAACTCGTGGCTTTTAATCTTAATCGATCAATTTCTTCATTCATTGAAAAATCTTTTTCTATAAAAGTGTCTGTGATAGGCATATATGACTCTGGCTGATAGTAGTCATAATAACTAATAAAATACTCTACTGCATTATTAGGAAACAAGCTCTTAAACTCGCCATAAAGCTGTGCCGCTAAAGTTTTATTATGAGAAATAATTAATGTAGGTTTTTGAATTTCTTCGATCACCTTACCCACCGTATAGGTCTTACCAGAGCCAGTCACTCCTAACAATGTCTGATGATTTAATTTATTTTTTATACCATCAACAAGTTCGTCAATTGCTCCGGGCTGATCGCCTGATGGTTGAAAATCTGAAACTAATTTAAAGTCTGCCATATTGTCTAATAAATATAATATCTATTGATATAAAAAACAATTTATAAAGTATGACAATAAGTTTTATTTTTTAGAGCCTAATGCAAAAAAGAAACGTAAGTAATCTAACAAACTAAGGAAGAGTAGAATCGCAGAAATTATAATTAAATATTCTGTTAAGTAGAAAAATTGCGTGAAATCTAGAGCATGTATTGACAAAGCAACACCAAGAAAACATACTCCGATCTTACCTACTATATTAGAACCATATATTTTTTTTATTTTCGGTAAATACATAAGAGAAAATATCAAAATTGTTATTTGTCTAACAAAGTAGAAGATGCAAAACCAATCAGCGATATCTCCCCTTCTATTTAATAAAATTATAAATGCAAATAAAGTTGTACCATCTGCAATAGGATCTAATGTTTTTCCCAACTCTGAATGCTGATCTAACTTTCTTGCAGCTACTCCATCTAAAAAATCTGATAATAAGGAAATAAATAATATTATATAAAAATAGACTTTCATATCAAGATTAAAGGTGATAATCATTGGAGGGATTAATAAAAATCTTACATAAGTAATTAAATTGGGGACAAGAAAAATATCTTTATACTGGAATAATTTACTCATTTCAATATGCTCGATAATAGCTTGCTCGTAGAGCCTATATTACTCTCCATAACACTCCTCGCAGAAGTGCTTGATAAAGCATGCATATTTACATCATTAAGTTTATTAAATACTTCTATTAATTCTGAATCAGAATTAATCGTAAATGCTGCCGATGTAGATAATAGCTCTTCTGCTTCTGAAAAGTTTCCATTTGAATAATTTGGTCCAAAAATTATGGGATTAGATGCTACAGCTGGCTCCATAATATTATGTATACCATTCTTTGAAAATCCTCCACCTATGTATGATATATGAGCTTGCCAATATAGCTTATATAAAATACCTACCGTATTTATAATAATAATCTGTTCTTTGAGGCTTGATAAGTCTATATAATCTTCTACTACTATAGAAGACAGATTTTTTCTACTAGCTTGTTTTTGATAGTAATTAATTGACCTATCTGACAACTCATGCGGAATGAGAATAATTTTAGCATTATGATTATTTTCTAATAAGTCAAAAATTCTAGGGAAAAGTATTGAATCATCTTCAGGCCACAAGCTAGCAAATAAAAATAGTTTGTTCTTTAATTTGTAGTCGCTATCAAACTTAATATCAACATTTGACTCTCTTGTTAATGCGATATCAAAACGAGGATTTCCCATCGCTTTAATTACCTTATCTGGAACAATTAATTCCATATTTTTTAGATCCCGACTATTCACAGTAAATATTTGATCAATAAGACCATATATAGCTTTATAAATACTCTTTCCTAGCATTCTCAGCTTAAAGCTATCATTATGGATTCTTGCAGAAATTAATATTGTATCAATATGTAAAAAACGTGCCGCAAGAAGTATGTTTGGCCAAATATCATATGAAGCAAAAATAATTTTTTTAGGT
>Ga0209251_1000529_pt1 | contig 34203 bp, 34 predicted proteins | sample SaaInlV_100m_DNA_6_FD_184665 | JGI IMG/M metagenome (GOLD analysis project Ga0209251, IMG submission 184665) | Marine microbial communities from expanding oxygen minimum zones in the Saanich Inlet - Saanich Inlet SI073_LV_10m_DNA (SPAdes) (version 2) | ecosystem: Environmental > Aquatic > Marine... | reverse complement strand
AACTGTTTCTTTGCAATATCTTCTTGTAGGTCAACAAACAACTTAACAATCTTCTGACACATATCATCTGGCCTAAAGAGTGTTTTAGATCCAGTATCCATGTTCCCGGCCGGACACTGATAACACGCATTCTTATAGTCACACGTCTTACACTGTTCTTCCTCTTCGAACATCTTAGCATATTCTTTTTGGAAACCTTTGTACCTATCCAGATAGATTTTATCATCAAAGACATTACCAAGGATAGTTTTACCGGCAGGACCTGCCTTCTGGTTAGTAAAGAAGTAGCATCCGCTAAAGTCACCTGAACCATCGATCGCAATCATATCAGATCCGATCATGCAGTTCTCTTCACCTTTTTTACCTACACCTTCCGAGAAGTGAATCTGGAGGTCGTGATAGTATTTAAGGGAGTTAATGATATCGTCATGCAGTGTTGCCCATTCATGTTCTTCCCATTGAATAAATCCACGAGCAGAATCAAGAACCAATGGATGAACTACAAGTCGACGTATTCCAACTGCATATAGGTTATCAACAAAGTCTCTAAAGTACGGTGCATTCTCACGTGCAAGCGTAACACGAATCGTTACCCGTTTTTCCTGTTTTGGTGCATCGGGAATAGTACGTAACTGATTCATCAGCTTGTTAATTTTCTCTTGTCCGATTTCTCGATGATCTACTTCGGCTCTGTCTGTATCTAGTGAGATAAGCATCCAGGTAAAGTCATAACTAAAGTACTCATCAACCAGGTCCTGAGTCAGCAAAAGACCATTAGTAACACAACCAACGACTGTGTTAAAATCACCCTTTGAGTTCTCTCGAAGTTCTTCCTGGTTATCACGAATAAAGTTCATGATCAGATCTTTGTGAATAAGAGGTTCACCCCCAAAGAATTGAAATACCTTTCTTTGATGGTCGTTCGAATTATTCAGAAATCTGTAAGCAGTCAAGAGGCTCTCTGGAGTAAATCTACCAAAGTCCTTTCCGTGCTGCTCATAGCAGTATGTGCACGCAAGGTTACATGCATTTGTTAAAATAAGATTCATCTGTTTCAATTGAGAAAACAGATAAGGAACATCTCCTAATGGAACAATAGTCTCATCAGGTGCTGGCATGACAGTGATTAGCTTATTTTTCTTTGCCAAGCCTTTCGGTGTGATGATATCAATCGACTTAAATTGCAGCCCACTATCCGTGGCAATCACACTGGCACGGTGTTCTTCTATTCTTTTACGTCGAGCGTCATCCATAATGTATCCTTCTCAAGTATCTAGATTGTTCCGCGGCTACACGCACACTGGCACTGGCATTCACACACTGTAGCATAGTCATCATAAAAGATGTGGCTATGCGTAGCAAGATCGTCAAGGACGTCTAGCATCTGGTTGAATGTGTCAGCACTAATAGTATCACCTGTGTTTTTAGTGCTAACTGAGCCAGAGGGAAAGTCAGCTTCACTGGCCGCGCTGGTATTTTCATTAGCCATTGATTATTCCTCTTTAAATTTTTTGTCTATTCTAATATTATATATTAGTCTGTTTTTACTTCCAATAAGTGAGTAGTCAAACATAGTACCAGTATTTAGTCTGAGACTTATATACCCGTGTGTTTGTCCTTTATTGAACGTAACGTTATATTTATTATTTTTTACATGCTCAGTTTTAAGGTCGCTCATGACTTTTACGCCTTGTGGATAAATTCCATAAGCATTAGTAACAGAACTTAATTTACCGACATCCATTGTAAAAGAGTCACCGGTTACCGCATACCAATTCATATCCAGTGGGAAAGCATTCTTACTCATCTTTGGAGTTAAAAGCTGGTTTGCAAAGGCTCCGGCGTGTTGGTCAATAATTCTATAATGTGCACGCTCACCACTAAATTCCACATTACCTGAAAGTGAAATCATATCGGGGTTAAAAATAATAAAATAGATAGGCTGATCTTTAAGACGATACGCATAGAAATACGTAATCATCTCGGTATCAGGTTCTTCATCTGTTGTGATTGCTACACCATTCTTTGCATTTAATACATGTCCGCCTGGAAACGGATCTCTTATGTAATAAAGTGCAGACTGGAGAACATCTGGTTTATCTTCACCTTGTAGTACTTTAAGTGGTACACCAAAACCAATTGATCCGTTCTTGTTTTGGTTTAACCATGTCATAATAAACTTCATATCGATTTCTCGATTTAAGTCTTTAAATGATGGGTTGTTCTCACCAATAAACTCTTTGATAATTACAAATTGTTTCTTCAGATCTTTTGATTTTGCAAATACAAGCTTGCTACGTTCGCGCCGATAGTGATAGACATTCGCGTCGGCGTCCTTCATAGAATACCACCATCCATGATTATCAAAGGATTTATTCCACGCGTTTGTGATATCATCCCATGGTGTTGGCGTAGTGTCACCACAGCTAAAAAGTACTACTGGCTTCATATCAAGGTCCTATAAATATAAACATAACTTCGGTCATTACTATTTATACGGTGAGAAAATGAATCTTTCATGGAATTTTAAAATCAAGTTCTTTCAACTGTTGGCATACATTGGAGGTCCATTAGTTCTAATCTTCAACTGGAACACTCACTATTTTCTTTACAGTGTATTTGCCTTCTGGATTATTGTCCATCTAGGTATTTCTATTGGCATGCACAGATGGTCTGCACACAGGTCATTCCAGCCACGCAATAGAATCATAGAATCAATACTACACTTTCTCATCGTAATTAATACTGTAGGATCTACAATAACCTGGTCAGGCACGCACCGGTTGCACCATAAGACTGCAGACACTGACAAAGATCCACATAGAATTGCTGGCCAACCTTTTCTCACAAAGGTGAAATACTGGTTTAACTTCTGGCCATCTCATCACGTCTCACCGAAATCGATTAAAGATCTTGCCAGTGATCCTCTTCATAAATGGTTTCACCGTAACTACTTTAAAGTTCTATCAGCATATATTATAACACTTTTATTGATAGATGTAAACCTTTTTTTATACGGATATGTAGTAGTCACTATGTTTAGTATCCATTGGATCTCTTGGATTACAGTTGGTGCACACGTATTTGGTCATACCGATCATGATGTAGACGACAGTTCTAAGAATACCTTTCTTATGGGACTACTCATGTGGGGAGAAGGATGGCACAACAACCACCACTATAAACCAGGAACATTTGAATTCGGATGGAATTGGAAACAACCTGACATTGGTAAACACGTCATCAAACTAATTGCAAAACCGGAATCATTGAGGTATCGGCGATGAAGTATACACCGTTTATTACGACATGGCTATTTTATCTTTTTCTAATAACCGTTCCAGTTTGGTTAATGTATGCTAGCCTAATTCATATTATATTAGCATACATTTCTTTTTGGTTTATTTCAGACTTTGTAAATAGTGCATTCTTACATAAGTGGGCTTCGCACAGAGTATGGAATCCGCCACGGTGGGTTCAATGTGTTTTATCTTTTGCGGGAGTAGTATTTCTATTAGGTACTCCAATTACATGGTCTGCATGGCATAGAACTCATCATAAACACTCTGATACTGATAAAGATCCTCATTCACCAGATCATAAAGGTTGGCTATATTGCACCTTCAGACATAGATATCATGAAGCTAATTTTAAATTGGCAACTGATAAAATGAGAGACAAGTACTTTGCATGGCTTACAAAAAACGAGTTATACATAGTCATATTAAGCCATACTGTTTTATTTAGTGTTTTTGGTGCTATGTGGTATTTAACTTTAATCGCAGTACCTACAGCATTAGCAATTTTATTCACAAACCTATTTGTGAATGTTATATCTCATTTAAATGGCAAAGTTTCTAACATACCTTGGGCATGGCCGTTTGTTTTTGCAGATGCTTGGCATAAAGACCATCATTATAAACCTAATCAATTTAACGGAAATCTAGACATCTCAGGTAACATCATAAAGGCTTTAAAATGGACGTAAATGAAAAACGTGAATTTATTAACAATATCGTCGCAAACCAAGATGCGATTATTGAAGAATACACTAACTTTAACCGCAGAAGAATTCCGCTACCGGGTTGGGACAAAGATAAAACACAAGTTCCGGGGTGGAGTGGAGTAGCTTTATGGTGGGATCACAAGGCGTGGCCGAGTTCACAGAGACGCTGCCCAATTACAACTGAGCTGGTGCGTGAAGGGCCTGAGCATAGAGCTACTGGTTGGTTAGTATTGAGGCCTGGAGCAAAGACTCCTGAACATAACCATATTGACTGGGGAAAACGTAAAATTATTCTTCACCTTCCAACAGTTTTGCCAGAAGGTGAATCAGGTTTTGTAGTTGAGGGTAAAACCTATAATTGGAAGATGGGTGAACTGTTCGCTTTCGACGCTACAAAGAATCATTATGGATATAATGACACCAATGAAGAACGTTCTATCTTTGTGTTAGACTTTGATTACGACGAATGGTACGAAATTCTCAAAGAATATATGCGCATTTAAGAAGTACGGTCATCAATAACGTGGCTGTGTCCGCGAAGTGAATTACTGCGATCTTTCATTTCGTTGTGTTTAGCCGCAGTTATTGCACTACCAGAAGAAACTTGACCAACTGTAGATAAAGCAGTATTGGCAGTTGTTTTGTCTTCGTAGTAATCGGTTCGATCGCCAGTATTACCAAAGGTCGCAAGCTGGTATGCATCGTCATAGACGTGCGTATGACCAATCCAACCGTTAATTAAGTTAATTAGCCCGTTAATATCAGCCGCATCAATTGAAGCACCAGCAGTAATCTCGCCTCTTAGGCCTGCAATAGGACTATTGCTTGGATAATTATTTTGCTTTGGACTACGCTGTGTTTGATCTGCCATCTTATGCCTCGATTACTTTATCTGCCCAAGAAAGGTCATTCCAGTCACCTAAGTTGTGTACCGGAAAATAAACCTTCTCTGAATTGATATTACTATTTATCAAAGGTACTATGATATAATCAACTATTGCTTGTGCCAATAAAGTTTTTTCTTTATCTGATTTTTTTGCTTGCTCAACTAGACTATAGATGTGGTTAACTGCCCAACGGTCATAATTTATATTCATAAAGCTACTGACAATTTCATCATAATCAGGATCAATCACGATTCCATCATCAGCTTCATACACTCCGCCACAAACCGCAATGATTTCTTGACCCTCAATAGGAGAATCAAGAAATTCAATGTCGGCAAATAAGTCGTGATTCTTTACGAATTTAAAAAATACATCTTTTGGATTCATATCCGTCATAGGATAACAGCCTCAACTACCCCTGGATTTTCAGGAGTACCAGATCCATCTTCAAGCGCGATAGCAAATGACCATGCATCTTTTTCGTTTTTCACTGTGGCCAGACCAGACTCCATAGATGGAGCGAGACGATCGCCCTTCTTGACATTACCGACAACCCTGACTGGAACACGACCTTTTAGTGCAACAGTTGTGCCACCTTCAAGTTCGCTGTTCATCAAGTAAGCAGGTTTATCAGATACAACGCCAAGGACTGAGTGTTGGTTAGTAGTATCGGCTGCAGTAACTTCAGCAACACCACCAACAGCGATTACAGTACCAACTTCGTATTCTCCATCTGCTAAGTATTTTTCCGCCAAGTCAGCATATCGTGCATTGGTCGCAGTACCCGAGAAGATACCAGCAGTAAGAGTATGTGATGATGGGTTATATACCAAATGACCATTATCTGTATCAATATAAGGTCTTTGATAACCAGTGCCATTTTGATTGGTAAACATAACCTGGTATGATGCATTGGTATTTGTTTCATCAACATTAATATATTCTGCGTTAGTCGATGATACTGCATTTGTCGCATTAGTTACAGTATATCCAGCGACATTACCAGAGTGAACAATAGTTCTCAGTGTACCGCCGTTATCTTCTACGACCATGGCATTAGCTGAGTCGTCCCATTCAATGCCACGCCAAGTGTCTGAATTATCGTCGTAAAAATAAAGACTAGAATCACCCGCACCATTTTCGCCGATATAAATGTCCCTTTGAACATTCAGGTTTGCATCTTGAATTGTAACGTTACCAGTGAATGTATCACCAGCAACATTTGCAAACCTTGAATCCGACTCGGTTTCCGTATAATACCGACCATCGTGGTTATGCGAATCATTAGCAACAGTTGTAGTAATATCAATTGAGCCGAGGTTAGTCATGGTAGCAGTACCAGTAACATCTCCACTCAGAGTAATTGTTGGATCGTTAACATCAAAGTTAATCTTACCGGTTTCATCATCATATGTTACACTCAGACCAGCCTCAATATTAGTTGGGTTGATCATTGTGCCTACAATATCTTGAACTTCTTCGGTAAAGTTATCAATGTTTGAAATTGTATGATTGTGAGAATCATCGGCAATGACCGTGGTAATCGTATAGTCACCAGTTGCAACGTTTGTAAGTGTAACAGAACCGCTTACATCACCACTCAAAATAACTTTAGGTGACGCAGTAAGCGCAAAGTTGATTTTGTTACCGGTGTCGTCATATGTGACGTTAATACCTGTTTCGGTATTTCCTGTCAACATTTCTCCAACAGCGTCTTGAATTGCTTCGTGATCTAGCGTAACTGAGATACTGGTATTGCCCAGGTTCGTCATAGTAGCAGAACCAGAAGCTTCACCTGAGATTGTAATCACAGGATCGTTAACGTCAAAGTTTAGCTTGCCAGAAGTATCGTTATACGTTACTGCAATACCATTTTCTGTGTTACCAGAAATCATAGCTCCTACAGTATCTTGAACTTCTTCAGTAAAATCAGTAATGTTGGCAACTATGTGGTTGTGCGAGTTGTTAGCAATTGCAAAGTTGAGTTTACCAGTTGAGTCATTGTAAACTGCCGAGATACCACGCTCTTCGGTGTTTGCTGTAACCATCGCACCAACTTGGTCTTGAACCCACTCAAGGAATCCAAAGCTATCGTTTGTTACGACTGCCCCACCAATAGTAACTGTTTTGCCTGGATCCGGATTTAAGTCGAGAGACGACACAATTTCAGTATCGATGTGAAGGATCTGAGGTGCACCGTTATCACTTCTTAGATAGCGAGTGTCAATAGAGTCACCATCCCAGTACAGTCCGGTTGTTGCATTAATAGATCCGGTTACTTTTAGTTTATTTGTACCGGGTGTTCCGCCAATACCAACGTTCTGGTTACTTGCGTTAATAGTAACTGCAGTTACATCAGTAGCTCCAGTTTTAAGCAACATGTTATTGGCATTAGATGTAATACCAGTGCTGTGAAGTTGGAACAAGCCTTCCATATCGAGTGTGCCACTACGACGAACATATACATCATCGAGCGTACCAAGATCAGATCGGTTAAACAGCGAGTTAAGCGCACTTACTACATTGGTATCTGGACCGTCATAGTCATCTGCAACGACACCGCCAAGGATATCAGCATTTATATCCGCTTTGTCTTTCAGCGCATTAATAGCAGATACAATAGTAGTACCAAGGTCGACATAGTCTACCAAAGCATTTGCACTAGATCCTTGCGCATCAAAGTCTTCGATCCGGCCGATCTCGGTTTGAAATTCGTTAATAGCCGATACTACATCACTTGAATCTGTATTTAAAACATAGTCAGCATTTGCGCCACGTAGAGAAGCTTCAATTTCGTTAATCGCAGCAACAAGGTTATGTGCATCAGTTGTCAATGCATAATTAGCGTCGCCAGTAGCCTCTGTACGGATAATGTTTTCAAGCTCATTTACTGCTTCGTAAAATGTGCTTGTATCTGTATTTAGAGTAAAGTTAATAAGTGATCCAAGCTCGGCGCGTAAACCATTTACTTCAGAGATAAGGTCACCAACCGCAACACCAGTAATAGTAGCACCGGTGGCAGCAAACCCTGGATCTACGGCTGTAATGGTGATTGTTGCGTCGTTTGTACCCGAGGATCCACCTAGATCTGTACCATCTACAATAACAGTGTCTGATACATCGTAGCCAGATCCTCCGCTTGTAATAGCTACTGAGTATGAACCATTAAATCTCGTTACCGTAAATGTAGCATGTGTACCAGTAAAGTCATCGGCATTTCGGCCAATGACTCCAGTGTAAACCACAGTAGAGTCTTTTACGAGTGTGTCTAGATCACCGACTTTGCCATAAACTTCATTAGCTTTGACTCTCCACTCTTCGAGTGTATCGGTTAAATTTATAAAATTAGCTGCCATGTTATTTTATCTCTCTAACAATTGCTTGAGTAACGATTTGATTTCGGCGACATCATTTTTAAGTTCTTTGATTTCTTCTTTTTCTCGAAGAACCTTTTCACGGGCCTTTCTAGCCTTTGTTGCCTTACTCTTATCAATATTTATAATCGCTCCAGTAGAGGCATCACGAACAAAATTCGTGTGCCCCTCAACTGGAATATAATTAGGATCTTGTATCATGGTTGTAGTGCAATCACTCTCAAGTCTTTAACTGTTGGTACACGAGACGAGTTAGAGCTTTTCATTACAATCTTAACAGCAAACACCGTAAAGACACCAGGAGGATCAATAATGAATTCTGACTCATTGTATCCATATGCATCATCAAACGGGATTGGTTCTTCTGGAACTGCATGGATCCAGTTCAACCCGTCAATTGATTCTTCGTTATCTGAAACTCGGTAGTAAACATCAACCGAAGAAGATGAAGGTCTATTCACATCCATAAAGATACGAACACCGTCTGCTGCATCGGCCAGTTTTACGTTTTTAGTCAGATACTTTGCTTTCGATGAACCAAGTACCGGATCAGTTTCGTCATAGAAGTCATCAACCACGTTGTAACCAGGAGTCGCAGTAGCAACAGGGTTATCAATGCGGTTTGCAATCGTAAAGATCGATGCTCGTTCCAGGTCAATAACCGGAGACAAGTTAGTCTGCGTTGACGACAGAGTACCACGCAAGAAGAATGTCTTACCTGATTGCTCGTTGTCAAGAGAAGCAACAACACCTGGGCTCAACATGTCTACGTTCTGATTTACAATAATCGGAGCGAAGCTTGTTTGAGTAACGTATGGAGTAGGTGATGTTGCACCCAAGCTCATACCTGTTGATGTACGTACACCCCATGTTGTATTGGTTCCAGGCAAGTTAACCTGGGCCAAATTAGTATAGAATGTGTTATACAGTTGGTTTTCAGTAGCTGTTACTGCAGTTCCACCATCAATACCTGTCCCGGTTGCGACTGTAGTAACCACAATCTCATACGAATCCATTTCAACGTTCTGAACTTCATGAGTTGTATTAAGTTCCGCAGCTGGAATACCATTTACGTCCGTCGCATTTGCAATAGTGACATACGAAGGAATTGAGTTAGTATTTTCAAACAAGTGGTGTGATCTGTGAGCTACTCGAATTACATTCGAACCTGATGTGGTAGCGAATGGATTCTTAATCAGCTGACGTTGTTGAACCTCACCATTCTCAAGAACAATCTGTGAATTAACTGATGTGTCAAACTCTGCACGCTTGATAGTAAACTTAAGATCTTTGTTTTGATCTGGAGTCCATGTAGAAGCGTTCTGAGATTTAAACAATACACCAGCATAAGGCTGTTTCGAGATTCGGTTACCTGTTGTATAGTCATCTTCGCCGATACCAGCATACCATACATTGTACTCATTTGAGTTAGCAAGTACCACAAAGCAGTATTCCATACCGTCCTGAAGATACACAGGAGCATCGAATGTGAATGTTGTTGCCAGTGTAGGATCAGGCAAGTTTGTATTAAGATCTACGACGTTAACATCCGCCGCTGGTTTTGTAAGCTCAGAGAAAGGTACGATACGTTGAGTAGGAATACCATTTTCCATTTCACGAATCTGAAGCGTAACCGGAATATTGCTGTCTTTTGTATGGAAGAACAAATCGATTGCAGTGATAAACGCACCGCCATCAAGTGGAACCACAAAGGACTGAGCAAGAGGATCATACCATCTTACAGTTGTACGAGTAGAGGTATTACTAATTATTCTGTTGTCGCTTACCTCGCGCTTTTCAAGTTGAGGAACACGAGTAGAGATCGTAACGTTTTCTTTTGTCTCGATCAAACCCTTTGCAGAATAATTTGCCGTCGCCTGAGTAGTCGCAAATGCATCATCATTTGATACACTATCAGTCAGCTTAAATTCACGAGTACCAGTCTTAAAGAAAGTTGCAGAGTTATTCGGAATAAAGAACGAACCAATTACTTCACCATTCGCATTTGTTGTAAGTGTTGTTGCACCTACTGGGTGAGCACTCAGTGTATTCTTACCATTCAAGACTGGGTTATCATTCTCGGAGTGACGAAGGAAAGAGGCCTCGGCGCGTACAAATGTGCTGACATTAATTCCGTCAAAGAATGCATAGACTTGAGTATTCGGCTTAAGGCGCGAACCTTTAAAGTTAATGATACGCGAGCGAATGAATGGTGCAAAGTTAATTTCAACTACGCGATCGCCGATCTCGGTGTTAATTGTTTCAGGAGAAACAAATGTCTCAATACCAGTTCTAGACTGCCCTTGAGTTACAGTAGTTGTTGTAGTGGTTGCAACACCTGGTTGTGTCCAGCGGTTGAACCAACCGCCACGGCGACGTCCAGTTCTTTGGCTGGTTGAAGATCTATCAACACCAGTCCAGTTAGTTTCCCATTCGTTCCACTGCGTACCAACAGCGTCAAGCTCGTCGATGACAGACATCATAGCGTCAAACACACCGTCTTGGTTCACTGTTACGTCTGGTCGGCGTGTAGTATCTTTCCACTCATCAGTAGATGGTGAGAGTTCAATCGAGCCTTCCCACGAGAATACTTCGTATGGGTTAACATTGATTGTTGCAGATGCAACGCCCTGAGTAGCCAAAGCCTGCTCAGTATATGGAAGAGTTACGATATCACCGTGCCGGGCATAATCAGAAGATAGTACATTGTTCATAAGTAGGCGAACATTATCTTCGTTAAATGCTGGGCGAAGTACTCTATTCGAACGGTCAATCGCAGCACGATATTCGTTGCTGAGTACATTACCTACGCTATGCGAAGCAAAGGAGTCAACAAGGAAACCTGACTTAGTACGTCGAGTTTGTGTTGCTTCGTCAATGATATCTGCATTTGCTGCCTGTTGCTCAAGCAATGACAACGATGTATAGTACTCAAGAGAGTTGATACGTTTGTCAAGACGACCGATATCACGCATTGTGTAACGTTTGTTATCAAGCATCTGAATACCAACTTCTGCTGTATTCAATGTGTATGCCGGAATCATTACGTTATAAATGACCATTGCATCCTTAGGATCTTCGGGAAGCTTTGGATCAAGTGAAGGAATACCCTTCGTTACGCCAAAGTTACCGTCTTTGTCCAAATAAAGTTTATCAACACGATTCAGATAATATTGAATGTCAGTTGTAAATGTGGTAAGTGGTTCTGGACAAGTAGTAGTAGATGCACCAGTACCCGAGAAGTTACCACCCGAGTTATCAATACGTGGGCGGAAGTCAATAGCAGAACGAAGTTCGATTAACTCGCCAGTGTTACGTGATTTAAAGTCTGGAATATCTTCGTAGCGAACAATGTTGCCGTCAGTATCTTCAAGACCGCCATATGAATCAACGGAGAAGAAATCACCCGCACCAGAGTGTGAGAAGTATTCAAACTTAACAAGCAGTCGACCCTTTGGTCTAAACGCTGTTTGTGGTCTTAGTCTAACTGCACATAGGTCGTAAAAGTTATCACGCTGACCATTGTCAAACTCGTAATATTCTGTTACGTCCTCATCATTGATTGTTGCATCAGTACTTGTATCAGCTGACTGGTATACAGCAATAAGACGATATCCATCACCACGGTCTAGACTCATCCAGCCAGTATTTGATGGAGAAGAAATCGGGTACAATCTAACGTTATCAGAACCCGCACCTTCACCACCAGTTAGTGACTTTGATTTGTGTGTCAGTGTTCTCTTTACGCCAGCGATAAGACGTACTGTCTCACCCTCGTAAGTCCCGAGGCCAGAAACAACTACGTTCTCAGAACCAGATTGAATGTTTACATCGCCTGATGAAAGTGCTACAATAGTACCAGAAGATCCGCCAGTTGCAACCGTAATAACCCAGTTCTCATCATCGAATGGTTCAAACAATTCGTTAGTACCAACAGTACTGAATGTTGCTTGTCCAGATGCTACAAGAGAAGAACCTACATCACGGTTTGTAAAGTAGACATAGTTGAAATCATCTGGAGCATCGTCAGCTTGGCTATCACAGGTTTTAACACGATCGAATGGTAGTCTAAATACCATCGAGTTACGATTCGGTTCTTGAATAATTGCATTACCCGAGGTAAGAACAATATCAGAAAGGAACTCAGGAGTGCTTGCTAGTTTAAATGAGCGAGCATCTTGGAAAGATTCAGCTGCATTCATTTGGATATCGAACAAGTATAGACGGTATTTGCCAGCTCCGGCATATACAAAAGACCGTGCTCTTGCAAAACCGATAACAGATCCAGCTCCACCGGCAGTATCGTAAATAGACATCTTCCCATATGTGTTAATGTCTGGGATGCCATCTACGTTTTGTACTTCTACATAGTTACCAACAAGCATTGGGACAGATGCAGCTTCGAAGAGTGCATAGTCACGCGCCTTGTCAACATTTACATACCGTGTACCAAGTGTCTCAATTTCGTAACCACGAACGTATGCTTTACCACTCTCAAGGCCGATAGCCAACTTAGCTTCATCACCTGGTGTGTTAATTGCTTGGTGTTCGTTGATAGTCGCCATGAATGGGCGAACTGTATAGTTACCTGACTCATCAAATGTACGACGAGCAAGTGTATCTTCAATGATTGAGTAATCAGTTGAACGTACTTTATACTGAACTTCACCATCAGTAATGCGAAGAAGCAGCAAGAACTTTTCAAGAGTATTTGCTTCGTTTGCTTGTTTAACTAGCTTTGTAGTGATCTTATAACGGTGAGCACCGGGAGCAGCGTAGTTTGGAGTACCGATAGCAATATCATTAAGAGATACATCTTCGGCTGATGTGGCAATAGACTCTGTAACCTCTAGGCCAATATCGTATGAAGGGTCTGTATCATATTTGTCAAGGATCAGCTGATCGCTTTTTACCACAACAAAGTTGTTCTCGATAAAGTAAATACCCTCATCGATAAATGCTACCGAACCAAAGCCAGTACCATTTGATGCAACAGTACCACTGTAAGACCCAACAGTAATAATTTCGCTGTCATCAAATACTTTCTCATCGGAAGTACCTGTATTTTGATACTTGACGTAGATGGTATCTGGATCAACACCAGCGGCAGGAGCTACTGCAACAACCTTTGCCTGAAGACCTGTATCAGCACCAACAAAGATTTTGCCAAGGAGGTTATTCAGGTCTGTTTCGTTAATTGCGCTTAGTTTAACATAGTCTAGCGCAGGTTCTACTGACGCATGGCCAGGGATAACCATTGCACCTTCTTCAAAAAGGTGATTACCAACCGAGGAAATCTGATGTTGCAGAATCGATTGGATTTGAGTAAGCTCACGAGCCTGTACCGCATGACCTGGACGAAATAAGACCCTGTTGTATTTTTCTTTTGGACTTAGTCCGTCAGAACCAGCGACGTTAAAGTCGTCATAATATGGTTCGATGTTAAACTTAATTGCCATTGTTTGTTAACCCTTAAAATTCAAGTACGAGTTTGATTGTTTCAATCTGGTCAGACGCACGATTAACTGGCGTTCTGTTTTCCAGGAAGATAACCTCACCCGAATATGGTTGCACTTCAGGATTATTTATCGCGGTACAATCTTGGCCTGCGCCGGCATCACCGACTACACGAATAAAGTCACCAGTGTCGAAGTCAACATATCCTGTTGCTTCTGTTTGGTGGAATCGGATGATCCCGTTGACTGAGTCGTAACTATCAACAATAGCCTTTGCACCAGAAACCGTACCTTCGATTTCACTGTCGTTAGCAAATGATCCGCCGAGAGCAACTACAAGAGCTTTAGTTGCAGAAAGCGTTTCAGCTGTAGCTACCGTAGTAGTGCCAAAGTTATATGGATTGCGGATAATACCAATTTGACGGAAGTCGTTGCCGACAATAAAGTCACCTTGACCATCTGCATATACAAGACTTACGTTAAGAGTTACATAATGAGCTCTTAGATCTTCACGTGGATCTGCGCCAAACCCAGATTTAGGACCGATAACTCCGTATGCTGTTGCACCAGAACCACCACCGCCAGATAATGTTACCGCTACTTGGTTATAACCAGTACCTGCAGCGGTTACGTTAACCCCAGTTACCACGCCTCCACTAATTACTGCAGTTGCAGTGAGTCCAGTACCGTCACCAGTAACAGTAACAGTTGGAGCAGAAGTATATCCAGATCCACCATTTGAAACTTTAATGTTATATACGGCGCCATCGACAGCGTTTTGTTGCACATCCCATTGGTTAGAAAGTGCAGTATCAGCACCAACCGCAGGCTGTGCAGTAATGTATCTTACCGGAATAAAAGCAGACGTCAAGAACTTAATTGAGTCATCGGTTGATACTGTAAACAAGTACTTCCATACATAACCGTCAGATCCGCTAAAGTCGATAACTCCATTCGTCTGAACACCAGTTGTATCTGGGTTCTGAGTTGAAATCCCGCCAGACTTCAAGCAGAGGTAGACGTTGTTGTTATCTGAAATAACATAATATGGTCGAGTAGCGAGAGCCGCATCGCGGTCATCATACTCAGAGTACGTTGTACCTGAAATCCACTGGTAACGAGGAACTCCGAATGTGATATCGAGATCTGTAATCTCTTTCATCGCAGTCATTCTTTGCCATGTATCAGTATGGTATGAAAATGTATTGTCATATGGGACATCGGGAGAAGTCTCTGAAGCCCATGGTTCGGATCTACCTACAAAAAGATAGTAGCTAGAACTATTGACTGCGTCGTCTACCAACTCTTTGGCAGCATTCAGTCTAAAATTATTTGAAATGATGGCGGTCATCTTTTATTTACTCCTAAGAAGATATCTCAATTACCGAGTCGATATTGTATTTTACTTTTTTATTTATAATGTCTTGAACAGTGAAATTACCGATTTGACTAACCGGATCTGTATATTTGAACTTAAGCGTTTCCCAGTTATCTCCGCTAGAAATAACTTCAATGTTGGTTTGTGGCTTATAAGATTTGACTATAAGCGATGCAACTATATTATTAAACGTTTTAACAAATGATGGAGCAACGTCGATAGCCGGGATAATGATTGGGAATGGCAACCCACCACGTTGGAAACCAGGCTGAATCAAAGGGAACGTTTGTCCAAGGTTATCCAAGAACAAAATGATTTCGCCGAAGAAGATAAAGCCTGCTGGATGAACCAGACGAGCAAATGGATTTTTCCATTCATCGGCGTTAGTACCAGTACGCAGAACGTACGAGAATTTTTGATAGAAAAAACTATCTTGAATTTTCTTATAGTTATCTAGGAATCCATCGTTATTTGAGAACGAACCTGAACCGTAGACTTCTACTTTATCACCATTTTGCAGAGCAGGATCAAACTTAAAAGAATAGTCAAGCCTGTTATCTACATTGTTCACCTCAACCATTGGTGCATATGCTGTAGTGTATATACCATTAACAAACACAATGGGATTGTCATATACAAGTACTCGGCCAGAATCATCAGAGCCTGATACTGTATCACTATCTGCAGTTAAAGAAAACGTAAATGTTGGTGTATATAGTTGAGGGTTATTGATAACATCATCAGTTCTATCAAACCATTTACCATCAGACGGAATAAGCATATCGTCTTTTGGAAAGTAAATTTCAACTTCATCGTTGAAAAGAACTCGGAAAAATGTTTCGATAGATGTTGGTGTACCACGGCCACGGTAGTACTCAGTAACTCTTTTATAGAATTTACGAGGATCCGCAGCAAATGTACGTGGAATTGGTGCACCAACTTCTTTTTGAAGTTCGCTAAGTAGATCACTCTCAATTCTATCAATATCTCGTTGAGCATCGATTGTGTTGAGGTAATGTCCAGCGCCATTCCCGTGTTCAAGGAAGTCGGCATACACTTTAATTGCATGCATCAAGCCTGGATATGCAGCGGATACGTGTTCTGGAACTAGGTCATCAACTACTGACCTAAGTACCAAACCATCGTTATATTCTATCTCTGCCATTTACTTAGTGCCTTGAAGTTGTTGTATAATCAATACCAGCCGAAGTACCACCAGTGATCATTGTATCAACTTCACCAGAAATTGTGCAATCATCTACAAGGATATTTAGCAGTTCATTTCTACGAGGTGCCAGGTCATTCGACTCTGGAGATACGGTGATCTCAATATAAGAACCTACGATTGAAGAAGGATTAAATCCAGTAAGAGTTATCAAGCCATTCTCTTCATCAATTGTTCCGATGTTAGAATTAAGGACCCTTTGATTTGAACCTGCGCCTGTTACAATCTGAACAAGTCGAGTTCCATCTACTTGTAACGCATCTCGCAACGTACACTGACGATCCAGGTAAGTGAACTCAGTTGTATTCATGATTTGTTCGTTTGAAGACGTAGTATAGAATGCAGATGAGAACTGCAAGTCATAGCGTCTTTCTGTATTCAGTGTAGGAACAAATCTCTTTTTCATTTTAACCCGTACAGCAGAGTTAATGATAGAAGGATCGGCATCATCTACAGTTGACAACAAGTTAGAATACCTGAACACACCGTCAAATCGTTTTAGTTCGTTGTTATTATAGGACCTGATTTCTTCTCGAATAAGAATAGCCAAAGCATCTCTTGACTGGTTTGTCAAGTTAGGGTTGTACTTAAAGAAGATCTCAAGGAAGACATATGTGTATGCAGGATCTACGATTGTAGGAGTAATCGAAACCACGTTTTTAGGCTTCAAGAATTGGCCGATAATAAGTTCTTTGTCGGTTGCTGTAAGGACTTCTGCATCTCGTGGTTTAATTGAGATATAAACTTTACCGTAATCAGGCGGATCATTATCCTCACCACCCCATACAGAGATAGCATCGATGTTAGGATAGTTAGCTTGAATAATTGACTTATAGTCATCAGGAGTAACAGCACGGTTCTGGGAAACATATCCAAGAGGTGCGTTAAACTTGATTGACTGAATATCTTCACGCTCAGAGCCACCAGATGCTCTTGTTATGGTTGTAACCGTTGCATCCGAGTTACCTTGAACGTTATCGGCAAGAGAAAACTTAGATGCACCGTTTGCATCAGGTCCATCAGTAACCGCATATTCAATCGTAATTACGTTGCCATTCTCAGGTCTTTTACCAAGAACATTATCACCAAAGTAAATTTCATACAGGCCATCTTGACCTTCTTGAAGGAAGTAAACGTTGGTATCGTTTTTAACTGCCGAAATATCTGTTGCAAGAATGTAATCTTGAACCTCGTTATTTGTGGCTGACTGCTGAACACGAACCGTCATAGTAGATGTAACTACGTTCGCATAGGGAATGATGTATTTTTCACCTGAGTCCGTGTCGAAAATATAAGTAGTTTCTTTAAACTGGCCCTGGATAAGTTTCAACCCCTCAAACTTATAATCGCCGTCTGAGTTACGAGTGATTGTTTGGGTAAACTCGTTAACGAACTTATATGTCTTACCATCGATCAAAGTATTGAAAGAAGTACCACGCATCATTGTCATGGGAATAAAATCGCCATCAACGTTTGTGACATTTGTTGGGTTATTCATCAACACATCAACGTAGGCAACAGGTGCGTATGTTGAACGTGGAGTATAACCAAGCAGTTTAGCATGAGAAACAACTGATTGACGTAGCTGAGCCGAATCAAGGAAAGTTTCATTCAATGCCATGTTAGCATTTACTGCGTTAAAGTGCGTGATATACACCAAAGCATCTAAAAGGGTATTTGCTGCAGACCCCTCAAAGCCGGTATCTTTTAGGACATCATCTTCAGACAGGTGCTGGATCAGACTTGTTTTAATCTGATCAAAATCCATATTCGCGACATTAAGGCGTGTTGTTTTATCTGCCATTATCTGATTCTCTCTACTACAAATTCTACCACGTCTTGTCTCTCTTCAGGAGATAGGATGGTAAAGTCTATTGAAATGTTTAGTGCATTGCGGTATGATAGGTCATTAATAACGACGTTATCTACACGAATTCTTGGTTCATAGTTTCTTAAACTATTAATAATGACGGTTTCCATTGCTGCTTGTGTTACAGCATCAAAGTGTTCAAACAAGTATGCTCTGAGGTTACCACCAAATTCTGGGTTAAATGGTCTCTCTCCCCGTGACGTAAGCAGTATATTCATTACTGACTGCTTTACAGATTCTGCATCTCTTTTCAGAGCAAGGTCACCTGTATTCGGGTTAACAATAAACCTGAAGTCTAGGTCACTATAAGCAGCCTGGCGTGCACGCAATGTTTGTGTTTGTTCTGTCATACCTTTATTTATACCTCTTATCCGGCCGAAACGTCGGGTGAGCCACTTGTCATTGCACCAGCATCAGCGGAATCTCCGACACGGCCAATGCCAATTCCATTAATTTTAACGGTCCCAGATCCAGCATTTAACGCAGCAACATGAGGAACGCACACGTCTCCAACAAGGATATTATGTGATACGGTTGGAGCTCCGATCACAGCAATGAGAATACCATTGGCTTTCACCGTGCCCTGATTTGCCCCACCTAGTGTAGTAGTGCCATCACATGGGTGCCCAGTCGATAATGAATCTCCTATACGGACAACGGCTGGCATTAGACGAATCCGTCTCTGTATGCTCTTTGTCCATTATTTGACATAGCAGTAAATACGCTCATACGTTGATTACCAGGTCTATATGAAATGTGGTATAAGAAGTTACCATTGTCATAAGAACCAGGATACTCAAGAATAAATTGGTCAAACCCAGGAACGATTTGGCGAATTACATTACCACGCTCAATCATATCTGCTTTAGATCTTACGCCTGTAAACTGGAAGTCTGCGGCCATACCTGCATAGTGTTGCGATCCACCTGGATTACGACGTGGATTGTAGGATCCACCACTTAACTCTACATGTTCGGATCTGAATCCGTGTGTAACTACAAGATCAGGGAACCTATCTTTAATAGGTGACATAACATCACTTGCCAACAACTCAAGGTTATTGTTAATCTGGTCTACAGTCAATCCATAGATATTTGAACCCTGCGGAGCGTGCGTAGCCGGAATATATGGGATACTATTACCAGATGTAAGAGTAGCTAATGTGATAGAACCAGAGCCTGTAGTGGCCGGCCGAGCATCAGGATACTGTGTAGGAGAAGAGTCTGCATATGCAACTGCTGCTCTACCAATTTGAGCATACTCGTTACCTGATACACCGTTTGCGTCAACCGAACCTAGATTTGCTGCTGCACCACCTGCGCCTAACAAGTGTGAGGCTGCAAGCAAACCTGCGACTTCTTCTCGTGGAGTACTATCATTAATGCGACCGATGCGACGAAGAGTTGTATAGTTACGAGATGCAAGTTCTCGGAATGCCGTATCCTGTGAAGGTCTATCTGATAACCATCCATCAAGACTTGATACACCATTACGTCCAGTCCAGTTAGCTGGATTATTCATGGCCGAGTTACCACCTTTTGAAGCACCTGTTTTTAAGTAACCAAGGTCTTCAAGAGCAGCAGCACCAAACTGATAACCGCCGGCATAACCAATACTATTGATTGCACGGTAGTTACCACTTGATTCACGCTGCAACATTGCGGCCTGCATTGCATTTACTACATCCGGTTCGAGCGGGCCAATCGCATCTTCGGCTGGCACAATAGTACCACTGAGTCGACTGATATTACCTGCTTCTCGAGCAATGGTTTCGCCTTGTGATGTAAATGATGGAGTCGGTCTTGTACAAGGAGCTTGAACAGCATCGACTGCCGGCATAGGAGCTTCATTTGCTTTTGCGACAGGTGTACCATCAGGTGAATCTTGAACATTCGGTAGATCACATAAAGATCCAAGCGCAGACAATGGATCATCAATAAATCCAGTTACTGTTGCCATAAGCTCATCAATGTCTTCTACCGCTGTGGCATAATGCTCTCTGAACTCTTTAAGTGCTTCTTCAATGCCACCTCCAAGAGGATTTAGTGCATCTTTAATAAGTCCTTCGACATCACCCTGTAAAGTTCTTACTTCGGCAAGCGCATCACCAATTGCATCGTTTAATTTAGCTTGTGCTTCATCAACCTTTGCTTGAATATCAGCGATAGCACCATTAATATCTGCAGTTGCACTGGAGATTGATTTATTTAATTCATCTTCAGCGGCTTGTAGTGCTTCCAAAGCTGGATTAACACCACAGCCCCCGGCCTTTAAATTATCTGTAATATTGGTTATAAGAGACATTGGTTACCCTTAGTTAAGATCAATAGTTGAGCCAGTTACTGTAACAGCACCACCACAGTTAAAGTCGCCAGTTGTTGCTGCTGTAATTTGTGTATTCCCGGCCGAAGCACTTGATACCGTAGTTGATGAATCTAAGTTGAGGACAGATTTGCCAAAGTATGTTGCCTCGCCAAGTGTAACTTCAGACTTATTACCAAGCGTTGTTTCATTACGGTTGCCATTTACGGTTTGTAACACATTTGTTTGTACTGTTAGGTACTGAGATCCAGCTGCAACAGTCAAGCGATCATTTCCACCTACAACCGAAACTGTTCTATTTTGTTTAATTTGCTGTTGGAAGTTATTGCCAATAGTTTGAGAAAAGTCTTGAAGAACTTCTGATTCGTAGTTAGAACCAATTTTCTGTCTCATCGAACCTTTAATGTTTTGAGTATAATCACCCTCAATTTCAAGATGATAATTACCTTTTACGTAATGCCTCATTCCACCATATACTGTAATATTACAATCGCCCATGATCACCATGTTACGATTGTTGTGAGACCACTCATAATGAGGACCCATGGATTTGGTGCTTAATCCACCTGCACCATCAAACTCTTGATAAGCACCGGTTGGATGTGTATATGAGAATCGTTCTTCACCTGGAGTATTACCATACTCAACAACATGTCCACCTTCATACTCTTCAACATAGTTAAGAGGGTACATGTTATTTGCACGGGTTTCTGCTGGTGTAGATTCAGTAATCTCAGGCCTGTCGTAATAACCTTCTTCAGTGCTATCAGGTGTAACAGTTGTTGTTCTACATGGTGCAGCCTGAACAATGCCAGACATTGCGCTACGTGCACGATTAATAAATGACGGGTGAGTCTCAGCTCCACCCGGGCGTGAGAGTGCAGGCATATCATTTACATCAGTCTCACGTGGGAAAGCACCTACCTGAGATGTAAACCCAACGGATGATGTTCGATACTCGACCGGAACACCGGGAAGCGTACCCATGACAAGCATTTGTTGTTTCATAGGATCCATGAATGTCACTACAACCCAACCACCTTCAACTAAATAAGGGGTTGTGCCAACACCAGATGCACTCGGTGATGTAGTCGGTGTCATAACCATTGACCATGGAAGATCATCGGTAGGAATCTCTTGTTTGTTTTGAGTATGGATACCTGCAACCCGAACTTTAACTCTACCAAGTTGTTGTGGGTCTACACGATCTTCTACTACGCCATAATATAATTCCATTAGAATGATGCCTCTTTATTAATACCAAATCGCTGAGCTTCAACAACTATACTGTATTTACCATCTCGAATTTGGTGCCTAATTCCTGTGCATAAATATTCGCCTGAGTTAACCAGATCGATATCTTCTTCGTTATCAAGGTTAGGTTTCATACGACGGAAGTTAAGCAATACCATCTTGCCTACTTCTAAATCTGTATTTGAGTCTGCAGCTAACGCAACAAACTGACTATCCATGCGAGACTTATATGACATCATTGCCGCTTTAGACAAGTCATCAACCTGATAAATGTTTCCAACATCAGGTGACTCGTATGCAAGACCATCTTTTTGAAAGTATAGTTGTCTTGAGTTAAACAAATCATTCGGAGCTTCTTCAGCAATTCTAAATGAATCGCTAATCGGATCTTGTAGATTAGGACTTAGATTGGGTGCATGTTCTTTATAATCAAATCTTTCTTCAGAGTATACCTTAGCTGAAATATCAATCGATGTTACAAAGGCGGCAAGCGATCCGCTTGTCACATTAGTAAAAGTTTTGTACCCACGTTTGATAACCTGCTCAAATACGTTTCTATTTTGATTTGGCAAGTTTCGTAGAGCCTGAGCATCCGGATCAGTATTAATCTGATTTACATTTCTTAGCTCGACGGTGTTATTATCTCTGGTTAACATATCGCCATATGACTGTAACTTTACCTCACCGGTATTTACAGTCTCATATAGGAACATCGGAGACTTATCTTCTCCAAAGGTGTTTTCCAGAACAAGGTCAATCGCAGAGTATGGTTTAGTATATGGATATACAATACGGTGTGATGTGCCACCCTGTGAAATAACATTTACCGGTTCGTTCAAAAAGTCTTCATGGATCTTTGCAACAATCTCTGAACTTTTACCACGATAAGAACGGGAAAACAAATTAACCGCAGATCTGTACCGCTTGTCAGATATCAGCTTAAGAACATAAACACCGGTGTTATCATTTACCTGTTTAATATCTTCAATCTTATTCACACGAAAAGCTAATTCAATACTTTTGTCTTTAAACGTATAAAAGAGTGTAATTACCTCTTGACCAATAATAGGAATAGTAGACAACATTGCACTGTTATCTACAATAGTCATTTGGGCAGTTAATGAATGCTCGAAGATGCTCTCAAAGATTTGAAAGTTACTTACGTTACCAGTTAAATCAAATACCTGACTTGAGTGCGAGACTAGAGTACAGTTAAGATCCTGTATCTCCCTCGACGTGGTAGCTCTAATATCTTCACTCATGCGCTTTTACTCTGCATCTCTCTTTTGAACTCACGAGCTACTTCTCGAATAAATGTAGGTTTAATTACGCGGATCTTTGACTTCTCAATGTTCTGTTCATATTCCCATTCGAAGTTTGTTACTGGTTGAGTACCGGCAGTGCGTCGGATTGTTTGCTCGCCTGTAGATATGTCAATATGGTATCTTGGTGCATATGCCTTTTTAATCACAGAGGATGTATTCAAGAAGTCCTGTGATTCAGTACCGTAGATACCTTCACCCTCTTCACGGAATGTTCCTTGAGTTGGTTTAATCTCTACATATCCGAGTGTTGGGTATTTTGCTACGACGGTTCCAAGCGCATCACTAACACCACCTTGGACTATTTCGCCAAGATTAAATTTGCCAGCAATCTCATCAAATCCTGATACTCCGAGTGGAGCACTAATCGCAGCCAGCCCTTGATATTTAGATTCTACAAAGTCTGCAAGATCTGCAGTTCCCTTTGGCCAATCATTAAACGCATTAAACAATCCGTTATTGATAATAAAGAATGTCCAGTAATAGTCAGTAGTACCATAAAGTTTATATGACACCATATCAGGACGTTCGCCTTCCGAGATATTGTAGTACGAATAGAACGAAACATCATCAAGATATTTTGTACCAATACGAGTAAAGTGTGTAAGGTTGGTTAGCTGCGTATAGTAACCATTACCTTTTAGATCATAAGGTACCTTTTGAAAATTACTGAAATAAGCCATTAGAATCCCTCATTAATGTTTTCGCGAGTGATAGGCTGCAACTCTTTGAATGCAAGAGCCATAACAATCTCAACAGGTCGGTTACCTTGCTTAAAATAACTCATCGAATTTGGGTTAAACGATACATTACATGATTCTAAAAATACTTCTGGAAGCTTTGGCATACCATCCATGTTTTTAATTTCAATCTGAAATGCATCAGGAAAGTTAAACGAATATTGGCCAGCAGCAGTAGGATACATGCCTCGTCTAAACCATTTTACAATCTCTTCAGCTGCCCTTGATTCACCTTCATCATCAGGAATAAATCTAAAGTTGAATGAGAAGTTTCTCATACCAGGTGATTTATACAACATAAACTCTCTTGGGTTAACTGCGACCTGAGCCCTTTTGTTATATTCTTGTGCCGCTGCTTGTGCAACAGATCCAGCACCTACCGCACCGAGGATACCACCAACAATACCACCTACACGGCCAGGAACAGCAGAACCTGCAAGACCACCTGCAGCAGTACCAAGACTTTCTGCACTGTTCATTGCAATTGCCGTAACATCAGCCTGTGTAACATTTGCTGGGTTTGTGCCTGAGATGAGTGCGGCCGCAGCACCACCCGCTACACCTGTTGCAGCAGTCTCAAATACCGCGTTGTCATTAATACTAAATGCCATAGGCATATATAATGATACGTGGTCTGTCGTAATTAAATCAACTCTTGAATTTCCGCCTCGTGTATTGTATTGTGCTTTGTGCTTAGTAAAAAGCACGAATGGGTCATCAGTCTGATCGACTGAGTTCGGGTAGCGTGAGATAATACCGCCAGGCTTATTAGCTTCCTGTCGTACGGGATCAAAAATTCGGTTTAAAAAGTCGGCCATTATTAGAATCCTAAAAGGTGTTTAAGGTATTTATATGACTTACAAGGGCAAATACGCAGTAAAAGACAAGAAGAAGTACGTAGGTGACCCTGACAAGGTAGTTTATAGATCCCTCTGGGAAAGACAAACATTTCGTTGGGTAGAGAATCAGCCACACATTATAGAGTGGGGTTCAGAAGAGGTAGTTGTACCATACATCTGCGAAACTGATCGTAAGGTTCATCGCTACTTTATCGACCTATACTTTAAAACCGCTGATGGTAAAAAGTATCTGATTGAGATCAAGCCAGCAAAAGAAACAAAGCCGCCAAAGAAGCCATCGCGCCAAACAAAAAGGTATTTATCAGAGGCACTCACGTATGTAAAAAACCAATCTAAATGGAAGGCTGCACACAAATTTGCTCAAGAGAACGGTGCAACATTCCAAGTATGGACAGAAGATACCTTGAAATCGCTTGGTATCAAGATCATTAGCCCAAGAGCTGCAAAGCCGAAGAAGAAGTGATATAAATAAAGGTATGGATTCATTAATACAAAAACTAGAGTACGAAGCATTTAGATCTGGGGTTCAAGCCCGGACTACGCAGTCACGTACGTGGTTCAGAAACAAGATGAAAGAAATTGGCGATGTAAATAGAAATCGTCTACTAAGAGATCCTGCACTGCAAAAGAGACAACGTCCTGGTGCGGGTAATATGTACATGTTTTTCTATGATCCAAAGACAAAAGACTCTCTCCCATATTATGACTCTTTCCCATTAATCATTATGGTTGAGGCTGCACCTGGTGGATTCTATGGACTTAACCTCCATTACTTGCATCCCACACTGCGTGCAAAACTTATGGATGAGTTGTTGTCAATTACGAATAATAAAAGATACGACCAGTCGACAAAGTTCAAAATGTCATATCAGATTTTAAAAAGTGCAAACAAACTAAAAGCATTTCAACCTTGCTTTAAAAGATACTTAACTAAACACGTTGAATCAAGCTTTGCGTTGGTAGAGGCTCCTGAATGGGAAGTTGCCTTGTTCTTGCCGACCGAACAATTCCGCAAGAAGTCTGCTCGCGCCGTATGGGCTGAGTCACGAAGGAGTATGTAATGGCATTACCAGCCGGAATCGATAATTTAAAGGCCTCGATCTCACGTCGTGGTGGCATGGCCAAGGCAAATAGATTTGCTGTATACATTAGCCATCCAACTAAGAAGGTCGACTTAATCAATACTGATCTCAACTCACTTCTTGGTAATGCTGCATCACGTTTGATTCAAGGGCAATCTCCAAACCTCGGTTCTTTCTTTGAAGATCCTCGAGATGTATTTTTGTTCTGTGAATCAGCTACACTACCCGGCCGTCAGGTAGCTACAAATGATTTCTTTACTGGTATGAAGGGTTATAAGAAACCTTATGCCTATTTGAATGATGATGTAACTCTCACGTTTAATCTTACAAACGATTATTATATGAGAGATTACTTCAAAACATGGATCGATGAGATCTTTCCATATACTAACGGTCAAAGAAAAATTAACTACAAAAACAGATACTGTACTGACCTAATTATTCAACAGATGGGATCGAATGACTGGATTCCGGCAAAGAGTGTTGTGCTTAAGAATGCATTTCCTGTCACACTGTCATCGATTAACTTAAGCAACTCATCTGAGAATACTATTTCTCAAATCACGATTACATTTGCATTCGATGATTGGGAAGACCAAGGTGTGGTTACTGGTGCAAGCCAAGGGATTTTGACAGGGCTTGACGCGGTGACTAACTCTATAAATACAGTGAGGAACATCGGGAAAGTTCTCGGTTTTTAATTTTATATCATAGGAGTGAAATGAAATGGCTCTGCCACAACTAAATGTACCAAAGTATGACTTGAATATTCCATCAACAGGAACCAAGATTCGTTACAGACCATACCTGGTCAAAGAAGAAAAGATTCTTATGATTGCGCTTGAGTCGCAGGATGAGAACCAGCTAATTAATGCGCTTAAAGATTTGATCTCAAACTGTACGGATGGAGAAGTAAATGTAAATAAGCTGACTATGTTCGATCTTGAGTATATCTTTACTAAGATCCGTACTAAGTCGGTGGGTGAAACAACAAAGATTAAAGTACCATGTGAAGGATGTGAAGTTTCAGTTGAAGTAGATGTTGACTTAGATGCCGGACTACGGGTGAGTGAAGGAAGAGATAAAAAGATTTCCTTGACAGATGACGCCGGACTAATCATGAAATATCCTTCGGTTGATGACTTCCATGATATCACACAGTCTAAAGATTCTGACATTGACAAGATCTTTAAGCTGATTACTCGTTCGATCGAAACCATCTATTCTGGTGATGAGGTCTTTGATGCGAGTACACATAACGAAAAGGAACTAGTGTCCTTTATTGAATCACTGAACTCAGCACAGTTTTTGGTTGTGCGTGATTTCTTTGATAATATGCCGCAGGCAACAATTGACGTGACTTACAAATGTCAAGCATGCGGCCATGATCATACTATGGAATTGAAGGGAATGTCGAATTTTTTCGGCTAGCCCTTTCTCATAATAACCTGGTAGCCTATTTTAAGGTGAATTTTGCTTTAATGCAACACCACAAATATAGCTTAACCGAGTTGGATAATATGATGCCGTGGGAAAGGGAGGTTTACGTTGCTATGTTGACTGAGCATATAAAAGAGGAAAACGAACGGCAAAAACAAATTGCCGCCAAGCAACGTAGATAGGAGCTAACATGGCTGAACAAAAAACGATCGATGCCGCCGCAGTAGAAGGCATCGATGTAAATGGTGATGGACATATCTCGAAAGAGGAAATGGACATGCACCTGGAATTTAAACGTAAAGCATTGGAAGATGCTGACGCACAACGCGATGCAATGCGGAAGATGACTTGGTTTGCACTGATGGGTATGTTACTATACCCGTTTGCAATCTTGGCAACTTCTCTATTGGGATTAGATAGTGCTGCAAACATTATTGGTGATATTGCACCAACATATTTTGTAGCAATCTCTGCATTGGTTGCTGCATTCTTTGGTGCTGACGCACTCAAAAAGAAGTAAGGTAGAATAAAATGGCCGAAACTAGTTTAGCAGATGTAATAGACCGCATTAAGACTGAAGGAAACCTTGAGCGAAATAGCGGTAAAAACTCTCTTAAATCCATTAAAGACATATTGTCGGAACAAACCGATGTAATGTCAAATAGCTTTGACGGACTTCTTTCGGCCATTACTTCTGATGCACTTGCCAATAAAGAACTCAAAATGGAGAATGACCGTTTAAATGAACGGCTTCTTCAGGCTTTAGAAGATCTTAATAATGGCGGTGGCGGCGCAGGAGGTGCTGGTGCAGATGGTGGAGCAGGAGCAGCATTAGGAATTGCTGGACTTGCATTGGCCGGAACTATTGGCGGTTTGCTCGGTGTTTTACAAGGTCAGTATAAAGCGATTCAAGCTTTTTCAAAGTTGTTTACACCTGATTGGGTAACAACTAAATTTGAAGCAGTAAAGATTTCGATGACACAAACATTTGATAATTTTAAACTGGCAATAACCGAAAGAATAGCGTCTGCCCGCACTGCTATTAGTAATGGCATCAACCGTTTTAAATCCTTTTTTACCATTGCTGATGACTCACCTTTATACAAACTTGGCCAAGGGCTAAGAACTAGGATTGATGCTTTAGTTGACCTATTTAAACCGGTAGGAGATACCATTAAAAGCATCTCTAGCGGGGCAGGAACTAGAATATCCAATATCTGGAATGTTATTAAAGGCTACATGGGTACCTTTAAAGATACCGTCGGTAAGATTTCTAGAATCGTTGGTAAGGTATTTGCACCAATTGCTATTATAACAACTGCATGGGAAACTATTACAGGTGCGATTGAAGGTTGGCAAGAAGACGGTATCTTAGGGGCACTCGAAGGTGCAATCAGCGGATTCTTTACTTCGCTTGTAACTATTCCACTTGACCTCGTAAAGAGTGCAGTAGCATGGGTACTCGAAAAGTTTGGCTTTGATGAAGAATCTGAAGCATTAAAAAGTTTCTCATTTACAACCCTATTCACCGATATGCTTGGTGGAATATTTGACTTTATCAAAAAGGGAGTTGAGTGGGTTAAAACTCTATTTAGTGACCCTGTTGCTGCTCTTCAAACTTTGTGGTCTGGTTTATATGGTGAGGAAGGTATTTTCAATACTTTGCTTTGGAAACCTATCTCTAAAGGCATCAACTGGATTATGGAAAAATTCGGATGGAAAGAAGAAGGTGCACCAGACTTTGATCTCTTTACATTTGTAACCGGAGTATGGGATACTGTTGTACAAAAAGTAAAGGATGGCTTTCAGTCATTTGGTAACTGGCTTGCAAGTATTCCGGCCAGACTAAAAGTAATGGCATTTGAAACAATACGCAGTATTCGCGGCGGTAGTTTTATTATTGATGATGAAACTATGGCTGCAGCAGAATCTGATCTTGCAGCATTTACAACTGCTCCTGACTCTGGTGCTGCTGGTTCTGCCGACGCCCTTGAGGCTGCAAGTGGTGATTTGACTGAGACACAAACTGAACGTGAGGCCGCAGCGGCTGAAGCTGCTGGAGGAAATGCTACGGTTGGCGTGGATGCATCTACCAAAATCGAGCAAAGGTCTGATACAGTATATGTTGAAACAGATCTTTCTGCACGAGGTGGTGGATGGGAAAACCTGGACCAGGCAGATTACATTAGAATGTACGCACAATAAAAAAAGGGCAGCTTTCGCTGCCCTTAATCTTTTAGCTATTCGCCAGATTTTTAAAGTAACTCAGAGTGTCATCATCATCATCGGCCGATGAGGTATCCGGCGTATATGTGTTCTGAACTACTGGCTCAGATGCTTCACGCATCATAGGAGCCGCGGCAGACTCATCGAGACTGACTGACTCTGCAGTCGTCATTGGAGCAGCATTCTCACCGAGAACACGCATCAGCTTCGCTTTAAGCTCGGCATATGACTTGTAGTTCTTCGGATCTGTGAAGTCTTTCAACGAGTACAGAGTATTGTACAACGCTTCCAGCTTGTCGTCATCACCGTCCATAACAGACGATGGTGAAGCAAACTCAGACTTATCGTAGTTGCGGTATCCCTCAACGTTACGAATTTTCAGTTTGAAGTTTGCACCTTCCCAGAAATCGAATGGGTTAACAGGATCTTCATCCTGAAACTGTGGCTGCATCACATCCATGATCTTATCAAAGATCTTCTTACCAAACTTGTAAAGGAATACTTTACCGTTATTGGAAGGATTAGCTGGATCGTCAACAACCAACATGTTAACAACATAATGTAGGCGACGCTTACGCGCACGTACAATATCTTTGTTAGCCTCAATACCAGAGTTCCAGAGTTCTGAGTTCATCTCAGAAACAGGGTCATTCTGACCGATAGTAGTCAATGAGTTTTCGATATACCATTGACCAGTTGGTCCTTTAAAACCGTGATCCCAGTACTTAACCCATGGTAGATCTTCACCTTCAGCAGCAGGCAAGAAACGAAGTACGGCATAACCGTTACCTGATTTATCGACTGTTGGTTTCCAGAAGCGATCATCCCCATAGGATTTTTTCTCGCCGCCACCTGCCTCTTCGGCAGCAGAAATGAGTTTAGAGATATCGGCAGAGCGAATAGCTTTAAGATTTGCAAAAGACATATGTTTTTTCCTTGTATTGCGTTTTATTTACTGAATTATCCACTTGATTCATAATATATGTTATATTATACACCATTTTTATCATGATGTAAACACCTTAAGTACAACTTTTTTCATTCTTTCGGTATCTACTTGAACAAAAGGTTGGTACTTACGGATTCTCAAAGAGACGTCTGGCCACATAATTGTTTCCGTGATCTCTTTATCGGCTTTGTTCATAAAGCCGGTGAGCTTATTTATAATCACTACCGTCTCAAGAGAAATTTCTTCTTGAATATAGTAATTGATTATAGGCGGATGCTCACCATCAACACTCTTGAGTAATGAATCAAGTGACTCACATTCAAGAGAGAGATGGTTGAGATCCTGTTCAAAGATATACCCGATTGACTGCATTCGCTTCAACCAAGACTGATAGACATCCTCGGCATTCAGCATTTCACCAATCCACTTTGTGCCATTGACAAAATGAGATGCATAGTATCCAATCAATTCAGGTGTTTCTTTAAATCTGTTTGCGACTTTCGAAAAATGGTACTTATCATTACGTTTCCAAAAAGACTTGGGGTTTGCCGAAGTCTTAAAGTTGTACTTTGTGGCATCATATGTCTTTGACTCAAAGTGGAGTTTTAAAGATTGATAATACCTGTAAGCGTCAAAAGAGTCCATAGTTCTCATCATACTGGCAACTGCGCCGTTGTTCCTTCAATGAGCCTGAGCTCAATACACTCAGCCTCTAGTTTATCTTTGATTGCAGGCGATACTAACTTACTTATATCTGCAGGATCAAGTTCACGATCCTCGCATACTTGCAGTATCGCGTCCATGTAAGACAGCTGCAAACTCGCCACGTGTTCTTCGACAATCTTGGCGAATTTCTTTTTTGTTAGTATCGTTTCTTCAATCATTAATTCCACCTGTAAAAAATGTGGTCGTCAACTTGCATAATCCTGTCCAATGTTGGTGCCCAGTTGGGTGATACATTGTCTGCATGATAATGCGTTGCTCCACGTGTTATATCAATATTTTGTTGGTATAGATCCATAGACTCAAGTGCTACGTTATAAGACTGATCCCATAAATCTAAGTTACGAGGTTTATCTGACAAGCCGTCACAGTACCAGCTAAACTGACATGCATGACGGCGCATAGATCCATCTTTATTAACCTTTCCTTGCTTAACTACTTCACAGATAGTGTCTGGATATCGTCCATCCATTACTCTATTCAAAGTAGTATGTGCTACTGCAATCTGACCTAGATGTGATTGATTACGAGATTCAAAATAAATGTTCTTAGCTAAACACTCCATTTCAGGTGCTGATATAGACAACATCGCTGCTAGAATAATCTGTTCCATTATTTATCCAATGCTCTTATAATTACAGTATCGCCATTTAACCGGCCGTTAGGTACATTAATCTTAGTAGATAGACCCTTAAAGATATTGTCAATCTGTTTAGGAGTCTTACTTTGTATACTAGGTAACACTTCATCTGGTTTACGTAACCGAGTACATCGACTCGCCTCGGTATCAAACTTTTTGATAGAAGTACCGCTTACCTCAAATCCCTTAGGAGACATAGTAATGTACTCTGTCAACATTCGAGTCTTCACGTTGAAGGTAAACAATCTTGCAGCTCCAACAATAAGCACCGGATTAATAGATACCAACTTATAGTCAGAGTTTTCTTTACAGTACTTGACACGAGCTACTTGTTTATCAGCAGCCTTAGGCTTACTCACCCGTGTACGTACGGCTTTAGATGCAGCTTTCAGCTTATCCAGATCTGATAGCATAGTCTCACATGCTTTCATTCGACGCTTTAATTCAGCACGACCAATGTGTGAATAACCTTCAACTGCCTGCTCGCATTTCTTGTGATAAGCATCTGAATAGTCAAGCATCCAACCGTCAATAGTACGGCGTACCTGATCAACTGCAGCACCTTTGAGATCATGGTAACGCATACGGTTATAAAGATCGATCTCGGTCTTTTGACCGTCCATCCATTCATCTTCAAGATCATCAATCTCAACCATGATAGTTTTATTGACTTTAGCACGTAAACGCTCACGTGGAGAAAGAACAATCACGTTGCCTTTGGCAGCTGCTTCTTTCTCTCGATTCTTTGCGATTTCCTTACCAGATTCAATTAGACTTGAATAGAACTCAATCGCTTTTTCGTAGATGTTCTTATATGCAGAAGGATACTCGAGACCATTGGTCTCCCACAAAATAGCAGTCACATAGTGTGAGTACATGTGAAAGTAGTACTCGGCATTAGCTAAAATTGCTTTTGCATCTTCTTTTGAAAAGGTTTTCTTGATCCACGGCTTGGTGATATCCATTGCGGACTTCTTGTCAAGCTCATAGTGAATATAGTATTTTGTATTTTGAAAATCCTTCATCGGAATAGCCGCAATGCCAGTTGCAAGGCGGACTCGAGGTAAGACTTTCTTTTTACGGGGTGCAGCCATTAGCATTCTCCATCGTTTGAATATAAGTATATTCTAACACAGTTTAGGGGTAATGTACACAACTATTTTAGGGTATTTGAATATTTTGTATACTATTTACTGGAATGCTAATCCAGCTGTTGTTGTCTATATCTAGACAGGTAATTGAATGGAGCTCAAACATCGCTGTTTCGTACATTGACTCAAACCCTATCGGGAAATTGTCAAGCTCTTTGATATAGTCATGAATAAGTGTTGCTCGGACTGTACGCCGACCTGACCCCTCAGGAGTGTACGTGATGGTACAAACCTTTGAGACCAGATGGGTGTACAGCTCAGATCTTGTAATAGGATCTTTGCGTTTAGGCAAGTTTAAAGTCCTTGACGTTATCAACAATAAACGAACGCCAGCCTTCAGACTCAGGTGCATACACTCGGATTGCTGAGATAGTCTTTTCAAGACCTTCCCGCAAAGAGTCTTCACCACCCTTTGGCATCATATCAGCCGGAATTAAATCAGACTTGAGTGTACAAGGCATAACTCGCATAGTGCCGTCTTTCTTTTCAAAGGTGACTTCACACAAGCCTTCGCGTAATGAATCAATCATTTGTTCACGTGTCATATTATTCTCCATATCCTAAAATTTTGTTTAAGTATTCTTCGTATGTAACGTACACTCCTGAGAAGTCATCGCCAGAGCTTTGACTGACCCACTCATCACGAATGAAAATAGGTCGTTCTTTTAGGGCAGCTTCAAGCCGGTCAGCAACATCACGCAGCATATTAACCGTGTCCATTGCTTCTTGAACACCATCTGTACCAACGAGTCGATCAACAACAATTGGCCGCTCTTCGTTGGGAACTACATGATAATCAATCTCAGTATCAATTACGTTTTGCCAACACTCTTCTACCTGAATAGGATCCTTAGAGTCTCCGATATACACACTGGCACAAATGCCGGTTGGTGTAATACCAGGAAACACTTCTACATTAATTGATGCTTTGGCCATTTAGTTTCTCCTCATTTGAGCTATGTCTTTGGCTTCATTTGTTCCACGCATGATTGGAACCGCGTTTGATTTGTGCATTTGTCCGATACCGACAATAAGATCTCCGGTGTAGACGTTAGGCTCTTTCTTCGGGGTTGGCCCACCAGGTATTGTGTCCGACGTCTTGAGGCTTGGATAGTTCTCTGTGTGGCGGACATACGGTTCGGTCTTCGCATATTCTTTAAACTCCGTTTTCGGCTTGGGTGCTTTTCCACTTCTATAATCAATGTACTCATCAAGGGTTTGGTACTGAAGACTGTGTAGGTTACTTCTACGCATATCTTTATTGTACTGACGCCATTCAAGCTCTAGAGCTTTCATAT